>Ga0182738_1000038_pt1 | contig 288834 bp, 260 predicted proteins | sample eDN5th30CBELigMG_FD_128876 | JGI IMG/M metagenome (GOLD analysis project Ga0182738, IMG submission 128876) | Enriched Miracle-Growth compost microbial communities from Emeryville, California, USA - eDNA 5th pass 30_C BE-Lig MG (version 2)... ...
CCAAGCCCAAGACTATAGCACACTGTTTCGAATGGCGCAACTGACTTCTGCCTGATTTGCGCGATCCATGCAATGAATGCTTGCCTGGCCCCACGACCCGGAAACCGCCCGAATCGCGAAGGAGCGAGACTATAGCACAACTTCGACGGCACTGACCTGCCGCCGGTGCCGCACTGCTTTCCTATATAGATATAGCCAGATATAGCGGGATGATCACACCGCGACTTGCCTAGGGAATGGGTACGTTTACTATTCGCCTTGTACGCCGCACCTACCTGGAGACGAACACCTTATGCCCCCCGCCATCGCCATGAGCGAAGATATCCTGATCAATGTCACTCCCTTCGAGACCCGCGTTGCGCTGGTGGAACAAGGGGCGGTGCAGGAATTGCACGTGGAACGCAGCATCCAGCGCGGCCACGTGGGCAATATCTATTTGGGGCGGGTCGTCCGCGTGCTGCCCGGCATGCAGAGCGCCTTCATCGACATCGGGCTGGAGCGTGCGGCATTCATCCATATCGCGGACCTGCGGGAGAACCGGGGGGAGCGCAGCCAGGGCCTAACTCCCACGCCCATCGAGAAGCTCCTGTTCGAGGGGCAGACCATCATGGTGCAGGTGGTCAAGGACCCGCTGGGCACCAAGGGCGCGCGCCTGTCCACGCAGATCAGCATGGCGGGACGGATGCTGGTCTATCTGCCTCATGACCCTCATATCGGCATTTCGCAGAAGATCGACACCGAGTCCGAGCGCATCCTGCTGCGAGAAAGGCTGCAGGCCTTGATGCCGGCGGATGAAAAAGGCGGCTTTATCGTCCGGACGCAGGCAGAAGGCGCCAACGACGAAGAACTGACGGCGGACCTGGAGTACCTGCGCAAGCTCTGGACCAGCGTGCAGGCCGCCGCGCGCACCCAGCCCGCCCCCGCCCTGCTCCACCAGGACCTGACGCTTGCGCAACGCGTGCTGCGCGATATGGTCGGCCCCGGCACCGGCGCCATTCTGGTGGATTCCCGCACGACGAGCGCCGCCATGCTCGAATGGGCGCGGATCTATACGCCATCGGTCGTCGACCGCATCCAGCATTACAGCGGCGAGCGCCCGCTCTTCGACACGGCCAACGTGGACGAAGAGATCTCGCGCGCCTTGTCCCGCCGGGTGGACCTGAAGTCGGGCGGCTACCTCATCATCGACCAGACCGAGGCGCTGACCACCGTCGACGTCAACACCGGCGGTTTCGTCGGCGGACGCAACTTCGACGACACCATTTTCAAAACCAACCTGGAAGCGGCTCAGGCGATCGCGCGCCAGCTGCGCCTGCGCAACCTGGGCGGCATCGTCATCCTGGACTTCATCGACATGGAGGACCAGGAACACCGCGAAACGGTGCTGGCGGAACTGAAGAAGGCGCTCGCCCGCGATCGTACCCGAATGACGGTCAATGGTTTCACGCAGCTGGGGCTGGTGGAAATGACCCGCAAGCGCACGCGCGATTCGCTGGCGCACCAGCTCTGCGAGCCCTGCCCCATGTGCGAGGCGCGCGGCAACGTCCGCACGCCTCGCACCGTCTGCTATGAAATCCTGCGCGAAATCCTGCGCGAGGCGCGGCAGTTCAATCCCAAGGAATTCCGCATCCTGGCATCCCAGGACGTGATCGACCTGTTCCTGGAAGAGGAAAGCCAGCACCTGGCCATGCTGGGCGATTTCGTGGGCAAGCGCGTGTCCCTGGAAGTGGAAAACCGGTACTCCCAAGAGCAATACGACATCATTCTCGTCTAGCCCTAACAGGTGCGCCCCAGGAATTCACGTCATTGTGTATGAATTGTGTGTCTTAACAATTCGTTTGCAATGAAATTTGAAACCAATGGCGACGAAACGGACGAGCCGATAAGCTGCGGGCGCTTTGCGGGCGATGGCCTGCATGCGCCCATTCTTTTGCTTTCGGAGGTCAATGATGAAGTCCCTATTCCGTCCGTTCCTGGTGCTGGCCGCCGCGCTGCCGATTCTGCTGGCCGCCTGCGGCGACAAGGAGCCCGAACAGCGTGCCGCGTTCACGCAGTTCCTGCAGACCCGCATCGTGGACAAGCCCGGCGTGCGCGTGCCGAAGCTGACGGACGAGGAGAAGAAGTCCTTTGGCGACTATGCGGCCCACTACGCTGTCATCACCGACTTCAACGCCGGCATGGACGCGTCCGTGAAGCCGCTGTCCGGCATCATGCAGAAAGGCGCGGTGCGCTCGCTGAACGACGTCGTGGCCCGCCGCGACGACATCAAGGCGGTACAGGTTTCGCTGAACGAAATGGGCACGGCGCTGAAGGCGGAACAAGCCAAGGCCGACGCCGCGCATGCGCAGCTCAAGCAGCCGGAAGACCTCAAGGCCGTGTACGACAAGGCTTATGAAAAGACCGTCAGCCTGCCGGCCGATACCTTCCGCGACACGCTGCCCCAATTGAACGCGACGTTCGACGCCAGCCTGAAGATCGCCGACTACGTCGCCGCGCATGCCGCGCAGATCGATATGTCCGGCCCGGTCGTCAAGGTGCAGGACCCGGCCGTGCAAGCCGAACTGAACAAGCTGCTGCAGGACCTGAACGCGCAAGCGAAGAACGTGCAGCAGGCGCAGACGCGCATGCAGGCCGTCATGGTCGGCCGCTAAGCGGCCTGGGCCCGGCCGGCCGCTCATCCACCGGCCACCGCCACGCGGTTGCGGCCCGCTTCCTTGGCCTGGTAGAGGGCGGCGTCGGCCGCTTCGATCAGGCCGGCCTCGGTATCCTCGGCCAGCGGTATCGCGGTCGCTACGCCGACACTGACCGTCACGATGCCCGCCCCGTTGTCTTCGTGCGGCACGCGCAAGCCTGCAATGGCCTGACGGATGCCTTCGGCGATCGCCTCCGCGTGCTGCCGGCGGGTATCGGGCAGCAGCACCACGAACTCCTCGCCCCCGTAGCGCGCCGCCAGGTCCCGCGGACGCCGGGCCTTCTGTTTGAGCACGAGCGCCAGCACCTTCAGCAATTCATCGCCTTCCTGGTGGCCGTAGCGATCGTTGTACCGTTTGAAGTGGTCCGCATCCAGGAAGAGCAGCGATAGCGGCGCGCGCTCGCGGCGCGCGTCCAGCCATTCGCGCGCCAGCGCCTCGTCGAACGCGCGGCGATTCGGCATGCCGGTAAGCCCGTCCGTCTGCGCCTGAGCCTCCAGCCGCGCCTCGACCGCCCGCCTCAGGCTCATCTCGCGGCGAAACAACACGATCAAAGCCACCACCGACAGGAACAGCGCGCCGGTGACCGGCACGACCAGCAGGGCGCGGCGCACCCAGGGCGCAAGCACCTCGTCGACGTCCATCGCAACATCCAGGATCAGCGGCGTGCCCGCGATGGTGGCGAACGTGTAGAGGCGATTTACGCCGTCCGGCGACAGCACGCCCACGAAGGAACCTTCGCGGCGGATCAGGAACTGCTGGAAATCCAGGGCCATGCCGATGTCGCTGCCCAGGTCCGACAGGGAGTAGGGATTGCGCAACAGCACTTCCCCGTCGTTGCGGAAGATGGCGATCTCGTCCCTCTCGCCGATGGACAGCTCGGCGAAGCGATCGCGGAAATAGGCCAGACGCAGCGAGCCCCCCACGATGCCTGCGAAGCTGCCGTCCGGATTGGACAGGCGCCGGCTGATGGCGATGCTTTCGTCTCCGCCGCGCATGCGGCTGTGATACGGCTTGCTGACATACAGGCCGACGTCGTCGGCGTCGCGGTGCACCTGGAAAAAATCCCGATCCGCGAAGTTCATCGCCGGCGGATCCAGCGCCCCGGAGTGATAGCGGATGTTGCCGTCCTTATCCACCACCACGATCGCGCCCAGGTACTGCGCCGTGGACGAGCGGTCGAACAGGAAGCGATGCTGCGTTGCGCGCTCGACCCGCTCCATGCCGGGTTCGCCCAGGCGCTCTATCACCCCTTGCAGCGACAGGTCGTAGAGATGCACGGTGCGGCTGATGTCTCCGGACAACACCCCCGTGATGTTCCGGGCGGACACATGCGCGGCTTCCCAGGTGACGCGCCGGTCGATCCAGAGCAGCGCGATGGCCGCGGCGCAAATGCCGACCGCGAGCAGCACCGCCAATGCATACAAGGCATGATGAACAAGCCTGCGAGACTTCAATACGGCGCTCCTGCGCAAGGGACGTCGGGGTGTCGCAGCCCACGGCTAATGGAAATTCATCCTGCCGATAATGCCGATCCGCGGCCCGGCACGCAAGGTCCGGCGCAAAAAAAAGGGACACACTGCGTGGCAGAGCCCTCAGGATGCCGCGACCGCCGCGATGCGGAAGGGAAAGGCCTTGGCGCCCCGGGCCCTGTCGGTCTCGCGGTGCGCGCCGATCGACCATGCGGGCCCCGTTCCGCCGGTCTGCGAGAGCAACCGGCGCATGGAGCCCGCGGAAAACCCGCAGCGCAAGGCCGAGGCCTGACGCCGGGCCAGCTCTATACCCACAGCTTGCGGCGTCGTGGAAATCCGATCCGATTGCAGCATGGCAGTCCCCTGGCAATAGCTCTTCATGGACGAAGAGTCTGTGCGGATTAATCTACCTTAGTCACCGGCGCTTGAGCGTGAAATGATGCGTAACGTAAAGCAAATAAAAGGAAATATTGGCCTATGCCTGCGGGCTGGGCGCCGTTTCGGCGGTCTCGCGGTCGGGCTTGTCGTTCTTGCCGTCGGGCGCGCTGCTCATATTGCCGTACAGTAGCGACCGGCCCGCGAACAGCCCGCCCGCCACCTCCAGTTCGAAACGTTCGGTATCGCGCTTGCGAACGTCTTGCGCCACCTCGGCGGCCTCGTCCGCCGGCACCCCGACCACGCGCAGCGCGGCCTCGCCGAACGCCAGCGCCGATTCCAGGGTTTCGCGCACCTGGTAGTCCACCCCTTCCTTGGCCAGCGCCAGCGAATGAATGCGGTCATAGGCCCGCACCGCCACCTTGACTAGCGGGAATTCGGCCTTGACCAGCTTGACCATGTGATTGACCGACCTAGGATTGTCGATGCAGATGAGGATGACGCAGGCGTTCTCCGCACCCGCGGTGCGCAACATGTCGACGCGGGTGCCGTCGCCGTAATAGACCTTGACGCCCCATTTGGCCGCGGCCCGGATCGCGTCGGTATCGGTATCCAGGATGGAGACTTTCAGGTCCCGCGCCAGCATCGCCTGGGTCACGATCTGGCCGAAACGGCCGAATCCCACGATGAGCACGCAGCCGTCCAGATCCTTGGCCACGTCCACGCCCTCCATCGATGGCGTTGGCTTGGGCAGCAGCCAGCGCAGCGCGAGCACGCATAGCGGCGTGAAAGCCATCGAAATGATGACGACCGCGGTCAGCACGGCGCCGGTGTGCGCATCGAATATGCCGGCGGTGGCCGCCGCCCCGTACAGCACGAAGGCGAATTCGCCTCCCTGCGCCAGCAGCGCGGCGCGGGTCATGGCCTCGGCGTGGGTGGCGCGCAGCGCTCTCGCCACTACGTACACGCCCGCGGATTTCACCAGCATGAACACGATGACCGCCGCCAGGATGAGCGGCCATTCACGGACGACGGCGGACAGGTCCAGCGACATGCCCACGCCCAGGAAGAACAAGCCCAGAAGAATGCCGCGAAAGGGTTCGACTTCCGCCTCGAGCTGATGGCGGAAGGTGGACTCGGACAGCAGGACGCCAGCCAGGAAAGCCCCCATGGCCATGGACAGCCCCCCGAGTTCCATCAGCAGCGCCGCCCCCAGCACCACCAGCAGCGCGGCGGCGGTCATGACCTCGCGGGCGTGCGCCGCCGCAAGCAGGCGAAAGAGCGGGTTGAGCAGCCATCGGCCGGCCGCAAGCAGCGCCAGTATGCATCCCACGGCGATGGCCGCCTGCAGCCACGGATCGCCGTGCTGGACCCCGCCCGCCGGCGCCAGCAGGCTGGCCAGGGCCAGCAAGGGAACGATGGCCAGGTCTTCCAGGAGGAGGATCGACACGATGCGCTGCCCTGGCCCGCTGGCGGCATCGCCGCGCTCGGCCAGTATCTGCATGACGATCGCGGTGGACGACAGCACGAAGCCCATCGCGGCCATGAAGGCTGCCGGGCCGGACAGCCCCGCCAGCAGGCCGACGCCGGTCAGCAGCGCGCCGCAGGCGAGCACCTGCGCCACGCCCAGGCCGAAGATCTCGCCCCGCAGCTTCCAGAGACGCGACGGCTGCATTTCCAGCCCGATGATGAACAGGAACATCACCACGCCCAGCTCGGCGACGTGCAGGATGGATTTGGGGTCGGAAAAAAGCCCCATGCCGAAGGGACCGATGGCCAATCCGGCGGCAAGATAGCCTAGGACCGATCCCAAGCCCAGGCGCTTGAACAACGGAACCGCGACAACGGCGGCTCCCAGCAGGACGACGACGTTGACGAGCTGATTGCCTTCGGAAGGCAGGGACATGGAGCGCTCCTGGATGCACGGCGGGCCGCGACGCCTTGGGAGCCGCCGGCCTTGCGCCATTTTCCGGCAATCCGGCGGATTGGCAATCCGGAAATGCGACAGGAGGAAACGCGCCCGGCCCGGGCCGGACGCGGAAGGCAGGGATCAGTCCTCGCGGAACTGCATCTTGTAGAGCGAGGCGTACAGGCCGTCGGCGGCCAGCAGCTCGGCATGGGGGCCTTGCTCGACGATCTTGCCGGCATCCAGCACGATGATGCGATCGGCATTCTGCACGGTGGACAGGCGATGGGCGATGACCAGCGTGGTACGGCCCTTCATGAGACGCTCCAGCGAGGCCTGGACCTGGCGTTCGGACTCGTTGTCGAGCGCGGAGGTGGCTTCGTCCAGGATCAGGATGGGCGCATTCTTGATCAGCGCGCGGGCGATCGCCAGGCGCTGGCGCTGGCCGCCCGAGAGGCGGGCGGCATTCTCGCCCACGGGGGTGTTCATCCCCTGCGGCAGGCCGTCGACGAATTCCAGCAGGTTGGCGGCCGCCAGGGCGTCGCGCACCTTCTGCTCGCTGGACTTGCCCAGCGCGCCGTAGCCGACGTTGGCGGCGATGGAATCGTCGAATAGCACCACGTCCTGGCTGACCAGCGACAGATGCGAACGCAGGCTGCGCAGCGTCAGGTCGCCGATGGGCACGTCATCCACGAGGATCTGCCCGCTATCGGCCAGCACGAAGCGCGGCAGCATATTGACCAGGGTGGTCTTGCCGCTGCCCGAGCGGCCCACCAGGGCGACGGTCTGGCCGGGTTCGACGACGAACGAGACGTCGTTGACGGTGTCGCGGTCGGCGTCCGGAAAGCGGTGCGACACGGCGCGGAACTCGACCTTGCCGCGCACGGGCTCGGGCAGTTCCTTGGTGCCGGCATCGCCTTCGGGAACCTGGTCGATCAGCGTGAACACGCTTTCGGCGGAAACCAGCATCTTCTGCATGCGCGCGGCGACGTTGGTCAGGCGCTTGATGGGATCGAAGATCTGGGCCAGCGCCGCCATGAACGAGGCGAAGCTGCCCACGGTGAGCGCGCCGCTGTTGGCCTGGCTGAGCGCCACGGCGATGACCGCGCCGACCGAAATCGAAATGCATACCTGGGTCAGCGGGGTCAGCGCGGCGTCCGCCGTGGCGGTGCGCATGGCGAACCGGCGCAGGCGGCGGTTGACGAAATCGAAGCGGCCGCGCTCGACCTCGTAGCCGTCGAACAGCTTGATGACGCGCTGGCCGTCGATGCCCTCTCCCACGACCCGGGTCAGCTCGGCGTTCATGTTGACGGTTTCGCGGTTGATGCGCCGCAGGCGTTGGATGAAGAAACGCGAAATCAGCACCGAGACCGGCAGCATGATCAGGATGATCAGCGTCAGCACCCAGGACATGTACAGCAGCACGCAGATCAGGGCGACTACGACCAGGGTTTCGCGCACCAGCACCGTAATGACGTCGGTGGCATAGCCGGTGACGTTGCCCGCGTCGATGGTGAAGCGGTTGAGCAGGCGGCCGGTGTCGCCCTGTTTGAAGTCGGCGTCCGGCAGGCCCAGCAGGCGCTCGAACATGTCGCGCCGCATGCCCAGCAGCACATTGTTGGCGACCCAGGCCAACAGGTAATCGCTGAAGAAGTTGCAGATGCCGCGCAGCAGGATGAGACCCACCACGGCCAGCGGCAGCGCCCACACGTAATAGGGTTTGGCCCCGGAAAAGCCCCCGTCCAGCAAAGGCTTCATAATGACGGCCAGGACGGGTTGCGTGGCGGCCGCGCCCGCCATCAGCAGGATGGCCAGCAACAAGCCCTTCCAGTAGGAACCCACGCGGCTGTAGATCCGCCTCCAAAGTTCGGCTTTGACGGGCTGGGACCCCGCGGGCGCATGGCGTGCAGCAGAATTCAAAGGGATCACTCGCTTTTATACAATTGTGGCGAGAATTGTACCGGCTGCGCGCAGGCGCGCTGTCCGGACCGCCCCTCTTAGCCCTAACGCGCCCAGCGCCCATCCATGTCCGATATCAGTTGTCTGTACGTCCGGTTGCCCAATTGGGTGGGCGATGTCTGCATGAGCCTGCCCAGCCTGCGTGCCCTGCACGCCAGCGGGCTGCCCCTGGTAATCTGCGCCCGCCCCTGGGCCCGCGACCTGCTCGACGGCGTGGCCAAGCATGATTTCATCCCCATGCGCGGCAAGGTCGGCCCCGACCGGGCCGCCGTCAGCGCCCACCGGCGCGCCCTGGGCGCCCAGGGCCGGCGCGCGCGGGGCCTGCTGTTGCCGGACTCCCTGTCGAGCGCGCTGGTATTCCGGCTGGCTGGCGTGCCCTCGGCCGGCTACCGCGATGACGGCCGCAGCTTCCTGCTGCGCTGGCCGGTCTCCAAGCCCGACGATTCCCTGCACGCGGTCCAGTCCTGGCATTACCTGACCCGCGAAGCCCTGAGGCGCTGGGGCCTGCCCAGCGGGCCCGCCGAGCCGGCCCCGACGCTTGACCTGCCCCTGACCGCCGCGCACCGCGATGCCGCCTCCCAGGCGCTGGAAGCGGCCGGGCTGGCGGGCCGGCGGTTCGTCCTGATCGCCCCGACGGCCACGGGTCTGCACAAGGGCAGGATCAAGGTCTGGCCAGGATTCGATACACTTACCCGCGCCCTCCAGGCTCTCGGCCATACCGTGGTAATGTGCCCCCCTCCGGCCGAGGCCGAGGAAGCCCGGCGCAACGCCCCGACGGCGCTGCTGCTGCCCCCCCTGTCCCTGGGCGCCTTCGCGGCGCTGACGGCCAGGGCGGCGCTGGTGATTTGTAACGATTCCGGTGTGTCGCATGTCGCGGCCGCGGCCGCGGCCAGGGAACTCACCCTGTTCGGAGTCACCCGCCCCGGCCGGACCGGGCCGTGGTCGCCTCGAGCGGTGTGCATAGGCGCCGAAAACGCCTGGCCCTCGCCCGAGGAAGTCGTGCAACAGGCTGAAACCCTGCTGCACGAGACGCAGTAATCAGGATTTGAAATGCCCCTTTCCAGTTATCTCGCAAATCTGATCATTCCTTACAACCTGTGCATGACCCTGGTCGTGATCGGACTGGCGCTGGGCTGGGTCCGGATGCGCAAGACCGGAGTCGCCCTCATCGGGACCGGCCTGCTGTGGGCGCTGTTCTGGTCGCTGCCGGCCACGTCGCTCTGGCTGGGCGGGGCGCTGGAGTCCCGCTACCCGCACTTGCCTCCCGCGGAATCCCCGACGGCCGACGCCATCGTGGTGCTGGGGGGCAACACCGCCAATGGGCGGGCCAACTGGTTCCTGCCCTACGACAAAGGCACCGCCATCGTGCGCATCGACACGGCAGCCGAGCTCTATCGCGCGGGACGCGCGCCCAAGGTCCTGCTGTCGGGCGGAGCGCTCGAAGGCGACGTGAGCGAAGCCCGGGGCATGGCTCACAACATCCGCCAGCAAGGCGTGCCGGAATCGGCGCTGATCCTGGAAAACTCCAGCCGCACCACCTATGAAAACGCCGCCCTGACCGAAGACAAGCTCAAGTCGCGCGGCATCGGCAAGATCCTGCTGGTGACCTCCGCGCTGCACATGCCGCGGGCGATGGCCGCCTTTTCCAAGCAAGGGGTGGAAGCCATCGCGGCTCCCACGCCGCCGCAGATCGTTGCGCCCGCGGACGGCTCGCTCGCGCTGTGGCTGCCCGACCAGCGCACCTTCGACGCCAGCCGCTCGATCATCAAGGAATACGCGGGCCTCTTCGTCTACTGGCTGCGGGGATGGGTATGAGGACAACGCCCTGCCCGGTGCCATGGGAATGAGCGCTCAAGCATGCCGGCCGGGCTGCGGCGCCTGTTGCATCGCACCGTCCATCTCCAGCCCGATTCCGGGCATGCCCGACGGCAAGCCCGCGGGGGTGCGCTGCGCGCAGCTCGATGAAAAAAACCGCTGCAAGATATTCGGACAGCCCGAACGGCCGGCGGTGTGCGGCTCATTGCCCCCCAGTCTTGAAATGTGCGGCGACAGCGCCGCGCAGGCGATGAGCCGGCTGACCTGGCTGGAACAAGCCACCTCGGTTACGCCCTGAAGATAGCCGGACGGCCACGGCGGAGCAGCGGTCCGACGAGTTGCTCAGCGCCCAGACAGACCGGCACCGCCGGGCACACCTAGGCCGCCCGCCCCCGCTCCCGCAGCACCTGCGCATACAGGTCTTCGTAACGCGAGGCCACCGCCTCCCAGCTTTGCTCGCGCGCGATCGCCAGGCCGCGCTCGGCCAGCGCCGCGCGCAGCTCGGGCTCCGAGCCCAGCCGCTCCAGGGCTTGCGCCAGCTGGGCGCCGTCGCGCGGGTCCTGCAGGATCAGCGCGTCCTTGCCCGCCGACAGGTACTGCGCGAAGCCGCAATAGGCGGGCGAACTGACCACGACCGGCAGCCCATGCGACATCGCCTCCAGGGGAGCCATGCCGTAGCTGTCGTTCAGGGTGGGGTGGGCATAGATGTCGGCCGCGCTGAAATAGCGGGCGACGTCGGGCGTGGGATCGATCAGGGAGACCCGGCCGGCGACGGCGCCGGCGGCGCGCACGCGCTCGCGGGTGGGCTCGTCCGCGCCCACGACCAGCAGCCGATATTGCGGCGGCAGCTTGCCCAACGCGTCGAGCAGGGCCGGCAGGCCTTTGCGCAGCGGATTGCGGGCCACCAGCAGGCAGCCGATGGTATCGGCGTCCCATCCCAGGCGGGCGCGGGTTTCGTCGCGCCCTTCCCTTTGCGCGGCCGTGGGCAGCTTGACCCCCGGCGCGATGATGTCCACCGGCAGTTGCGGGCCGTAGCTGCGATGCAGCTGGTCCATGATCAGGCCGGAAACGGCCACTACCCGGCGCGCGGGCGCATTGCGCACGCGGAACCATTCCAGGAGCAGGTAGGTGGCCAGGCGCGGACTGAGCCAGGCGGTCAGGCGCTGCAGCGGCTTGACGCGGGTCAGGCGGTTGTAACGCACCGGCGTGACGTGCATGACCTGGATTTCGCCGGCCCAGCCGTTCATGTGCGAATGCACGATGTCGTAGCGTCCGCGGGTGAGCCGGTCGGCGCGCCAGGCGAAATACAGCACCCGCATCCAGCTGGGCAGCCAGCCCGGAAAGCGCACGGGCAGGAAGGGAAACGGCAGTTCGCTGTCGAAGTCTCGGGCCACGACCGACACGTCATGGCGCTGGCCGAGCACGCGCATCAGCTCCACGCCATAGGCTTCCGCGCCTCCGAAGCGATTGCCGAAGCGGTCGACCAGAAGCGCGATGCGGAGCCGCCGCTCAGCGGCGCCGGCGGGTGTCTTCATACCGGGTCAGGCACTTCTGCAGGAAACGGACGATATGGGTGGAGCGCGCCACCGTCACCCGGGGCAGCCCATAGGGATCGTCGGAAGCCGCCGCCAGGCCGCGTTGCGTCAGCGTGGCGTTGTCGTATCCGGCCTCGCGCACCATGGCCCGGTGTTCGGGGCCGTGATCGCCGTAGGGATAGCAGAAAGCGGTGACGGGTCCGCCCAGCGCCTGCTCCAGTTCGTCCTTGGATTCGACGATCTGGCGGCGGGCTTCCTCGGGCGTCATTTCAGGCAGGTGGACGTGGTCCAGGGTATGCGAACCGACCTCGTTGCCGGCCTGCGCCCATTCCCGCATTTCGGCCACGGTCATGAGCGGCGAGAACGGGATGCCCTTTTCCAGGTCCCATACATTGCCGCCATCGAACTGGCGAGCCACGAAATAGTTGGTGGCGGTGAAGCCCAGTTCGCTCAGTACCGGCATGGCGTTGTGGTGCACGTTGCGGTAGCCGTCGTCGAACGTGATGCCGAACACCTTGCCCTGCCGTTCGCCGCGCACATAGGGCATGACGTCCCGCATGGACAGGCCGCGATAACCCAGCCGGCGCATCCAGCGCATCTGCCGGGCGAAGCTGGAAGGATGCACCGTCAGCCCGCGATACGGCGTGCCCTTGGGATTGGGCTCGCCGATCTGGTGGTACATGAGTATAGGGATAGACATAGGGACGGATTATAAGGGCCCCCACGCCGCGCACGCTACGCGCGCTTGCTGCTCCCCGAGGGGGCGCCGCCTCAGGGAGGCCTGGCGGCTCGACGGCTTCAGGCCAGGGTGCGCCGGTAGACATCCAGCGTGGCGGCGGCAAAACGTTCCAGGTTGAAGTCGTTCACGCTGGTTTCCCGCGCCTTGGCGCCCATGGCTCGCACGGCGTCGGGGTGGTCGAGCATGACGCGCAGCCGGTCTGCGATGGCCGGCACGTCGCGCGCGGGCACGATCCAGCCGTTGACGCCGTCGGTGACGTTCTCGGGCAGACCGCCCGCGTCGCTGACCAGCGCGGGCAGCCCGAGGCTCATGATTTCGCGGCAGGCGAAGGACAGCGCCTCGCGGTAGGACAGCACGAAGCCGGCATGGCAGGCCGCCAGGGCGGGCCGCACGTCGTCGAGCAGGCCCGGGAACTTGACCTGGTCGATCATGCCCAGTTCGCGCACCCGGGCGAGCTTGGCCTCGTTGGGCGGATCGCCCGCGACCATCAGCAGCACCCGCGCCTTGTCGGCGGGCGGCAAGGCGGCGACGGCGGCCACCAGGTCCAGCCAGCCCTTGTCGTAATCGGTGCCGCCCGCGCTGCCCAGCAGCAGCTTGCCCTGCCAGCCCGGCCCGAAGATGCGGGTGCGCAGTTCGTCCAGGCCTTCCTGCGCCGGCGGAGAAAAGTAGTCGGTGTCGATCCCGTGGCGGATCGTGGTGATGGGACGCTTGCCATAGGGCGATCGCGCCATCAGGCCATGGACGTAGTCGCTGACGGCGATGCCGTGGTCGGTGGCCAGCGCCACCCGCAACTTGTGCCCGAAACTCGTCAAGGGATGGTCGTTGTGCTTGGTGAACACAATGCGCGGCCGCCGCGACATGCCCAGGGTGGCCAGCATGACCTGCTTGTGGTCGGCCGAGCCGTTCGAGTGGATGATGTCGTAGCGCCCGTCCTTGATCAGCCGGCGCAGCTGCGCGCGGTCCTTGAACCAGGATGACGGGCGCGTCGTGTACTGCATGTCCTCCACGCGCACGCCGGGAATGGCCCGGGCGTAGCGGTACAGCCGGCTGGTGGATGGCGCCGCCACCGTGATCTGGTGGTCCCTGGACAGCGCCTTCGCCAGATTGATGATGTAGGTGACGTGCCCCCCGCCGTTGCCGCCGTGGAAGTTGGTATAGAGGATCTTCACTTTTTCTTGTCGGCCAGGAACATCAGCTTCGAATAGCGGAAGAAACTGCCGGCGGCCGCGGTAACGGCCAGGACCAGGCCGTGCTTGCCGTCCAGGAAGCCGCGCCGGATCAGGTAGATCCGCACGAAAGTCCAGAAGCCGTGCCCCAGCGCGCCGAAGATCGACGTGCGCCGGCCCTTGGCGTACATCATCGCCGCGGCGTCGGACGAGTAGCGGTTGACCTTGGTGATCAGGGCGTCCAGGTTGTCGTAGGGATAGTGATGGAAATAGCCGCGCATCCGCAGGGGCTGGCCATTGGCCGGCACCACGCGCTCGTGCACCGCGGCGTCGGTGAAGCGCGCCGTGCCGCGCTTGAACAGGCGCAGCACGTAGTCCGGCCACCAGCCGCTGTGGCGGATGTCGCGGCCGCAGAAATTCGACAGGCGAGCGATCTCGTAGGCGTCGGCCTGCGGGGCGTCCAGCACGTCCTGGATTTCCCGGGCCAGTTCCGGCGTGACGCGCTCGTCGGCATCGATGGAAAGCACCCAGTCGCCCGTCGCCAGATCCAGCGCGCGGTTCTTCTGAGGCCCGAAGCCCGGCCAGTCGGAGGTGACCTCGACCCGGGCGCCCAGCGCTTGCGCCAACTCCACCGTGCCGTCGGTGCTGCCCGAATCGACGACGATGAACTCGTCGGCGAAGTCCACCGACTTGAGGCAGGCGGCGATGTTCGCCGCCTCGTTCTTGGTGATGATGATGACTGATAACTTCATCCGCGATTCCTAAGACGCTTTTTCCAGGCCTTCCAGGCATGGAAGCGCGGCCCCCAGAAAGGATCGCGCGACAGCCAGATGCGCCGGTTCAACCAGGAGCCGCCCTGGTTGCGCACCGCGAAGCGGTAGATGTGCTCGGGATCCGCGCCGGGGGAGTTCTGGCCGAAAGGGTCGGTAGTGTACAGGTGGCGGAACCCCGCCTGCCTGGCTGCCGCCACGTAGTCGCCATCGAAATAACCCTGGGGCCAGCAGAGATGATCGCTTGCCTGGCCCAGCCGGCGCTCCAGCGTTTCCCGCGAGTCGCGAAGTTCCTGCGCGATATGCGCCCGCTTGGCGTCCGTATCGGCCCCGCAGACCTTGTCCCAACGGGTATGGGTATGCGTGTGGGAATGGAATTCGAAGGTGCCCGCGGCCCGCATGGCCTCGATCTCGCTCCAGCGCAGCATGGCCTCGTCGGCCCTGCCCGCCGCCACCAGCTGCTTGCAGGCGTCGTGGTCCGGCGTGGCGGGCAAGGGGCCGCCCTGGCCCGCGTGCGGCCGGACCGGCCCGTCGCCGATCCAGCCCGTGATGGTGAACAGGATGGCGCGCATTCCGTAGCGGGCCAGCACCGGATGCGCGTGCACCCAGTTGTTCAGGTAGCCGTCGTCGAAGGTGATCAGCACGGACCGCTCGGGCGCGTCGCCGCCCGCCAGGTAGGCCGCGAACTGTTCGGCCGACAGCGATCGGTAGCCGGCGCGGGCCAGCCGCGAAATCTGGGATTCGAAGACGTCGGGCGTCGCCGCGATCATGCCGCCCGCAGGCGTCACGTGGTGGTACATCAGCACCGGTACGTTGGGCGCGTTCATCCCGCGCGCTCCGCCAGCCACTTCGTATAGACGGCCTCGGTGGTTTCCGCCAGCCGGGCGGGCGAGAACACGCCCTCGTCCCAGACCATCTTGCGGCCCGCCTCGCCCATGCGGCGGCGCAGGCCGGCATCGTCGATCAGGCGCTGAAGCGCGTCAGTCAGGGCGCGGGCGTCCTTGGGCGGCACCAGGATGCCGGTTTCGCCGTCTCGGAACATCTCGGACACGCCGCCCACGTCCGTGCCGATGACGGGCAGGCCGCTGGCCTGCGCCTCGACGTAGACGGTGCCGGACGCCTCCTGCTGGGTCGCCAGCGCGAAGAGATCGAAGCCCGCCAGCAGGTTGGGCACGTCGCGCCGCATGCCCATCAGGTGGATGCGGTCCTGCAAGCCCCGCTCGGCCACATAGGCCTGAGTCTGCTCGAACACCGGCGAGCCGCCGCCGACGAACACCAGATGCAGTTTGGGCCGGCTGGCCATCAAGGGCGCGATCGCGTCGATCAGGTCCTTGTGGCCCTTGGTCGCGCGCATGACGGCCACACAGCCGACGACGATGTCGTCATCGGCCAGGCCGAGTTCCTCGCGCAGCGTGGAGCGTTCGACCGGCGGCGGCAGCACGATGGGGGAATAGACCGTAGCCACCCTGTCGGCGGGCACTCCGCGGTCGATGAGGTGCTGGCGCACGTGGTCGCTGACCGTCGTGACGCGGTGGGGCAGGCGGGTGTAGGACCACAGCGAGCCCACCTTGTTGGAGAGGTGGCGCGTGCGCACGATCAGCGGCGTGCCCGCCAGCCGGCCGGCGGCGGCCGCGATGACCGTATCGCGCCGGCTGTGCGTGTTGAGCACATCGTAGCGGCCTTCCCGCAGAATGCCGCGGATGATGGCGACGCCTTTCAGATAGTTCGCCACGCCGTCCATTTCCAGCGTGTGCACGGTGAAGCCGGCCTCCGACAGGCGTTCCGCCAGCAGGGCCTTGGGCTGGCAGATGGCCTCCATGTGGTGGCCCCGCGCGCGCATGGCGGTCATCTCCTTGAAGATCCGCCCTTCCTGGCCGCCGAAACTGGTGGCGGCCTCCGAGTGAACGATACGCAGGCTACGCATCAATAAGTCACCTCGACCCCGTCCGGCTTGGTCCATTCGTTCAGGTTCGCCAGCAGCGTATCCGCCATGCGGACCCGCCACTCCTCGCCCAGCCGCACGGTGCACAGGAAATTGTTCTTGGAATAGACGATATCGACGGGCACACCGGGGATGCCGTTCTCGGGCTCGGCCCGGAACGGATTCAGCATCTGCCGCAGGCGGGCCGCGTCGGCGCTGCCGTTGAGCTTGACGCGCAGCGACTTGGCCCGCGCCTCGCGGGCCAGCTGCAAGTCGTAGAGCTGCTCGGCCACGATGCGCATGCCGCCGGAATAATCGTCGTTGCTGACCTTGCCCTGGACGATGACGAGCTGATCCTCGCGCAGCCGGTTGCGGTGTTTCTCGTAGAGTTCATTGAAGACCGAGATTTCCACCTGCGCGGTGCCGTCGTCCAGCACGGCGAACACCATCTTGCCGCGCCGCGTCATCATGACGCGCACGCTGGCGAGCACGCCGCACATCCATTGCAGGTCGCGTTGCGGCTCTACGCGGGCCAGCTGCATGGGCACGATGCGCCGCACCTCGTCGCGCCAGGCGTCGAACAAGTGCCCGCTGTAGTAATAGCCCAGGGCGGTTTTTTCTTCCGTGAGCTTCTTGTGCAGGTCCCAGGGCGGGACCTTGGCCAGCTCGCCGGCCACCACGTCGCTGCTGTCGTCGCCGAAGAGCGAGGCCTGGTTGGCGCTGCGGGCCGCCTGTTCGGCGGCTTCCATCGCGGTGGGCACCGACGCCAGCATGGCCGCCCGGTTGGGCTCGATGGTGTCGAAGGCTCCCGCCTTGATCAGGGCTTCGATGGTGCGGCGGTTGACCGCGTGCTTGCTGACACGGCGGCAGAAGTCGAACAGGTTGAGGAAGGGGCCGCCTTCCTTGCGCGCGCGCAGGATGTCTTCGACGGCGCCCTGCCCCGTACCCTTGACGGCCCCCAGGCCGTAGCGCATGGTGCGCGGCGGCTTGCCGTTCTTGGTGTGCTTGTCGGCCACCGGCTCGAAGCGGTAGCCCGAGAAATTGACGTCCGGCGGCAGCACTTCGACGCCGTTGTCCTGGGCGTCGCGGCAGAAGATCTGTACCTTGTCCGTATCGTCCATGTCGGAGGACATGGTCGCGGCCAGGAACTCCGTCGGATGGTAGGCCTTGAGCCACGCCGTCTGGTACGAGATCAGCGCGTACGCGGCCGAGTGCGATTTGTTGAAGCCATAGCCCGCAAACTTCTCCATCAGGTCGAAAAGCTTGACCGCCAGGTCGGGATCGTGGCCTTTTTCCTTGGCGCCCTTCTCGAACAACTCCCGGTGCTTGGCCATTTCCTCGGGCTTTTTCTTGCCCATGGCGCGGCGCAGCAGGTCGGCGCCGCCCAGCGAGTAGCCGCCGATGATCTGCGAGATCAGCATCACCTGTTCCTGGTAGACGATGACCCCGTAGGTGCTCTTCAGGGTCGCTTCCAGGTCGGGATGGAAGTAGTCGACCGCCGCACGGCCGTGCTTGCGGTTGACGAAGTCGTCCACCATGCCGGATTCCAGCGGCCCCGGACGGTACAGGGCCAGCATGGCGATGATGTCTTCGAAGGTGTTCGGCCGCAGCTTCTTGAGCAGTTCCTTCATGCCGCGCGATTCCAGCTGGAACACGGCGGTGGTGTTGGCGTCGCACAGGATCTTGTAAGCGGCCGGGTCGTCCAGCGCCAGGGCCATGACGTCGAAGTCGCGCTTGTCCTCGTTGAACTGGCGCACGTAGCGCACGGCCCAATCCAGGATGGTCAGGTTGCGCAGGCCCAGGAAGTCGAACTTCACCAGGCCGGCGGCTTCGACGTCGTCCTTGTCGAACTGCGAGACGGCGCTGTTTTCCTGGCCAGGCTGGCAGTACAGCGGGCAGAAATCCGTCAGCTTGCCCGGCGCGATCAGCACGCCGCCGGCGTGCATGCCGATGTTGCGGGTCAGGCCTTCGAGCGGTTGCGCCAGGTCCACCAGCGCGCGCACTTCCTCTTCCTGCTCGTAGCGGTCCTTGAAGGCGGGTTCGTCCTTGAGCGTGCGCTCAAGCGACCACGGATCCATCGGGTTGAACGGGATCAGCTTGGACAGGCCGTCGCAGAACATATAGGGCATGTCCAGCACGCGGCCCGCGTCGCGCACCACCGCCTTGGCGCCGAGCGTGCCGAACGTGGCGATCTGGCTGACGGCCGCGCGGCCATACTTTTCCTTGACGTAGTCGATGACCCGTTCGCGGTTGTCCTGGCAGAAGTCGATATCGAAGTCGGGCATGGAGACCCGCTCGGGATTCAGGAAGCGCTCGAACAGCAGGTCGTAGCGGATCGGGTCCAGGTCCGTGATGCCCAGCGCGTAGGCCACGAGCGAACCCGCGCCCGACCCCCGCCCCGGGCCCACCGGCACGCCGTTGTTCTTGCCCCAGTTGATGAAGTCCTGCACGATCAGGAAGTAGCCCGGGAACCCCATCTGGATGATGGTCTTGCATTCCCAGCGCAGCCGCTCGTAGTATTGCTCGCGCTTGGACTCGCGTTCGGCGTCGTCGGGAAACAGGAAGCGCATGCGCTTTTCCAGGCCCTCTTCCGACAGCTGGACGAGGTAGTCGTCCAGCGTCACGCCCTCGGGCGTGGGGAAGTTCGGCAGGCGGGGCTTGCCCAGCACCAGGCTCAGGTTGCAGCGCTTGGCGATTTCCACCGTATTGGCCAGGGCCGAGGGCACGTCGGCGAAGCGGCGGGCCATTTCCTCGGAGCTGAGCAGGTATTGCTCTTTGCTGAACCGGCGCACGCGGCGGGGGTTGGCCAGGATTTCGCCTTCGGCGATGCAGACCCGGGCCTCGTGCGCCTGGAATTCGAATTCGTCCAGGAACTGCACGGGATGGGTGGCCACCACCGGCAGGCCCGCCTCGGCCGCCAGGCGCATCGCGGCCTGGGTATAGGCTTCGTCGCCGTCCATGCCGGCGCGCTGCAGTTCGATGTAATAGCAGCCCGGAAACAGATGCGCCCACTGGCGCGCGAGCGCCAGCGCCGAGACGGCGTTGCCGGCATCCAGCGCCTGCCCCACATCGCCTCCGCGCCCGCCCGACAGGACGATCAGGCCGTCCTGCCCCTGCAGCCATTCGCGCCGGATTTCGGCGCGGCCCTTGCCCTGGTTGGTCAGGAAGGCCTTGGTGAGCAGCTCGCACAGGTTCAGATAGCCCTTGTGGTTGCGCACCAGCAACAGCAGGCGGAAGGGTTTGGCGGGATCATCGTCGTTCGACAGCCAGACGTCGCAGCCCGCGATGGGCTTCACGCCCGCGCCGCGCGCGCCCTTGTAGAACTTGATCAGGCCGAACAGGTTCGACAGATCGGTCAGCGCGACGGCGGGCTGGCCCAGCTTGGCCACGCGCTTGATGAGATCGGGAATGCGCACGATGCCGTCCACGACCGAGAACTCGGAGTGAACGCGCAGATGAACAAAGGGGGACGGGTTTGTTACGGCTTCGGACATAGGCGGAATTGTACCGGTCAAAGCCGACGAACCGTGCGCCCCCGGGGGGCTCGCGAGGACAGCCTGTGTAACAATAGCCCCTGGACGTGACCTACCCATTGCTGCACGAGATTTACGTATGAAATGGCTAATCCCCGGGATCTGGCTGGCCGCCATCCTGTTTGCGCACTTCCGCGGCCGCGTCAAGCTGCCGCTGGGCCGGCAACTGCTGGACCACTCCGTGCTGCTCGCCCCCATCAACGCCTTCATGGTGCTCGCCTCGCGCGTGCCGCCCACCCCCTACCTGACCACGAGCGAGATCGCCGAACTCAAGGTACTGGACGACAACTGGGAGACGATCCGCGAAGAGGCCGTGCAGATGGCCGAACTGCGGCGCATCAAGGCCGCCGACACCCATAACGACATCGGCTTCAATTCATTCTTCAAGTACGGCTGGAAGCGCTTCTACCTGAAGTGGTACGACGCGCGCCACCCGTCCGCCGAAGAGCTCTGCCCCAAGACCGTCGCCATCCTGAAGACCCTGCCCAAGGTCAAGGCAGCCATGTTCGCCGAGCTGCCGCCCGGCGGCCAGCTCAACCGCCACCGCGACCCGTTCGCCGGCTCCCTGCGCTACCACCTGGGCCTGGTCACGCCCAACGACGACCGCTGCCACATCATCGTCGACGGCGAGCCCTACAGCTGGCGCGACGGCGAAAGCGTGGTGTTCGACGAAACCTACGTCCACGAAGCCTACAACCGCAGCGAACAGAACCGCATCATCCTGTTCTGCGACGTCGAGCGCCCGCTGAAATGGCGTTGGGCCGAGGCCTTCAACCGCTGGTTCGGCCGGGTCGTGATGTCGGCGGCCAGTTCGCCCAACGACGGCGGCGACCAGACCGGGGCCATTAACAAGCTGACGCACGCGCACTGGGTCATCGACCAGAAGCGCAAGGCCTTCAAAGCCTGGAACCGCAAGGTCTACAAGGCCACCAAGTACGGCCTGATCATCCTCGTCATCCTGGGGTTCCTGGCCCTGTAAGACAAGAAAGGCCGCGGCAACGCGGCCTTTCTTGCATCTGGCACTGGGCGCCCGGCCCTAGCGCTGCAATGACTCCCAGCTTTTCATCAGGCGCTTGACCGAAACCGGCATGGGCGTCCTCAGCTCCTGCGCGAACAACGCCACGCGCAGCTCCTCCAGCAACCAGCGGAACTCATCCAGCCGGGGATCCGGCGCTCCTTTCAACGCCGAGCGCGCGCGCTGGTACTGGGTCAGCAGCGGCGCCATTTCGGCCACCAGCTTCGCATCGCGCGCCGGATCGGCGCGCAGCTTGTCGATGCGCGCCTGCACCGCCTTCAGATAGCGCGGGAAATGCGCGAGCTGCGCATACGGCGTGTCGCGGATGAACCACTTGGGCATCAGCGCGCCCAGCTGCGCCTGCAGGTCGGCGTAGGCCGTGGCATGCGGCTTGGCCTGGGGCAGCTTGCGCTGCACCGCCGCGTACTCCGTCAGCACCGCCCCCGCCAGGCGCGCCACCTCCTGGGCCAGCAGGCCCAGCCGGCCCTTGCCATCGGCGCGCCGGGCCTCGAACTGCTGCTCGTTCACCGGCCAGGGATCGGCCAGACAGGCCTGCCCCAGCGCGCAGTCGATGATCTGGTCGCGCAGTTCTTCCTGCGTGCCCAGCGTCATGTAGAGCATGCTGATGCGGGTCAGGTCCGTCAGGTTCTTTTCCAGGAACTTCACCTGCTCGCGCAGCCCCAGGCGAAACAGCCTGAGCAGGCCGGCGCGATGGTGCTTGCGGGCCTCGTCCGGATCGTCGAACACATCCAGGTCGCAATGGGCGCCGCGGTCCACCAGCGCCGGGTAGCCGATCACGGACTGCCCGCGCCGCTTGATCTCCATGATCTCCGGCAGCGGGCCGAAGGACCAGGACGTCAGGTTCTCGTGCGCCAGCGCCTGGGCCACCTGCGTGTCGCTGGCCGCGAGCTGCTGGAAAGTGGCCTGGGCCTGCTTGCCGAATTCGGCGCGCAGCTGCGCCAGGTTGCGGCCGGCGGCCAGCATGCGGCCATGCTCGTCGACCACCCGGAAATTCATGAACAGGTGCGCCGGCAGGGTCTCCAGCTTGAAATCCGCCACGGCCGGACGGACCTGAACCTGGCTCCACATATCGGCGATGAGGGCGTCGACCAGGCCCTGCTGCGGGTCCCCCAGGCGGTCGAACCAGCGGTCGTAGAACCCGGCGGCGTAGTCCGGCAGCGGCACGCAATGGCGGCGCAGCTTCTGCGGCAGGGACTTCAGGAGCAGATGCACCTTTTCCTTGAGCATGCCGGGCACCAGCCATTCGCAGCGCGCCGGATCGATCTGGTTCAAGGCGAACAGCGGCACCGACAGCGTCACGCCGTCACGCGCGGAACCGGGCTCGAAATGGTAGTCCAGGGCCATGGACACGCCCTGCCATTCCACCTTCTTGGGAAACACGTCGGTCGTGACGCCCGCCGCTTCGTGCCGCATCAGTTCGTCGCGGGTCAGCAGCAATTGGGCGGCCGCGGCCTTGTCCAGGCCCGACACCCATTTCTCCAGCGTGGCCGTCTGCGAAATGCCTTCCGGCAGCTGGCGATCGTAGAAGGCGTAGATCAACTCGTCATCGACCAGGATGTCGGGCCGGCGGGTCTGGTGTTCGAGCTTCTCGATGCCGGCGATCAGCTTGCGGTTGTGCGCCACGAAGGCCAGGCGCGTATCGATCTCGCCCGGCACCAGGGCCTGGCGGATGAAGAGCTCGCGCGCGTGCGCCGGATTGACGCGGCCGTAATGGATGCGCCGGCCGGTATAGATGACCAGCCCGTACAGCGTGGCCCGCTCGTTGGCCACGACCTGCCCTGCCTTCTTTTCCCAGCGGGGATCGGACCAGTTCCGGCGGATCAGGTGCGCGGCCACTTTTTCCAGCCACGCGGGATCGATCCGCGCCACGCAGCGCGCATAGAGCCGCGTGGTCTCGACCAGTTCGGCGGCGACGATCCAGCGCCCCGCCTTCTTCACCAGCCGCGAACCCGGATGGATGTGGAAGCGGATCTCGCGGGCCCCTTGGTAGTGGCCGCCCTCGTCGCTCTTGAAGCCGATATTGCCCAGCAGCCCCGACAGCAATGCCAGGTGCAGCTGCTCATAGGTGGCTTCCGTCTGGTTCACGCGCCAGCCCTGCTCGCCCACCAGGGCCGCCAGCTGGGTGTGCACGTCGTGCCATTCCCGCAGCCGGATGGGCGACAGGAAGTTCTGGCGCAGCAGCGCCACCAGCTTGCGCTGGGACGCCTTGTGCTGCACCTGTTCGCCATACCAGCGCCACAGTTTCAGGAAGGAAATGAACTCGGATTTGTCGTCGCCGAATTTGGCGTGCGCGGCCTCGGCGGCCTCGCGCTCCTGCATGGGGCGATCGCGCGGATCCTGCACCGACAGGGCCGAGGCGATGACCAGCATTTCCGCCAGGCACTGCTGTTCCCGCGCGGCCAGGATCATCCGGCCGATGCGCGGATCCACGGGCAGCCTGGCCAGCTCGTGCCCCGTGCGCGTCAGCGCGAAGGAGGCGCCGGTGCGCGCGCCGTCCGCGTCCTCGCCGGACGGGGACGCCAGTTCGATCGCGCCCAGCTCCTGCAGCAGGTGGTAGCCGTCGGCCACGGCGCGCCCGGGGGGCGCCTCGACGAAGGGGAACTGCTCGATGTCATCCAGCTTCAGCGACTTCATCCGCAGAATGACCGAGGCAAGCGAGGAACGCAGCACTTCCGGATCGGTGAACGGCGCCCGGTTGTTGAAATCCAGCTCGTCGTAGAGCCGGATGCAGACGCCCGGCCCCACCCGGCCGCAGCGGCCGGCGCGCTGGTTGGCCGAGGCGCGGCTGATCGGCTCGATGCGCAGCTGTTCGACCTTGTTGCGCCAGGAATACCGCTTGATGCGCGCCAGCCCGCTATCGACCACGAAACGGATGCCGGGCACGGTCAGCGAGGTTTCCGCCACGTTGGTGGCCAGCACGATGCGCCGGGCGTTGGTGCGCGGGTGGAAAATCTGCTCCTGCTCGGCCTGCGACAGCCGCGCATAGAGCGGCAGCACCTCGGTGCCCGCCGGATGCCGCTTGCGCAGCGCCTCGGCGGATTCGCGGATCTCGCGCTCGCCGGGCAGGAAGACCAGCACGTCGCCAGGGCCATGCCGCGCGCATTCGTCCACGGCGTCCACGATGGCGTCGATCAGGTCGCGTTCTTCGTCGCCCGACATGCGCTCGCGTTCGCGGCCAGGCTTGCCCGCCGCCGGCGCCTCGTCCTGCGCCGGCTCTTCGCGCACGGGACGATAGCGGACTTCGACGGGGTAGAGGCGGCCAGACACCTCGATGACCGGCGCGGGCTTGTCCTCGGACGGGGCGAAGTGCCGGGCGAAGCGCTCGGCGTCGATCGTGGCCGAGGTGATGATGAGCTTCAGGTCCGGGCGGCGCGGCAGCAGCTGCTTCAGGTAGCCCAGCAGGAAGTCGATGTTCAGGCTGCGTTCGTGCGCCTCGTCGATGATGATGGTGTCGTAGCGGCGCAGCAGCGGGTCGCGCTGCGACTCGGCCAGCAGGATGCCGTCCGTCATCAGCTTGATGGACGCGTTGGGGCCGGTGCGGTCGTTGAACCGCACCTGGTAGCCCACCACCTCGCCCATCGGCGTATTCAGTTCCTCGGCGATGCGTTTGGCCACCGAGGTCGCCGCCAGGCGGCGCGGCTGGGTGTGGCCGATCATTTTCTGGCGGCCGCGGCCCAGTTCCAGGCAGATCTTGGGCAGCTGCGTGGTCTTGCCCGAGCCGGTCTCGCCGCTGACGATCACGACCTGGTGGCCGGCGATGGCGCGAGCGATCTCCTGGCGCCGCGCGCTGACGGGCAGGTCTTCGGGGTAAGTCACCGCGGGAATGGGCCGCTCGGGGCGCGGCGCTCGGCGCGTATTCTGTGCAGCGGCCGCCGCCGGGGCCGCCGCGTCCGCGGTCTTGGGCGCCCGCGGGCTGGAGGATTCAGGCATGTACGATAGTCCGGTTAGGCCGACATTATAAATTTCCGCGCGCCGCCCGCTGGGCGGCCGCGCCCGGAACCGGAGGATCGGGCACGGAATTCGCGCGGTATTCCGCATGCGGCGGCCCCCCGGCGGCCATATAATTTCGCCACGCCGTCCGCGCGACGGCGCTATGACGCGGCATGGCGCCGCGTTTTGACCGACTCTCAGGAATCCCTCCACCCATCATGCCCGACCTGGAACCAGACACCGTCTCCGCCCTCGAAGCCCCTGAATTCGCACCCGCCCAGTTCGTCCGATGGTTTCGAGACGTGGCGCCCCATGTGCATGCGTTCCGAGGCAAGACGTTCGTGGTGGCGTTCGGCGGCGAACTGGTGCAGGCCGGCGCGCTGAACGCGCTGGTGCAGGACCTGTCGCTGCTGTCCTCGCTGGGCATCCGCCTGGTGCTGGTGCACGGCTCGCGCCCGCAGGTCAATGAGCAACTGCGCCTGAAGGGCTTTACGCAGCAGTTCGACCGCGGCATGTCCCCCACCGACGCCGCCGCCCTGGAATGCGCCAAGGAAGCCGCGGGCGAGATCCGTCTGGATATTGAGGCCGCCTTCAGCCAGGGCCTGCCGAACACGCCCATGTCGCACTCGCACATCCGCGTCATTTCCGGCAACTTCGTCACGGCCCGCCCCGCCGGGGTGATCGACGGCGTGGACTACAAGCACACCGGCCAGGTCCGCAAGATCGACATCGACGCGCTGAAGTTCGCCATCGAGAAAGGCTCGTCCGTCGTGCTGCTGTCGCCCCTGGGCTTCTCTCCCACCGGCGACGCCTTCAACCTGGCCATGGAAGACCTGGCCACCAGCGTCGCCGTGGCGCTGCGCGCCGAAAAGCTGATCTTCCTGTCCGGCTCCCCGGGCGTGATGAATGACGACGGCACGCTGGACACCGAACTGGCCCGCGTGGACGCCGACGCGCTGCTGGCCGCCGGCACGCTGGACGAGGACACCCACGCCTTCCTGCATTGCGCGTCCCTGGCCGTCAAGCGCGGCGTGGCCCGCGCCCACCTGCTGCCCTTCACGCTGGACGGCAGCGTGCTGCTGGAGATCTTCACCCACGACGGCGTGGGCACCATGGTGGTCGAGGACACGCTGGACGATCTGCGCCCTGCCACCATCGACGACGTGGGCGCCATCCTCAGCCTGATCGAACCGCTGGAGGCCGACGGCACCCTGGTGCCCCGTCCCCGCAGCGTGGTCGAGCGCGACGTCGAAAACTTCACGGTGCTGGAGCACGACGCCGTGATCTACGGCTGCGCCACCCTGCACATGTTCCCGGAAGAGCAGATGGCGGAAATGGCCTGCCTGATCGTCCATCCGGAATGGCAAGGCTCGGGCGAAGGCGAAATCCTGCTGCGCCACATGGAATCGCGCGCGCGCGCCGCGGGCGCCAAGCGGCTGTTCGTGCTGACCACCCGGACCTCGCACTGGTTCATGAAGCGCGGCTTCGTGCAGGGAGGCATCGCCGACCTGCCCCGCGAAAAGCAGAACAACTACAACCGTTCGCGCAACAGCCTGGTCTTCATCAAGAAGCTGTAACCGTCCTCTGCGGTACGGTTACCGCAGAGGCTGAAGGGGCTTGGCGTCCATAGGGGGCCAAGCCCGGTAAAATACCGGCTTACTTATTTTTCCGGCAGCGAATCATGGCTCGTATCGTCAACTGTGTGAAATTGAAGCGTGAAGCCGAAGGGCTGGATTTTCCTCCCTACCCCGGCGAACTCGGCACCCGCATCTGGCAAAGCATTTCGAAGGAAGCCTGGGAAGAATGGAAGGCTATCCAGACGCGCCTGGTCAATGAAAACCGCCTGAACCTGGCGGACGCCCGCGCGCGCAAGTACCTGCAGCAGCAAATGGAGCGCTTCCTGTTCGAAGACGGCAGCGTCGAGGCCCAGGGCTACGTTCCGCCTTCGGCCTGATCCGCGAACGGCCGCGCCCCGCGGCCCTTATGCCGGCGCCTGCAAACCGCACCATTGCGCGATGAAAAGCGCAATCGTCTTGGTGATCAGGCGCAGCGATTCCAGGTGGACGCGCTCGTCGAAACCATGGATATCCAGCGATTTGGGGCCATACACCAGCGTCGGCATATCTCCATAGATCACGAACACGCGAGCGTCCAGGTAGCCAGGCGTCGTAAAACTCTGCAATTCGCTCTGGAACGCCTGCCGATGGCAATCGCGCAGCGTGTTCTCGGCGTCCGACCCCTCCTCCAGCACATAGCCTTCGGCATAGAACCCGGTGTAGGTCACCTGCGGCGCAGTGCCCCCCAGGCGCGGATCCGACACGGCCTCGCGCAGGCAGGCGTCGATCTCGGCCCGCGCCTCGTCGGCCGTGGTGCCCGGATAGATGGCGGCGCGCACATCGAACTCGCACCACGGCGGCACCGTCGACGGCCAGTCGCCGCCCACGATCTTGCCGATATTGAAGTTGATGGGATGGTCCAGGTGCTCGAAGTGCCGATGGCAATGGTGCTGTCCGTTCCATTTCGCTTCCACCCGGCGCAACGCCTCTATGGCCGCGTAGGCAGCGTCGATCGCGTTGAAGCCGTTGGCCATTTCCCGCGTGTGCGTGGGATGCCCCTGCACGCGGACCTTGAACCACAGAACGCCCACGTTGGCGCGCACCAGCATGTTCTCTTCCGGCTCCGGGATGATGACGGCGTCGGCCTTGTAACCCCGCAGCAGGGCCGCCAACGCGCCGTTGCCCGTGCATTCCTCCTCAACCACCGACTGGAAATAGATGGGCGCTCCCGGCGCATAGCCTGCCGCCCGCAGCGCATCGTAGGCGTACAGGTTGGCCGCCAGCCCGGCCTTCATGTCGGCGGCGCCGCGGCCGTACATCCAGCCGTCGACGATGGCGGGATCCCAGGGCGAGCGGCTCCACATCTCCTGAGGCCCGGTGGGAACCACGTCGATATGCCCGTTGAGGATCAGGGAGCGGCCCGTCTGGACGGCGGGCCGGTAGGTGCCGACCACGTTGTAGGCGTTTTCGTACGACACCGTGACGGGGCCGAAGCCCGGATGGGAGCTGATGTCCTCGACGTCTATCTTCCAGCGGTCCATCGCGAAGCCGCGCTGGCGCATCGCCTCGTACAGGAAGTCCTGCGCCGTGTGCTCCTGTTCGCGCAGCGAGGGAAAGCGCACCAGGTCCTGCGTGAAGGCGAGCTGCGCATCGAAGCGTTCGTCGACGGCCCGCAGGATGCGGCCGATTTGTTCGGAAGTCAGCGCGGCGGGCGCCGTTGTGTTGTCCATGCAATCTCCTTGAATATGGGACAAATGGGCGTGATACGGCTCAGGCCGCGCGCGTGGCAGCCGTCGCGGCTCCGTCGGCGCGCTGCTTGTGCGCCGCCAGGCCCCAGATGGAAACCAGGGTGATGAGCGAAAGGCCGGAATAGAACAGCGCCAGCGGCATCCACTGCCCCGGGTAACGGTGCGACAGCCACGTGCCGACCAGGGGCGTGAAGCCGCCGGCTATCGCCCCGCACAATTGGTAGGAAAGCGAAATCCCCGAATAGCGCACGTGGGTGTCGAAGGCCGAACTGATGAAACCGGCCATGGCCGAATAAATCGTCGCCATGAACACCAGCACAATCGCGATACCCGCCACGATGCTCAGGGGCGTGGCATGGCTGACCAGCACGAACATCGGATACGGCGCCAGCACCGAGCAGGCGGCGGCGACAATCAGCACGCGCGCCGTGCCCAGCGACTCCGCGAACCACGCGGCCAGCGGCTGCACGAAGAACTGGATGATCGCAACCGCGAACAGGCAGTCCAGGATCATCGCCCGGTCCAGGCCCAGCGTCTGCGTGGTGTACGCCAGCATGAAGGTATTGGTGAAGTAGATGCCGCCGATGGCGACGGTGCAAACCCCCATGCACAGCAGCACCGTGCGCCAGGCCGTGCGCATGACTTCGCGGGCCGGGATCTCCAGCGTCTCCTGGCGCGCGAGCACCTTGGCGAAATCGGGCGATTCGCTCACCCCGATCCTGATGAAATAGCCGACCACCAGCAGGACGGCGCTCACGAGGAACGGTATGCGCCAGCCCCAGGCCAGGAAATCGGCCTCGTCCAGCGTGGTGATCAGGCGGAAGGCCACCAAAGAGAGGATCAGCCCGGCGGGGCTGCCCAACTGCGCGAAGGATGCCGCGAACGTGCGGCGGCGCTGCGACGCGTGCTCGCCCGCCATCAGCACGGCTCCGCCCCATTCGCCGCCCACCGCCAGGCCCTGCGCCAGGCGCAGCAGCAACAGCAGCGCGGGCGCCAGCAGGCCGGCCTGTTCGTAGCCGGGAAGCAGGCCGATGCCCACCGTGGCCACGCCCATGATGATCAAGGTCGCCATCAACGCATTCTTGCGTCCGATCCGATCGCCCAGATGGCCGAACACCAGCCCGCCCAGGGGCCTGGCCAGGAACCCGGCGGCGAACGTGCCGAACGACGCCATCGTGCTGACGAAGGGGTCCGCCGCCGGGAAAAAGACCTTGCCGAAGACCAGCGCGGCCGCGGTGGCATAGATGTAGAAGTCGTACCACTCGATGGTCGTGCCGATGAACGCGGCGGCGGCGGCGCGCACCGGCTGCTTGGCGGCGGATGGATGGGCGGGGCCTGCCATATTTCCTCCTTGGGATGTCTTTGCTTTTGATGGCCGCTTTATCGCCCGCCGCGCGACATACGGTCAATTTCTGTTTTCTAATCACCAAGTTAAGTAAAATTAATGTCGTTACGTTAGACGCCCCCTGCCTGCGGCCAACGCCTGGCCTGCCGCATACTTCTTAACGATCAACGCGTTATGAAACAAGATCCGCTTTCACCCGTGGCAACGGCCCGCAAAATCGACCGCCTGGACTGGAACCTGTTGCGCACCTTTCTGGTGATCGTTCAGGAGCGCAGCATTAGCGGAGCTGCTATCAAGCTTCATATCACCCAGTCCGCGGTCAGCCAGGCCCTGCGCCGCCTGGAGCAGCAGCTCGACCGCAGGCTGATCGAGCGGCATCACGCCCGATTCGCGGTCACGCAGGCCGGCGAGGAAGTGCGCCAGGCCGCCGAGGCCATCCATGGAAGCGTGTCCCAGCTCGTCAACGACGTGGCGCAGGCCGAAGAGCAGACGGTGGGACGCATCCACGTGCTCGTCGCCAGCCGTATCCATTCGGCGGTCTACGACGACTTCTGGGTGGGCTTTCACCGCGCCCATCCGCGCATCGAAGTGCAACTGGACGTGCTTCCCAGCAGCGAGATCGTCAGCGTCGTGCAGCAACGGGGCGCCACGGCAGGCATCGCGCTGTGCCGGCAGATTCCGAAACGCCTGGATCACAAGCTGTTCCTGCAACAGCGCTACGCCTTGTTCTGCGGCAGGAACCACGCCTTGTTCGGGCGCCCCGACATCCGCATGGAGGACCTGCTCGGAGAGGATTTCGTCTCTTTCGCCAGCGATGCGCTGGGAGACAGCCTGTCGCCCTTGACGATCTTCCGCGACCAGCGCGGTTTCTCGGGCAGAATCGTCGCCACCTCGTCGCAGCACGACGAAGTCAAACGGCTGCTGGTCGCCGGTTTCGGCATAGGCTGCCTGCCGGAACACAGCGTGCAGGCCGATCTCGCGGAGGGCAGGCTATGGCGCCTGCCGCCCGGCGAGGGCGTGTGCGCCGCCGACCTCCATCTTCTTTGGCACGGCGACGCGCATCGCAGCGCGGCCGAGGACCTGTTCATTGCGTCGTTCCGCAAGCACATCGACAATTACTCCTTGCCGCAGCGCCTGCTGGCGACCCTGCCCCAGTAAGGCCTTAAGATTCGCCTGTCGCCGGCCGCAACGTGCCGGCCAACCGTAAAGCCGTCATGACCCACGCATCGAGCCCGCCCTTCCCCGCCCGGCTTCCGGACGCCATCGCACGCGCCCTGTCCATCGCGCCCGACCGCCAGACCGGCACGCTGCAGGACGTGCGTCACGTGGTGATCCTGATGCAGGAAAACCGCTCTTTCGATCATTATTTCGGCACGCTGCCCGGGGTACGGGGCTTCGCGGATCCGCTGCCCGCGCCCACCGCCACGGGCGACGTGCTGACCCAGGCGGACGGCGAGGCGCGGGTTCGGCCCTATGCCCTGCGGACCGAATACGCCAGCGGCACGCCGGTGGGCTACATCACGCCCCACACCTGGGACGACGCCCAGCGCGCCTGGAACGATGGCCGCATGGATCAGTGGCTGCCCGCCAAGAGCCGGCTGGGCATGGGCGCCTACGATGGCGCCGACATCCCGTTCCAGACGGCGCTGGCCAACGCCTTCACGCTGTGCGACGCCTATCATTGCTCGATACATGCCGGCACCAATCCGAACCGCCTGTTCCTGTGGACCGGGACGAACGATCCTTCGGGGCAGGCGGGCGGCCCCGCGCTGGTCAACACCTTCGACCGCCTGGGGCCCATCGCCGAAGGCTATGCCTGGACTACGTATCCGGAACGCCTGCAGGCGGCGGGCGTGGACTGGCGCATCTACCAGGACATGGCGGACAACTATCACGACAACCCGCTGGCGGGCTTCAAACAGTATCGCCGGCAGCATGCCGACGGCGGCGCATCCGCCCCCTTGCGCGATCGCGGCCTGTCCACGCACACGCTGGACGACCTGGCCCGCGACATCGCCCAGGGCGCGCTGCCGCAAGTGTCGTGGATCATCGCACCCACCGCCGACTCGGAGCATCCGGAAGTCTCTTCGCCCCGCCAGGGCGGCGCTTATACCGAACGCGTGCTGGACATCCTGACGCGCGACCCCGCCACCTGGAGCCGCTGCGTGTTCTTCGTCACCTATGACGAAAACGACTGCTTCTTCGACCATATGCCGCCACCCGCGCCGCCGGCGCGCACCGAGGACGGCACGTCGGGGGGACTGTCCACCGTCGAGCTGGACGGCGAATACCACGATGCGCGGCGCGGCCCCAGCGCCTCCACCCCGGACGATCCCCCCGCCCTGCACGGCCGCGGCTACGGCCTGGGGCCGCGCGTGCCGATGCTGGTGGTCTCGCCCTGGAGCCGCGGCGGCTGGGTCAACTCGCAAGTGTTCGATCACACCTCCGTGATCCGCTTCCTGGAGGCCCGTTTTGGCGTGGCCGAACCGAATATCAGCGCATGGCGGCGCGCGGTCGCCGGAGACCTGACCTCCGCCTTCGACTTCGCCGGGGATCGCGGGCCGCAGGCGGAAGCCGGCAAGCGCCGCGCGTGCCCGCTGCCGTACGCGCTGGAGGCCGAAGGCGCAATGGCCGCGGACGGCCTGCACTACCGGCTGACGTTGCGCAATCCCGGCAAGGCGGGCGCGGTCCTGCACGTGTACGACCGGCTTGCGCTGCAACGGGCGCCCCGCCGCTACACGGTGGGCGCCGGCGACCGCCTGGAAGACGGCTGGCGGCTGGCCGATGGCGGCGCCTATGATTTGTGGCTGCTGGGTCCCGACGGCTTGCACCGGCAGTTCCGCGGCGACGCCCGGGACGCCGGATGCCTGGAGGCGCATCGGGCGCCGGCCGCGGCGGGAGTGCGGCTACGCCTGGTCAACAACGGCCGCGCGGCGCTGCCCGTGGAACTGGCGTCGCGCATGGGAGATGGCTGGTGCGCCACGACGCAGGTGCCGGCCGGCGGCGCGCTGGACATCGAGTACGCGGGTTGCGAGGGCTGGTACGACCTGGATCTGGTTTCCCCGGCCCTGCCGGCTTTCGGCCGCAGGCTTGCCGGCCGCATCGACGCCGGCGCGCCGGGCACGCCGGATCCGCGCCTGGATCCGGGAGCGACGCTGCCCGAAAACTGAGGGATTTGGGGGCGGGTATGCCGTCGCCCCGAAGTGGCGCCCGACATACCCGCCGCGGACTACTGGTCCTGCGGCGGCTCGTCCGAGTCCACGTCGCCGCGCGCCTGGCGTTCGGTGTTCTTCACGCCGGTGTGACGCACGTCCGCGCCCTTGACCATGTAGATCACGCGTTCGGACATATTCTTGGCGTGATCGCCGATGCGTTCGAGCGCGCGGGCGATGAAGATCATGTCGATGGCGCGCGAGATGGTTCGCGGGTCTTCGATCATGTAGGTAATGAGGTGACGCAGCGCGCCCTTCCATTCCTTGTCCACTTCCTTGTCGCTGCGCACGACGGCGGCGGCCAGGATGGGGTCGAGGCGGGCGAAGGCGTCCAGCGCCTGGTGCAGCATGGTGCGCACATTGGCGGCCATGTGGCGCAACTCGATCACCGGGATGTGGCGCAGTTCGGCCTCGTGGATGCGCCGCGCGACCGTTGCGACCTTCTCGGCCTCGTCGCCGGAACGCTCCATGTCGGTCAGCATCTTGGACACGGCCATCAGCATGCGCAAGTCGATGGCGGTGGGCTGGTGCCGCGCCAGGATCCGGCTGATGCTCTCGTCGATCTCGACTTCGTGGCGGTTCACTTCCTTTTCGCGCTCGCGAACCTTCTCAACCAGCGACAGGTCCCCGCTGGCCAACGCATCGATGGCCTCCTGGATCATGGCTTCCACCAAGCCGCCCATTTGCAAGAACTGCGAACGGACGCTTTCCAGATCCGCGTCGAACTGTTTGTTTGTGTGCTCCGACATCCGGGCTCCCTGCGTGGTTGATCTCATTGCAATGCCCCGAAATTAAAGAGTGTTACGAGATGGGCCTGCACAACCCGCAAGGTTATGACCCAAGTGTGACAGGATTATGAATCGGGCCCCTGCCGCCCGCAAGGCGGGCCGGCAAGGGGCAATGCGCCACGGGAAGCGCCTCAGCCCTGGCGATCGAGGCGGCGGATGCCGTTCTGGGTGGCCAGCAGCGCGACGTCGGCGCCGGCAAGCGCGAACAGGCCGCAGGTGACCACGCCCGGCAGGTTGTTCACGCGGGCTTCCAGGCCCCGGGCGTCCGTGATGGACAGGCCCGAAACGTCCAGGATGATGTTGCCGTTGTCGGTCACGAAACCCTCGCGCAGCCGGGGCTGGCCGCCCAGCGCCGCCATGGCGCGCGCCACCGATTCGCGGGCCATCGGAATGACTTCGATCGGCAGCGGAAACTTGCCCATGGTCTGCACCAGCTTGGATTCGTCGGCGATGCAGATGAAGCGTTCGGCCACCGAGGCCACGATCTTCTCCCGCGTCAGCGCGCCGCCGCCGCCCTTGATCATGTGCAGGTTGGCGTCGATCTCGTCCGCGCCGTCCACGTAGATCGGCATGGTGGCGACGTCGTTCAGGTCCAGCACCTTCAGCCCATGGCCGGCGAGCCGGGCGGCGCTGCGCTCCGAGCTGGCCACCGTGCCTCCGATACGGCCCTTGAAACGGGCGAGGCCATCGATGAACAGGTCGGCCGTGGAACCCGTGCCCACGCCGATGATGACGTCCGGGCCGGCGACCTGTTCAACGAATTCCAGGGCCGCGTCGGCGGCTTGCTGCTTGAGTTCTTGCTGGGAGAGCATGGCGGGAAAATGCGGAAATGGTTTGTCGAGCCGGGAAATTTAGCACGCGGCGGCGGGCCAGGCGCGGGCGAGGATGGCCTGGGTATCCGTCCCCGCGGCCAGTTCGCCGAAGATGCCCCCGTCCGCGCGCAAGCGGCTGGCGGCGAATGCCCGCCCCACGGCGTCCGGGGCATGCTGGATCAGCAAGGCCGCCTGCCACAGCCGGGCCAGGCCGCCGGCGATGCGCCGCGCCTGGAACTCGGCCTGCGCGCCATCGGCCAGCAGTGCGTGCCAACGCGCCAGCGCATCGTCGAAGTCCCGGTTCTGCCCCTTGGCCAGGGCGAACTCGCGCTCCAGCGCGGGCAGCGCCTCGGGCTCGCGCTGCAAGGCCCTCAGCACATCCAGCGCCATCACGCTGCCCGAACCCTCCCAGATGGAATTGACCGGGGTTTCGCGGTAGAGCCTGGGCATCGGGCCTTCTTCCACGTAGCCATTGCCGCCCCAGACTTCCATGCACTCCGCCACCGCGGCGACGGCGCGCTTGCACACCCAGAGCTTGGCGGCGGGCGTGCCCACGCGGACCAGGGCGCGGGCCTGCGCATCGGCGCGCTCGTCCACGGCGCGCGCCAGGCGCAGCGCCAGTGCCATCGAGGCCTCGCTTTCCAGCGCCAGGTCGGCCAGCACGTTGCGCATCAGCGGCTGTTCGATCAAGGCCTTGCCGAAGGCATGCCGATGGCGCGCGTGATGAACCGATTGCACCAGCGCCTGCCGCAACAGCGCCGTGCTGCCCAGCACGCAGTCCAGCCGGGTGGTCGCCGCCATTTCGAGCAGCGCCGCAAGCCCCCTGCCGGGCTCGCCCAGCAGGACGCCCCAGGCATCCTCGAATTCGACTTCGGCGCTGGCGTTGCTGCAGTTGCCCAGCTTGTCCTTCAGCCGCCGCAGGCGGACGGCATTGCGCGGGCCGTCCGGTACCCAGCGCGGCACGAAGAAGCAGCCGAGCCCTTCGTCCGTCTGCGCCAGCACCAGATGCGCGTCCGCGTGCGGCACCGAGAGAAACCATTTATGCCCCACCAGGCGGTAGGGATGGCCCCGGCCCGCGACATCTAGCGGCACGGCGCGCGTGCTGACCGCGCGCAGGTCGGAGCCTCCCTGCTTTTCGGTCAACCCCATGCCGATCAGGGCCCCGCGCTTGGCCGACAGCGGGGCATCCGCCCCGTCGAATTCGCGCGAATACAGCGCCGTCAGCCACTGGCCGGCGAAATCCACGGCGCCAGCCGGCTCGCGCTGCAACAGGGGCACCGCGGCGAAGGTCATGGTCGTGGGGCACAGCGTGCCGGCCTCGACCTGGCCCTGCATCACGTAGGCGGCGGCGCGCGCCACCTGCGCGCCCGGTCCGGGCTGCGCCCAGGCGCGGCTGTGCAGGCCGCGCGCCACGATGCCCTCCATGAGCAGGTTCCAGGACGGATGAAAATCGATGTGGTCGATGCGGTGGCCGACGCGGTCGTAATTGAGCAGCCGCGGCAGGCACCGATTGACCTGCGCGCCGGCCTCCAGCGTCTGCGCGCGGCCCAGCCAGGCGCCGTGCGCGGCCAGTTCGCCCGCCCAGGCCTGCGCGCCCTCCCGGCTTACCGCGTCACGCAGCGCCGGATCGGTCTCGTACAGGGAATAGTCTTCCAGGGGCGGAACCTGGTTGAACACGGTGTGCGTCTCAAACGATGACATGGCAACTCCCTGATGCATCCACTGATGCGCCGCCGGCCCGTCCGGCGCATCGGCCCCGCCGCCTCAGCGCGCCATGGGCGCCACCAGGACCCAGGGCCGCAGCGCCTCGACCTGCGCGGCCAACTCCAGCAGCATGGTTTCGCTGCCCAGCGGCCCCATCAGCTGGATGCCGATGGGCAAGCCGTCGGACGACATGCCGAAGGGAATGGAGATCGCGGGCATGCCGGTCAGGTTGGCCAGCGGCGCAAAGGGCGAGTAGCCGATGACGCCCTTCTTCCCCAGACGGTAGGCCAGATAGTCGGCGTTGTCCATGGCGTAGCGGCCAATGGCCGCCGGCGGCTGCGCCAGCACCGGGCTCAGGAACAGGTCGTGCCCCTGCGCGCCGTCGCGCTCCAGGAAACGGCCGATGCGGCGCGTGATGTCGTGGCAGGTGTCCACGCAGGCCACGTACTGCGCGCCCGAAATCGCGCGGGCATATTCGCGCGCGCCCAGCGTGGTGGGCTGCAACTCATCGGCGGCGAGACGGCGGCCGCGCGCGCCGACGAAGGAATCGATCGCGTTGGCCGCCGCGCTGGCGATCAGCGGCAACATGGGCGACAACACTTCCTCGGACCCCACGGGCGGCGCGGCGGGCACCAGCTCATGGCCAAGCGAAGCGAAGAACCGGGCGGCCTCGTCCACCGTGGCCGCGACTTCCGGATGGATCGCCTCGCCCTCGTAGGTGGTGTTGACGAAGGCGATGCGGCGGCGCGCCGCCGCCTGCGGATCGGCCGCCACGCGCGCCACGACGCCGCGATACGACTCCGCCGGCTGGACGGGGGCCGCGTAGGGCGCGCCCACGTCGGCGCCGGCGCTGATGTCCAGGGACGCCGCGCAGTCGCGCACCGACAGGGTCATCATGTGTTCCGTGGCCAGCCCGCCCCAGCCCTCGCCCTTGAGCGGGCCGAGCGGCATCAGGCCGCGCGACGGCTTCAGGCCGAGCACGCCGCAGCAGGACGATGGGATACGGATCGATCCGCCGCCATCGCTGCCGTGCGCGATGCGCACCATGCCGCTGGCCAGCGCCGCCCCGGCGCCTCCGCTGGAACCGCCCGCGCTGTGGCCGGCCTTCCAGGGGTTCTGCGTGGCCGGACCATAGACGGGCGACTCCGTGGTGGGACTCAGGCCGAGTTCCGCGCTGGTCGTGCGGCCGAACGGGATCAGGCCGGCTCGGCGGTACCGCTTGACGATCTCGGCGTCGACATTCCATTCGACCTGGCCATAAAGCACGGACCCCATGGCGCTGGGCAGGCCCAGCGCGGCGGTGCCCAGGTCCTTGAGCAAGGTGGGCACGCCCAGGAACGGACGCCGCTGCAGTTGCGCCAGGCGTTGTTCGGGCGACAGCTTGGCCAACTCGTCGTCCAGCGCCTGCGCCAGGCGCAGGCCAAGCTCCGCCTGCATGCCGCAAGCCGCGTTGATCGCGGGATTGCGCGCCTCCACCCTGTCCACCGCCTGCTGCATTGCGGCAAGCGCGGTAGTGACCCCTTGCGCGATGTCGGCGCCCAGCGCCGTCGCGTCGAGGGGAGAGGAATCATGGCGTTCAGCGGTGCTCATGCTAGCGATGCTCCAGGTATCGACGGCGAATTGCCGCAAACGTCAGGATATCGGCTGTCGGACCGGGCAACAAGCTCGGGCGGGAACGCGGGCGCCCTGCTCCGTCCCCGCCGCGCGGATCAGCCGGCGCCGGGAGGCGGCGCTGGCGGCTCGCCGGCATCCTCGCCGGCTTCGCCCAGCAGCAGCCTGGCATCGGCTTCGGGCAACGCTTCCACGTCCTTCAGGTTGCGCAGCATGGCGCGCGTGCGCACCTCGGTCTGGCCGATCTTGTTGCTGGCGGTGTCCAGCGTCTTCTTGACGCTGGCCAACGCATCTCCGAACTTGCCGAATTCCGTCTTGACGGCGCGCAGCACCTGCCAGACCTCGGACGAGCGCTGTTCGATAGCCAGGGTGCGAAAACCCATCTGCAGGCTGTTCAGCAGCGCCGCGAGGTTGCTGGGGCCCGCCACGTTGACGCGCAGGTCGTGCAGTTTGTCGAGCAGGCCCGGCCGGCGCAGCACCTCGGCATACAGGCTTTCCGTGGGCAGGAACATGATGGCGAAGTCGGTCGTGTGCGGCGGCGCGACGTACTTGGACGCGATCGAACGCGCCTGCAATTCGACGGCCCGCCCCAGCGCGGCCCCGGCGTTCCTGACGCCTTCCGCGTCCGCCGCCTCCTGCGCGTCCATCAGGCGCTCGTATTCCTCCTTGGGGAACTTGGCGTCGATGGGCAGCCAGACGGGGCCGGCGCCGTCGCCGCGCCCAGGCAGGCGGATGGCGAACTCGACCACCGCCTCGCTGCCCGGCACGGGCTTGATGTTGCTGGCGTACTGGTCCGGCGTCATGTTGTCTTCGATCAGCCGGGCCAGCTGCACCTCGCCCCAGGTGCCGCGCGATTTCACATTGGTCAGCACCCGCTTCAGGTCGCCCACGCCCGCGGCCAGGGCCTGCATTTCGCCCAGTCCCTTGTGCACGGCCTCGAGACGGTCCGACACCAGCTTGAAGGATTCGCCCAGGCGCTGCTCCAGCGTGGCGTGCAGTTTCTCGTCCACCGTCCGCCGCATTTCATCCAGCTTGGCGCTGTTGTCGGTTTGCAACGATTGCAGGCGCTGGTCCACGGTGGCGCGCACTTCCATCAAGCGCCGTTCATTGATCTGGATGAGGCCCTGCAGTTGCTCCGCGAAACCCGCGGCGAAACGCGCCAGCGACTCCGCCGACTCGGCGCGCGCGGCCTGGGCGTCGCGCGACAGGCCGGCACGCAGCTCGTCCTGGGACCGCGCCGATTCCGCCCGCAGGGCGCGCGCGGATTCCGCGAATTCGCTGCGCAGGCCGCGCTGGCCTTCCGCCATATCGGCGCGCAGGGCCCGTTCGGTTCTTTCCAGTCCCTCCAGCATCGCGTCCAGGCGTGAGTCGCTGGCGGACGGGCGCAGCCAGGCCAGCAATGCGGCCAGAAAAGCGAGGACGGCGCCGCCGGCGGCGACCCAAAGCAGAATATCGTTCAACGGATGCGTCTCCAAACCCTGGATTGTAGGACCCCGGCCCCGGCCTTCGCCCCGAAAAAAAGCCGGCTACGGAGTTGCCCGGCTGCCCGCCGGGAAACAAGCGGATTAAACTCTCGCCCATCCAAACCGGCATCGCACCCCCATTGAACCCAGCTGATCCATCCTCCGGCAAACCCGCGGCATCGTTCCAGGCCGTATTCGGCCCATTGAACCTGGATGCCGAGGTGCCGCTTGCCATCGGCGGCGACCGACACATCTTCCAGCATCCCCACATGCCGTCCCTGCTCGTCAAAGTCATGGACATGCAGGCTCGCGCCGTCTACCTGGAGGCGCGCCCCTTCAAGCGCTGGTACAAGCAGTACCAGCGCGAAAGCGCGTACCGGGTCTATCTGAACGAAATCTCGGAGTACGTCACCACCACCACCCGGCCCTCCGGCGTATGGCAGGTGCCCATGGCGCGCATCCTGGGCCTGGCGCAAACCACGCTGGGCCTGGGGCTGGTGGTCGAGAAGATCTGCGACGAGGCGGGCAATATCGCCCCCACCGTCGCCGACCTGGCGCGGCAGGGCAGGTTCGACGCGGCGCTGAGCGAACAGCTCGACGAGTTCTTCGACGACCTGGCCGATGCGCATGTCGTCCTGCACGACATTTCCGCCAGCAATGTCGCCTGTGGGCTCAATGCCGACGGCAAGCAGGGCCTGTACCTGATCGACGGCTTCGGGGTGCTGCCGCTCATTCCGCTGTATGCCTGGAGCAAGCGCCTGAACCGCCGGCGCATCCAGCGCAAGTATGCCAGGATGCGCGCATCGCTTGCCCAGCGTTTCGGCCTGCCGGCCGCCTAGCGCGCGCCGGCCTCGGGCGCTTCGGGCAACACGATGCCCTGCCGGTCCACCCACACGTAGTCATGCCCCGCGCGCTGTCCGCGCCGCAACGGGTTGCGCGTGCAGAAGGCGGCGTAGGAAGGATCCACGAAGCGGTAGCTGAGGTGTTCGTCCCGGCCCAGGGGAATGCCGAGGCGCGTGGTGCAGATCAGCGCGGCCGGCGCTTCCCCCACGTCTTCCACATAGAGGGCGCGGGGATCGAAGCGGCGCGCGTCCCAGTCGGGCACCTTCAGGCCCAACGCCTTGCACAGCAGCGTCTGGCCGGCGCACAGGCTGGCGGGCGGCCTCGGCCGCCCTTGCGCATCGGGATTCAATTCCTGCATGCGGGCCAGCGATTTCGGCCCGGACAGCGCATCCGTCCAGGGGTAGCCGGATTTGATCAGCACCGCGTTGCCGGGGCCGGCCGCGCTGAAGTTCAGCGAGTCTCCGCCGCGGGCGTAGTACATGTAGACGGTGCCGCCATCCATGAACAGCGCGCGGCGCTTGTGGGTATAGCCCAGCGAGGCGTGGCTGCCCTTCTCTTCCAGGTAATAGGCTTCCGTTTCGATGATCCGGGCCGACAGCCACAGGCGCCCGACGCGATGCCGGATGACCTTGCCCAGCAATTCGCGCGCCAGCTGGGCCGCGTCGCGGTCGAAGAACGCATCGGGCAGCGCCTGGCCGGCCGCGCCCGAACCGGCCGCGCCTGAGCCGGCCGCGCCTGAGCCGGCCGCCACTTCAGGCGAAGCGCTCGCCGTAGCGTTTTTCGCTGAAGCCAACGCTCACCTCGCCATCCGGGGTCACCGTGACCGGCCGGCGCACCAGCGCCGGATACTCGGCAATCAGCTGGCTCCACTGGGCATCGGTATGCGCCGTCTTGCGCTCTTCAGGCAGGTTGCGCCAGGTCATGGAGGTACGGTTGACCAGCATTTCCCAGCCGCCGACCTTGTCCGCCCAGGACTTCAGGGTGGCGGCAGGGACGGGATTGTCGCGGTAGTCCACGAATGCGTGGTCGACGCCGTGCCCGGCCAGCCAGTCGCGCGCCTTGACGCAGGTGCTGCACCTGGTCAGGCCATACAGGGTGGTTTGCTTCATTTGGGTTCGGACTCCTTGCGCCATTGCATGCGGTTGGCCAGGATCACGCACGTGCCCACCGCCAGGATGAACAGGGTGGCCAGCGCGTTGATCTCGGGTTTCAGGCCCAGGCGCACCCGCGAAAAAACCTCCATCGGCAGCGTGCTGGAGCTGGGGCCCGACAGGAACGAGGCCAGCACGACGTCGTCCAGCGACAGCGTAAAGGACAGCAGCCAGGCCGATGCCAGCGCCGGAGCGATGAGAGGCAGCGTAATCTTGAAGAACACGGTGATGGGAGTGGCGCCCAGGTCCAGGGCGGCCTCTTCCAGCGAGCGGTCCAGGTCGCGGATGCGCGTCTGGATGATGACCGCGACGAAGGCCATGCAGAGGGTCACGTGGCCCACCCAGATGGTGAAAATGCCGTTCTCGGCGGGCCAGCCCAGGCTGCCGCGCAGTTCCACGAACATCAGCAAAAGGGAAATGCCCAGCACCACTTCCGGAATGACCAGCGGCGCGCTTAGCATGCCCACGTACAGCGCGAAGCCGCGGAAGCGGCCCATGCGCCCCAGCACGTAGCCCGCCCAGGTGCCGATGATGACCGCGGCCGTGGCGGTCATGGCGGCGATGCGGAACGACAGCCACGCCGCGCGCAGCAGCGCGTCATCATTGAAGAGCGAGTGGTACCAGCGGAACGACAGCCCGGTCCAGGACGTGACGGTGGGCGATTCGTTGAACGAGAACACCATCAGGCTGATGATGGGCACGTACAGGAAGAAGTACCCCAGCCCCAGCACGATGCCGCGCAATGTCTTGTTGGGCCCGTTCATTTGCGCCCTCCGCCGGCCTGCTCCTGCTGCTTGACCTGGTTGTACTGGAAGTACACCAGCGGCACGAGCAACAGCAGCACCATCACGCAGGTCACCGCCGAAGCCATGGGCCAGTCGGCGTTGTTGAAGAACTCGTTCCACATGACGCGGCCCATCATGAGTGTGTTGGCGCCGCCCAGCATTTCCGGAATCACGTACTCACCGACAGCCGGGATGAACACCAGCATGGAACCCGCGATCACGCCCTGGCGCGACAGCGGCACGGTGATCTGCCAAAAGGCCTGCCAGGGCTTGGCGCCCAGGTCATACGCGGCTTCCAGCAGGCGCAGGTCCATCTTCACCAGCGTGGCGTAGAGCGGCAGGATGAAGAACGGCAGATAGGCATAGACCATGCCGATATAGACGGCGACATCGGTGCGGTAGATTTCCAGCGGACTGGAAATGATGCCCAGGCCCTGCAGCAGGTTGTTGAGCAGGCCGTCGTTGCGCAGGATGCCCACCCACGCGTACACGCGCAGCAGCAGCGAGGTCCAGAACGGCAGGATCACGCCCAGGAGCAGCAGGTTGCGCACCGAGGGCGACGAACGCGCGATGTAGTAGGCGATGGGATAGCCGATCAGCACGCAGCACAGCGTGGTGACGGCGGCGATCTTCACTGAGTTCAGGTAGGTGGCGAAGTACAGGCTGTCGGTGAACAGCAGGATGTAGCCGCGCAGGTGCAGGCTGAACTGCACCGCCTCGTCCTTGAATTCCGCCAGCGAGGTATACGGCGGAATGCCGAACTTGAGCTCGGCGAAGCTGATCTTGAAGACCAGCAGGAACGGCACCAGCAGGAACAGCACCAGCCAGGCGAACGGCGGAACCACCGCCAGCGTCCGGCCCGACGGCAGCCAGTCACGGGGCGAAATGCGGATCATGACCCCAGCACCGTCGCGCTGTCGGCGTCCCAGCTGACGAAGATTTCCTCATCGATGCCGGGCGCATCCATCTGGATGAGCAGTTGGCTGGGCACGCTGGCCTCCACTGTCTTGCCCGAATCGAGACGGATCTGATAGAGCGCGTAGCTGCCCATCCACGCCATGTGGCTGACCATGCCGTGCGCCCAGTTGTATTCGCCCTCGGGCTGCTCGCGCGAAACGACCAGCCGCTCGGGGCGGATGGAGACGTGCACCTCCATTCCCAGCGGTTCGCTGACGCCATGGTTGACGAAGAGCGGCCGGGTCAGCTCGTCGCATTCGATGGCGACGTGGTCGGGCTCATCGACCACGATGGTGCCGGTGAACATATTGGTCGACCCGATGAAGCTGGCGACGAAGCGGGAATTCGGGAAGGCATAGACGTCCTGCGGCGAGCCGCATTGGACGATCTGGCCTTCGGTCATGACGGCCAGCCGGTGCGCCATGGTCATGGCCTCTTCCTGGTCGTGCGTGACCATGATGCAGGTCACGCCGACCTGCTCCAGGATCTTCACCAGCTCGATCTGCGTTTTCTGGCGGATCTGCTTGTCCAGCGCGGACATGGGCTCGTCCAGCAGCAGCAGCTTGGGACGCTTGACCAGGCTGCGCGCCAGGGCCACGCGCTGCTGCTGGCCGCCCGACAGCTGGCTGGGCTTGCGGCGCGAATAGCCGGCCATCTGGACCAGGTCCAGCGCCTCGAATACGCGGTCATGGATTTCGGCGCGGTCCACGCCTTCCTGCTTCAGGCCGAAAGCCACGTTGGCCTCGACCGTCATGTGCGGAAACAGCGCGTAGGACTGGAACATCATGTTCACGGGCCGCCGGTACGGCGGCACGTGGGTGATGTCCTCGCCGTCCAGCAGGATCTGGCCCGAGGTGGCCTCTTCGAACCCCGCCAGCATGCGCAGCAGCGTGGACTTGCCGCTGCCCGAGCTGCCCAGCAGGGCAAAGATCTCGTTGCGCTTGACCGACAGATTGACGGAACGGACGGCGACCACATCGCCGAAGATCTTTACGACATCGGAGATCCGGACGAACTCGTCCGGATCCGTCGAATGCTGCGCCGAGTAACGGCTTTCGCTCATGATGACTATCTTCCAGACTTCAGCTCGGACCACATCCGGTTTTGCAGGCGCTGGATGTTCAAGGGCAGCGCCTTGATCACGTACAAGGTCTTGGAGACCTCCGCCGGCGGGTAGATCATGGGGTTCTCGGCCACGTCCTTCACCACGTACTGCCGCGCCTCTTTGTTGGCGTTGGGGTAGAACATCGTGTTGGTGATGGCCGCGTGCACCTTCGGCGTTTCGATGTAGTTGATGAACGCCAGCGCTTCCTCGGGATGCGGGGCATCCTTGGGAATGACCATCAGGTCGAACCACGCGGGCGCGCCGCCCTTCGGAATGAAGTAGTTCACTTCGTAGGACTTCTTGGCCTCCTGGGCGCGCTTGCGGGCGATCATCACGTCGCCCGAGAAGCCATAGACCATGCACAGGTCGCCCACGGCGAGTTCATCGATATAGCCCGACGAACTGAACTGGCGGATGTACGGGCGGATCTTCATCAGCACGTCCAGCGCGGCCTTGTAGTCGTCCGTGTTGGTGCTGTTGGGATCCTTGCCCAGGTACTTCAGCACGGCGGGAAACACCTGCGCGGCCTCGTCCAGCATGGAGATGCCGCATTCCTTCAGCTTGGCGGCGTTCTCGGGCTTGAAGATCATGTCCCAGCTTGCGAGATCGACGCCGTCGCCCATGATCTGCTTGACCTTGGTGACGTTGTAGCCCAGGCCGTTGGTGCCGTAGCCCCACGGGATGGCGTACTCGTTGCCGGGATCGACGGAAGCGACCAGCGCCATGATCTCCGGATCCAGGTATTTCCAGTTCGGGATCTTGGACTTGTCCAGCTTCTGGAACAGGCCGGCCTCGATCTGGCGCGAGGCGTAATGCGTGGACGGGACAACGACGTCATAGCCCGATTTGCCGGCCAGCAGCTTGGCCTGCAGGGTGTCGTTGCTGTCGTAGACGTCATAGCGGACCTTGATGCCGGTTTCCTTTTCAAAACCGGGAATCGTGTCCGGCGCCGTGTATTCGGCCCAGTTGTAGACGTTGACGACCTTGTTCTGCGCGACCGCCGCCGATGTCGCCGCCGCGGCCAACATCGCCCCAAGCGCCCAGCGCATACCCGCCCGTAGTTTCATTACCAGCCCCCCTTGCGTTATGCCGTATGTGACAGGAGTACCAAAAGGCGAAATGATAAAGCTTTTTAGCGATGACCTGCCCAACTTTGGGGGGTAGTTGACGCGAATACGGCCTGGCGGCCGTCAGGGCTGGATGCCGACGCCCCAGCCCGTCCAGTAACTGTCGCGCAGACGCAGCCAGAAACGTTCGCCGTCGTCTCCCGCCACCTTGCGCAGCGAGCGGCGCAAGCGGTCCAGGTTGCCCTGGCGCTGCCGTTCGGACAAGGCGCCTTGCGTGCCGCGGTCGAAGTCGATCAGCCAGATCCGGCCGTCGCCGCCGACCAGGATGTTGAACGCGTTGAGGTCCGCGTGCCACACCCCCGCCCGGTGCATGCGGACGATGGCCTCCGCCGCCGCCTGCCAGAGCGGTTCCGCCAGCGCCTGGGCCAGGGGCCGCACGCCGGGGATGCGCTCGACCACGATGGCGGCGCGATAGACCGGCCCCTGCCGCCAGTACGCGGCGGCCAGCGGCGCGGGCACGTCCAGGCCCTGGGCGCGCATGGCGGCCAGCAGCCGGTATTCGCGGAAGCTGCGCGTGCGGTCTTCGCCGTTCCAGAGATAGGCGTCGCGGCTGACGCGCGCGATCATCCCGCCGCGGCGGTAGCGCCGCAGCACGCCCTGCCAGCCCTGGCCCTGGACGAACCAGGCCGCCTGGCGTCCGCCGGCGTCCACCGGGCGGGCGCCGTCGCCGTAGTAGCCCGGATTGAACAGTTCCGGCCCGGCCTCGGGCAGCCGCGAGGCGTCGCTCAGCATGGCCCCGGCCAACGGGCCGGACCATGCCTGGCGCCGCGCGCCCGAACGCAGGTCGTCCTCAACCTTCACGGTTGCGCATCCAGTCGGCCACGCCGTAGAACGACTCCAGCAGCCGGTCCACCAGGGCCGGTTCGATCTCCTGGTCTTCCATGGCGCGTCCGATGCAGGCCACCCATTGGTCGCGCTCGGCCTCGCCGATCGAGAACGGCAGGTGCCTTGCGCGCAGCCGGGGATGGCCGAAGCGTTCTATATAGTGGTCCGGGCCGCCGAAATAGCCGCACAGGAACCAGAACAGCTTGTCGCGCGCCGAGTCCAGGCTGGGGCCGTGGGCGGCCCGCAGCTCCTTCAGGTCGGGCTCCGTGTCCATCAGGTCATAGAAACGGTCGACGAGGGCGCGCACGCCGGGCTCGCCGCCGAGCAGATCGAAAATGCTGTGGGAGTTTTCCACGGGTTCGGTAATGGAATGGACGCGGGACGTCATCAGGTTTCTCGAAGGGTGACCAGGGGCGGCGTGCGCAATACGCCGCGCAAAGCGAGCGCGCCGCCCGCCCAGGCGCCGAGCATGCCCGCGCCGATGCCTGCCAGCCATGGCCAGAGGCTAAGAGTAATCGTGAAATCAAAGACCTGGGTTGACAAAGCCCAAGCGATCGCCGTGGCGCCCGCTGCGGCCAGCAGGCCGGCCAGGCCGCCCACGGCCCACAATTCGATGCGCTGCGCCCGGGCCAGCTGGCTGCGGGTCGCGCCCAGCGCGCGCAGCACCGCGGCCTCCCGCAAGCGCTCGTCGCGCGTGGCGGTCAGCGCCGCCGACAGCACCAGCACGCCAGCCGCCAGCGTGAACAGGAACAGAAGCTGCACCGCGCGGCCCACCTCGTTCAGCACGGACTGCAGCTGTTGCAGGATGGCGCCCACGTCGAAGACCGTCAGGTTGGGGAATTCCCGCACCAGCGCAGGCAGCACCTCCGCCTTTTCGGGAGGAAGGTAGAACGAGGTGATCCAGCTTTGGGGCATGTCGGCCAGCGAGGCGGGGGTCAGGATGGCGAAAAAATTGACCCGCATCGTATCCCAGTCCACCCGTCGGGTGCCTGACACGGTCACCTCCACCTGCTGGCCCGCCACGTCGAACGTCATGTTGTCGCCCAGCTTGATCCCCAGAGTCTTGGCCAGGCCGGACTCCAGCGACACCTCCGCCGAACCGGGGGCCAGCCAGCGGCCTTGCTCGATCCGGTTGGAGGACGGCAGTTCGTCCCCATAGGACAGGTTGAACTCGCGGTCCACCAGGCGCTTGGCGCGGGGCTCCTCGTAGTCGTCGGGGCCCACGGCGCGGCCGTTGATGGCGATGAGCCGGCCGCGCACCATCGGGAACAGCGCGATGCGGCCCAACCCTTCGCGGGTGAGCGCGTCGGTCACCGCCTGGCGCTGGTCGGGCTGAACGTTGATCAGGAAGCGGTTGGGCGCGTCGGGCGGCAGGGTCCGCTGCCAGCCCTGGATCAGGTCGGTGCGCGTCATCGTCAGCAGCAGCAGCGCCATCAGGCCCACGGCCAGCGCGCATACCTGGGTGATGGTTGCCGCGCGCCGGCGCACCACGCCGGCCAGCGCAAAGCGCAGCGCGGGCAGGCCGGCGGCCAGCTTCCGGATGCGCGCCAGCCCCAGGATGCACAGCCAGGCCACCAGCGCGAAGACCGCGAAGGCGCCGAGGAACCCGCCCGCCACGACGGCGCCCAGCTTGGCGTCCCCGGCGAACCACCATATCAGCAGGGCGAACCCCGTGGCGCCCACCACGTAGCCGAAGGCGCTGCGCGCGCTCAGCGCGTCCGCATCGCGCCGCAGCACCCGGGCGGGAGGCACGTGGCGCAGCTGGGCCAGCGCGGGCAAGGCGAAGCCCAGCAACAGCAGCAGGCCCGTCAGGAGGCCCTGCAGGGCCGGAATCGCGGACGGAGCGGGCAGGACGGTGTCGATCACCGTGCCCAGGAGCATGACCAGCACCTGGTGCACCGCGTAGCCCAGCAGGCAGCCCGCCGCCGACGAGAACAGGCCCACCAGCGTGAATTCCAGCGTCAGCATGCGCGACACCTGCGACTGCACCGCGCCCAGGCAGCGCATGACCGCCACCCCGTCGCGATGGCGCGCCATGTAGCGGCCGGCCGCCAGCGCCACGGCCACGGCCGAAATCAGCACGGCCAGCAAGGCGACCAGCGAGAGGAAACGCTGCGCGCGGTCCAGGGTGCGACGCACCTCCGGCCGGCCGGATTCCAGCGTGGCCACCTTCTGGCCCCGTTTCAGATTCTGCTTGAGCCAGGCCGAGTAACCGGCCACGGCGTCGGGCTGGCCGGCGACCAGCAAGGCATAGCCGACGCGGCTGCCCGGCGCGATCAGGCCGGTGGCGGGAAGATCGCTGGCCCGCAGCAGCACCCGCGGCGCCACGTTGACGAACTGCATCCCGCGGTCGGGTTCATAGGTGATCACGCGGTCGATGCGCAGGCGGGCGTCGCCCACGTTCAGGCTGTCGCCCACCTTCAGGTTCAGCAGGGACAGCAGTTGCCCGTCCACCCATACCGCGCCCTCGGGCGGGACCTCGCGGGTGGCGGCATCGGGCGCGAACGGCGCGTCGGCCACCCGCAGGGCGCCGCGCAGCGGATAGCCCGGCTCGACGGCCTTCAGCGCGGCCAGCTGCGCGCCGTCGCCCGCCCCCACCATGGAGGGGAACTGCCAGGTGCTGGAGACGGCCAGGCCGCGCTCGCGGGCCTGGTCCAGGAAGGCCGGCGGCACGGGCTCGTCGGCGTCCAGCACCAGGTCGGCGCCCAGCATCTGCCCCGCATCGCGCTCCAGCGCCCGGCCGACCCGGTCTGCCAGGAAGCCCACGCTGGTCACCGCGGCCACCGCCACGACGAGCGCCAGCACCAGCAGCCGCAGCTCGCCGGCGCGGGCGTCGCGCATCATCATCCTGGCGCCCAAGCGCAGGGTGGACCAGAAACCGGGGCGCTCGGCCCGTGACATATCAGGGAAATCCATCATTCCACAATGTTAACCAACGGCCGAAACAGGGGCCGAATCCCGATATCATCCCGGGGCGGGAGGCAATGCCGCCCAACAGATCAAGACTCACACCCCTGGAGAAGACAATGCGTAAATCCTGGCTTGCCGCCACGATTCTGGCCGCCTGCGCGGCCGCAACCTCCCTGCCCTCCGTGGCCCAGACCACCCTGAAGATGGCCTACGCCCTGTCCACGTCGTCGCACTATGGCGCCGGCGCCGACGCCCTGGCGAAATCCGTCGAAGCTTCCACCAACGGCAAGTACAAGGTACAGCAATTCGCCAACAGCGCGCTGGGCGGCGAGCGCGAGGTGATCGAGGGCCTGCAGATCGGCACGATCGACCTGGCCATCGTTTCGACAGGGGCTACCCTGAATTTTGTTCCCGAAACCGGGGTTTTCGATATTCCCTTCCTGCTGCGCGACCTGGACCACGCCCGCAAGGTGCTGGACAGCAAGATCGGCCAGGACATGCTGGCCAAGTTCCCCAGCCGCGGCATCATTGCGCTGGCCTGGGGCGAACAGGGCTTCCGCCACCTGACCAATAACGTGCGTCCGGTGAAGACCCCGGCCGACGCCAAGGGCCTGAAGATCCGCACCACGGAAAACCCCATCCACATCACGGCCTTCCGCCAGATCGGCATCCTGCCCACGCCCATGGCCTGGCCTGAAGTGGCCACCGCCCTGCAGCAGGGCACGATCGACGGCCAGGAAAATCCCCTGTCGGTGATCACCTCGGCCAAGCTGTCGCAGATGCAGAAATACCTGTCCCTGACCGGCCACGTCTACGGTCCGGCGCTGGTGCTGATGTCGGCCAACGTCTATGAAGGCCTGTCCGCGGCGGACAAGGCCAACTTCGACCGCGCCGGCAAAGAATCCGCCCAGGCCATGCGCGCCTATGTGGACAACATCGAGAAGACGGGCGTCGAACAGCTGAAGAAGGAAGGCATGCAGGTGTCCGAGGTGGACCGCGCCGCCTTCGCCGCCGCCGTGGAGCCCGCCTACCCCGAGTACTACAAGAAGTTCGACAAGAAGCTGATCGAATCGATCCGCGACACCAAGTAAGCGGGTCCCGCCCCTACCCGGGGCGCGTCGCCCATCGCGGCGGGATTCACGTCCCGCCGTTTTTCGTCCCCACCCTTCGCGTACCTCGCCAACGGGATACATCATGCGTTTGCTCTGCGCCTTCGACCGCGGCCTGTTCAAGCTGGTTTCGGTCTTTGCCCAACTCCTGCTGGTGGCCGCCGCGGCCGCCGCCTTCTACCAGGTCATTGCCCGCTTCGTGCTGCATTCGCCCGCCGACTGGAGCGAAGTGCTGACCCGCGCCCTCCTGATCTGGACCGTGCTGCTGGGCGTGGCGCTGGCCTTCCGCCACGGCGCCATGATCAGCGTGGAGCTGCTGCGCAATCTGCTGGGCGGCACGCGCCGCCGCGTGCTCGAGGCCGTCATCGGCCTGATCTGCGCCGGTTTCCTGGGCTTTCTGGCCTGGATCGGCGGCAACATGACCTATCGCGTGCGCTTCCAGACCGTCCCCAGCCTGGACATCTCGATTTCCTGGATCTACCTCGCCATCCCCGTGGGCGCCACGCTGGCCGCCATCGCCGTGCTGGCCCGCTGGTGCGCCGGCGAGGAAGAAGACGTGCCGGTGCGCAACGACGCGCAAGGCTGAGCCGCCCCATAGAACACAAGCAGCAGATATCGCCATGTCACAACTAATGATTGTCTCGATGCTGATTTTCTTCGGGCTGTCCGTGCCGGTCGCCGTGTCGATCGGCCTGGCCAGCCTGGCGGGAGTCGGCGCCGCCGGCCTGCCCTGGCTGGTGGTCGCCCAGCAGCTGTTCGCCGCGCTGGACAAGTACCCGCTCGTCGCGATCCCTTTCTTCATCCTCGCCGGCAACCTGATGGAGGCCGGCGGCATCTCCGAACGCATGGTGGAATTCGCCAAGAGCGTGGTGGGCGGCATCCAGGGCGGGCTGGCCTGCACCTGCGTGCTGACCTGCATGATCTTCGCCGCCGTCGCGGGATCCAGCGTGGCGACCACCTTCGCCGTCGGCGCGATCCTCATCCCCGCCATGGTCCGGCACGGCTACCCCGCGCCCTTCGCCGCCTCGCTGCAGGCCAGCGCCGCCGAACTGGGCGTGATCATCCCGCCGTCCATCCCGATGATTCTGTTCGCCGTGTCCACCGACACCTCGACCGGCGAGCTGTTCATCGCCGGCGTCATGCCCGGCATTCTGATCGGCGCGGCGCTGATGCTGTATGTGTGGCTCTACGCCAAGCGCAACCACCTGGGCAAGCGCGACGGCGAAGGCCGCCTGCCGCTGTGGCCCGCGTTCAAGAACGCCTGGCTGGCGCTGCTGATGCCGGTCATCATCCTGGGCGGCATCTACGGCGGCATCTTCACGCCGACGGAAGCCTCGGTGGTCGCGGTCATGTACGCGGTGTTCGTGGGCAAGTTCATCTACCGCCGCCTGACCTTCAAGCAATTGTCCGACACGCTGCACAAGTCGGTGGTCTCCACCGCGGTCATCATGTTCGTGATCGCCAACGCCGGCATCTTCAGCTTCCTGCTCAACCGCGCGGGCATTCCGGATGCGCTGGGCGTGTGGCTGTCGCAGATCTTCGACACCAAGTTCACCTTCCTGATGGGCGTGAACGCGGCGCTGTTCGTGATCGGCATGTTCATCGAAACCTCGGCCTCCATCGTGGTGCTGGCCCCCTTGCTGCTGCCGGTGGCGCTGAAGTTCGGCGTGGAGCCGGTGCACTTCGGGATCATCATGGTGGTGAACCTGGCGCTGGGGATGATCACGCCGCCGTTCGGGGTGAATCTTTTCGCGGCATGCGCGGTTGCCAAGCAGCCGCTGGAGAGGTTGATCAAGCCGTTGATTCCGTTTGTCGGGGTGGTGATTGTTTGCTTGATCGTGATTACGTATTGGCCCGGGTTGTCGTTGGGGTTACGTGATCTGGTTTACGCCAAGTAGTTTTGTTTATCACTTATGTGATTTTGTTGTTCTGATGAGCGGGTTGCGTTGCTGCGTCGGTTCGTAGCTTCGTAGCTTCGTAGGCCGCTCATCGTCGCGGGCGCGGTGGCTGCGAGCGCCCACGCCGAGGAGCTACGAGTCTATTGGCCCGGCGCGCTGCTGGAGCCGTGTTCTGTGTCGAGTCTTGCGGGGCCCGCCGATTCCGGCCGCACGGGCGGCCGGAATCGGCATACGTGCGTCTGGGCGTCGGGGCACTGCCCGTTGCGCGCAGGTGGGGAGTGGTTTGCTATGGGCTCCGCCAACGCGTGGGGGTGGGCGCGGGAGCGGCATCATCACGACGCAAGACCCCGCGTAAGCTCCCAGAGGCCGCCCGCGCGGCCGGCCGGGAGCGGGCCCCGCAAGATGCTCCACCACCTCCCCCCCGGCGGCACGAACCTCAAGAACCCTGCCCTCCCCGCTGGCCGAAGATTGATGCCGTTGGAGCCTGGCGCGGCGGGGGCCTGGGGTGCGCGGGGAGGCGATAAGCCCGAGGGAATCCGAAGGAGTCGCCGCAGGCGAGGACGAGGATGACTAGGGGGAAGTCCGGAGCGAAGGCTCCGGACCGCAATCGTTGACCCCCGCACCCCAGGCCCCCGCCGCGACAGGCGTCTTAAGAACCTTCACCTGGGCAGAACAACAGCCTCATGCCGCCTGCACCACCTCCCATGACACGGCATGGCATCGCACTTGCCGCCCTCCCCCCACGCTGACCACTGCCGGCGCCTCCTTCTTGCATTGCTCCCGCGCCACCGGACAACGCGGATGAAACGTACACCCGGACGGCGGTTGAATCGGATTCGGCACCTCTCCCCCCATCGGCTCCCGATCCCGCCGCGGATCGTCCAGGTCTGGAATCGTATCCAGCAGCATCCGCGTATAGGGATGCTGCGGCGATTCGAACAGTTGATCGGCCGGCGCCTGCTCAACCACCCGCCCCAGGTACATCACCGCCACGCTGTCCGACACATGCCGCACCACCGACAGGTTGTGGCTGATGAACACATACGTCAGCCCGAACTCCTTCTGCAGATCGCCCATCAGGTTCAGGATCTGCGCCTGCACCGATACGTCCAGCGCGGAGGTCGGTTCGTCGCATACCAGGAACTCCGCCTCCGTCGCCAACGCCCGCGCGATCGAGATGCGCTGGCGCTGGCCGCCGGAGAACTCGTGCGGGTAGCGGCCGGCGTCGCTGGCCGACAGGCCCACCAGTTCCAGCAGCTCGTCTACTCGGCGCCGCGTTTCGGCGGGCGTGGCGCGCAGGCCCAGCGTGCGAATGGGCTCGGCCACGATATTGCCGAGGCGCCAGCGCGGGTTCAGACTGGCGTACGGGTCCTGGAAGATCATTTGCGGATGCAGCACCCCGCCCTTGCGGCCGCGTCCGTAGCGCAGGGTTCCCCGCGTTGGCGCCACCAGGCCCACCAGCAGCTTGGCCAGCGTGGACTTGCCGCAGCCCGATTCGCCGACGATACTCAGCGTGGCGCCGCGCGGCACGGACAGCGACACGCCGTCCACCGCCTTCAGGGTCTGCGCGGGCTGCCGCGACAGCGTGCGCTCCAGCCAGGGCGGGGAAACGTCGAACCAGCAGGCCAGGTCATCGGCCTTCAACAGCACATCGTCGTCAGGCGGCATGAGCGACTCCTCCTTGGTGCAGCCAGCAGGCGCTGACGGTGGCCCCTGCCGCGGACGCGGCCAGCGGCGGCCGCGCCTGTCCGCAGCGCGGTCCCGCCATCGCGCAGCGCGGATGGAAGGCGCAGCCTTCCGGCATGGCGTGCAGGCGCGGCATCGCGCCGTCAATCTGGTTCAAGCGGGCCGCGCGATGGCGCAGGCTGGGAATGGCGTTCATCAGGCCCTGCGTGTAGGGGTGGCCGGGCCGGCGCAGCACGTCCAGCACCGGCCCGATCTCGACGATGCGGCCCGCGTACATCACCGCCACCCGGTCGGCGGTCTCGGCGATCACGCCCATGTCGTGTGTCACCAGCAGCACCGAGGTGCCCTGTTCGCGGCAGAGGCGGCGCAACAGCGCGGTGATCTGCGCCTGCACGGACACGTCCAGCGCGGTCGTGGGTTCGTCGGCGATGATGAGCGCGGGCCTGGCGGCCAGGGCCAGCGCGATCACCACGCGCTGGCGCATGCCGCCGGAGAACTGGTGCGGGTAGTGGTCGATGCGCCGGTCCGCCGCCGGAATGCCCACGGCCAGCAACAGCTCCAGCGCCCGCGCGCGCGCCGTCGCCGCCGATACCTTGTCGTGGTGGCGGATCGTTTCGACCAGTTGGTCGCCGACCGTGAACAGCGGATGCAGGCTGGTCAGCGGATCCTGGAAGATGGCGCCGATCTCCTTGCCGCGCAGGCGCTGCCGCGCCTTGGGCGGCAGATCATCGATGCGCCGGCCCGCCAGATGGATCTCTCCGCCGCCCAGCCGGCCGGGCGGCTCCAGCAGGCCGATCACGGCCATGCCGGTCAGCGATTTACCGGCGCCGGACTCGCCGACCATGCCGAGGATTTCGCCCGGAAGAATGTCGAAGCTGATGTCGCGGGTGGCGACCAGGACGCCGTGGCGCGTGGGGAACTCGACCGACACGCCGCGCACGGACAAGGTCGGCGCGGCGCTGGCGCCAGAGGCGGCCGGCGGCGGCGCGGTGCTGGGGACGACTGCCATCATGACGGACTCCTTGCGGGACGCGGATAGCTGGAGGAAAAGATCCGATCCACCGGGGGATGTCCCCAGGTGCGGTCGGGATAGCGGGCGATCAGCCCGTCGAATTGCGTCTGCGCCTGCTCTTGCGCCAGGCGCGCGTCGAAACCGGGAATCCGTCCGTCCACCATGACGAAGCGGCCGTCGATGATGACCTGCGACACGTCGCGCCCGCTGCCGCTCACCATCAGCGTCTGGATCGGGTCGATCATCTGGCCGTTGCGGTCGTGCGAAAAATCGAAGACGACGATGTCCGCCTTGGCGCCCGCGGCCAGCCGGCCCAGGTCGGGCCGCCCCAGCGCGTCCGCACCGCCCACCGTGGCGGCGTCGTAATAGTCCTCGGACCGCACCGCTTCGGCCGAAGCGTCAGCCACGCGGCACAGCATCATGCCCACCTGCATGTTGAGCACCATGTCGGGCGGCCAGGTATCGGTGCCCATGCCGATGTTCATGCCCAGCTTGCGATAGCGCGCAAACGATTCCAGCGTAGCGCCGTGGCGCCCCGACACCAGCGGGCAATGCACGATGCTGGCGCCGGAATCGCGGATGATCTCCAGGTCGCGCCCCGGCCGGTCGATATGGCGCGAGCCCGATACGTAGGTACCGTGCGGCAGCAAGGCGCGCTCGGACAGGAAATCCAGGCTTTGCAGCCATTCCGGCGGGCTCATGCCGTGCTGCGCCAGCACCAGGTCGTATTCCAGGCGCGATTGGCAGCAATGCAGGCGGATCGGGATGTTGCGCTCGCGCGCGGCGGCGGCGGACGCGCGCAGCAGCGCCGGCGTGCAGGTTTCGATCCGGTCGGGCGACAGCATCGCGCGCACCCGGCCGTTATGCCGCCCTTCGATCTCCTCGCCGAAGGCCAGCGCTTCGGCCAGGCCCGCCATGCCGCGCGGCTCGTCGTAGTGGCAGCGGATCCTGCCATCCGCCGCCACGTAGGTGTGGCCGCTGCGGTAGGCCGGCCCCAGGTACACGCGCAGGCCAAGTTCGCCCGCGGCGTTGGCGGCCGACAGGAATTCGTCGCGGGTCTCGCCCCACACCCGATAGAACAGCGAGGCGATCGGCAGCGCCGTCGTAATGCCGTTCCTGATCAGCTGGGCGAAGGCATAGCGCTTCTGGAAAGCCAGCTCGGCCGCCGTGTACATCTCGTACGGCCCCTGCCGCATATAGCTTTCGGGCCAGATGCGGCCTTTCTTCCAGGCGGGCGAGTTGTCAAAGCCCAGGATGGTCGTATCCAGGTCGGACAGCGCGTCCAGGTCCACGAAACCCGGGCCGATCAGCGCCCGGCCGTAATCGCGGCGCTGCGCGACCTGCCCCGGATAGCGGTAGCCGACGTAGACGATGCGGTCACCCTCGAACACCACCTCGCCGTTCTCATACAGGCAATGGCGGCCGTTCTCGTGGCCGACCACCCAGCGGGCGGTCAGCAGCACGGGCCCCTGGACGGCGCTCATCACGGCGCCTCCGCCAGCGCGCGGCCGTCGCGGGCGACCACCCGGCCGCGCTTGACCACCAGCTTGCGCACCGGCCGCGAAACGATGGCCTCGGCCACGGTCTCGGCCTCCACCAGCACGAAATCCGCGTGGCAGCCCGGCGCCAGCCCGTAGTCGCGCAGCCCCATGACCCGCGCATTGCCGTAGGTGGCCACGCGCAGCGCCAGTTCCAGTTCATCGTCGCGGCGGAAGTTGTTGCGCAGGCCCACCAGCATGGTGCGCTCCAGCATGTCGGGCTTGCCGTAGGGGCCCCAGGTATCGCGCATGCCGTCGTTGCCCGTGCAGACGGTGACGCCGGCGGCATGCAGCCGCGCCACGCTGGGCACGGGCCGCGACGCGGAACCCGTGGTCATGATGTGCACGCCCGCTACCAGCAGCCCGTCGATCAGGCCCTGCACCGCCTGCGTGTCGGGCATGCCCAAACAGAAGGAATGCGACAGCGTGACCTTGCCCTGCATGCCCAGCGCCAGCACGCGGTCTATGGTCATCTGCATCGAGAAAGCGCCCAGTTCGCCCGCTTCGTGCAGGTGGATGTCGATGGGCTTGCCGTGCTTTTGCGCCAGGCCGAAGATGGCGTCCAGGTGGCCCTTGGGATCGCGGTCCATGCCCGCCGGGTCCAGCCCGCCCACCACCTCGGCGCCCATGCGCAGCGCTTCGTCCATGAGTTCCAGCGTCCCCGGGCGGATCAGCAGGCCGCTTTGCGGGAAGGCCACGATCTCCACGTCGATCTCGTCGCGGTATTGCTCGCGCGCGCGCATCACCCCTTCGATGGCCGCCAGGCCGATGTCGGTGTCCACGTCCACATGGGAACGGATGTGGCTGGTGCCGTCCGCGATCGACATCACGAGCTGGCGGGCCGACTGTCGGTACGGGTCGATGCCGAGCACGCGCTTCGCGTTCCGTTCGTTTTCGATCTTATCGATCAGGCGCGGCCCCACCTCATTGCGGTACCAGGGCATGCCGTAGAGGGTCTTGTCCAGGTGCGCGTGCGCATCGATCAGGCCCGGCAACAGGAGCGCGCCGCCTCCCTCCACGACCGGCACGCCTTCGGGCGCCGGGACGCCCAGCGCCTGGATGCGGCCGTCGCGCACCAGCACGGAAGTCATCTCGCCGCCGGCGGGGCGGACTCGGGTATACAGCGTTGCGTTTTCCATGGTTCTACTCTTGAAGGGCCGCGCTCAGCGCAGGCGGGGATTCAGGGCGTCGCGCAGCCAGTCGCCGAGCAGGTTCACCACCAGCACGATCAGGCTCAGGTAGAGCGCGGGAAATACCACCACCCACCACTGCCCCGAAAACAGGAACTGGTTGCCCAGCCGGATCAAGGTGCCCAGCGAGGGCTCCGTGGGCGGCATGCCCACGCCCAGGAAACTCAGCGTGGCCTCGACCAGGATCGCCAGGCCGAGATTCAAGGTGGCGGTCACCATGACCGGCGTCAGCGTGTTGGGCAGGATGTGCGTAAGCATGATGCGCAGCGGCCCCACCCGGATCAGGCGCGCGGCCTGGACGTATTCCTTGCCGCGCTCCACCAGGGCCGAGGCGCGCACCGTCCGCGCGTACTGCACCCAGTTGGTCATGGAAATGGCCAGGATCAGGATCACCGACGACAGGGTCTCGCGCAGGCCGGGCGGCAGCAGCTGGCGGAACACCGCTGTCACCAGGATCGCCACCAGAATGGTCGGGATGCTCAGCAGCGTGTCGCCCAGGCGCATGAGCGCGTTGTCGATCCAGCCGCCGAAATAGCCCGCCGCCAGACCGACCAGCAGGCCGATCGCCAGCGACAGCACCACCGTGGCCAGGCCGATCACGAGCGACATGCGCGAGCCATACAGGATGGCCGACCATACGTCGCGGCCCTGAGTGTCCGTCCCGAGCAGGAACTGCGGGTCCGATCCCTCCTCCCACACGGGCGGCAGTTCCGCGTTCAGCAGATCGAGCTGCGCCAGGTCATAGGGGTTCTGCGGCGCGATCCACGGCGCGAACACGGCCAGCAGGACCACGGCGATGAGCACGATGCCCGCCCCCATGGCCACGTAGTCCTGCCTCAGACTCCACCACAGGTCGCTTTGCAGGAAGCGGGCGCAGCGGCCGCGGCCGGCCCCGGCCAGATGGTTAGTGAGCATTGGCGCCTCCCTTGACGTGCTGGCTGCGCAGGCGCGGATCCACCACGCCGTACATCATGTCCACCAGCGTGTTCAGCGCCACGAAGATGAAGGACACGATCACCAGATAGGCGGCCATGACGGGAATGTCCACGAACATGACCGATTGAATGAACAGCAGCCCCATGCCCGGCCACTGGAACACCGTTTCCGTGATCAGCGCGAAGGCGATCAGGTTGCCGATCTGCATGCCAGTGACCGTAATCACGGGCATCAGGCAGTTGCGCAGCGCAAGCCGGAAATGCACCACGCGGTCGGGCAGGCCGCGCGCGCGCGCGAATTTGATGAACTCGGTGCGCAGCGTTTCCAGCATCTCCGCCCGCACCAGCCGCATGATCAGCGTGATCTGGAACAGCGCCAGCGTAATGGACGGCAGCACGAGCGCCGCGCGGCCCGACGGCGTGAGCAACCCGGTAGACCACCAGCCTATCTTCACGGTATCGCCGCGCCCGAACCCGGGCAGCCAGCCCAGCTGGACCGAGAAAACCAGAATCAGCATGATCCCCACGACGAAGCTGGGCAGCGATATGCCCAGGATGGAAACGAATTGCAGCGCCTGCGCCGCGCGCGACTTGCGGTGGATGGCGGTCAGCACGCCCAGCGGAACGCCGATAACGAGCGACAGCAGCGTCGCCATCAGCACCAGTTCGAAGGTGGCCGGAAAACGCTCGGCCACCAGCGCGAACACGTCCTGCTGGTTGCGGTAGGAAATGCCGAACTCGCCCTGCGCCGCATTGGCCACGAAGTGCACGAACTGCATGCCCACGGACGCGTTCAGCCCCAGGCGCTCGCGCAATTCGTCGCGCTGCGTCTGCGAGGCCTGCTCGTTGAGCATCATGTCGACGGGATCGCCGACGAACCGGAAAATCACGAAGGCCAGCAACGCCACCGCCAGCATGACGCCAGCCGCGTTGAAGACCCGCCTAACTATGAACGCCAGCATGTGCGCCTCCCATCGGATTCACTTCCCGGCCCGGACCCGCCCCGCCCGCGGCGGGCGCCGCGGTCTGCGCGGGCCCTCCCGGCATTACTGCATGCGCACGGTCCACAAACGCGCCTTGTTGTCCGGCATCTGCAGCACCTCGCCCACCTTGTCGCCGACCGCCCAGGCCATCGGCTGCTGGTGCAGCGGCAGGAAGCGCGCCTCGTCGTGCAGGGTCTGCAGCACGTCCTGCATCATCCGGACGCGCTTGGGCCGGTCCATCTCCGCGGCGGCCGCGTCGATGCGGGCGTCCAGCGCCGCGTCGCCCCACTGCCCCCAGTTGAAGACGCCGGCCGGGCCCGTGCGCGTATGCATCACCTGCAGCAGGATGGACAGCGCGTCGATCTGCGGCTCATTGGCCCAGCCATGGATGGTGACGTCGAATTCGCCGCGCGAACGCTTCGGGTTCTGCAGCGAGCGCGGGCCGCTGGCCAGCGTCGCCTTCACGCCGATGCGCGCCCACATGGAGGCGGCTGCCTGGCAGATCTCTTCCTCATTGACGAACATGTCGTTCGAGCACAGCAGCGACACGGTGAAGCCGTCCGGGTAACCGGCCTCGGCCAGCAGCTTCTTGGCGCGCGCCGCGTCGAACGGCAGGCGTTCCTCCTGTTTCGCGTCGTAGCCCGGGATGGACGGCGCCACCAGCGCGCCCGTGGTGCGCGACAGCCCCCGCATCACCCGCTTCTGGATGAGGTCGGGCGACAGCGCCATGTAGAGCGCCTGCCGCACCTTCAGGTCCTTCAGCGGATTCCTGTCCTTCACGTCGGAGCCGACCAGCCTGTCGCCCAGATTGAAGCCGAAGTACAGCGTGCGCAGTTCCGTGCTCGCCAGCACCTTCACGTTGGGGGCCGTGCGCAGGCGGTCCAGGTCCTGCAGCGGCGCGTTCTCGGTGAAATTGATGTCGCCCGACAGCAGGGCCGCCACGCGCGTCGGCGCGGAGGCAATCGGCGTGAACTCGATGCGGTCCAGGTTGTGGCGCGGCTTGTCCCACCAATCCGGATTCACCACCAGCACGGTGCGGGTGTCGGGGCGGTACGACTCCACCTTGAACGGGCCGGTGCCGTTGGCATGGTGCGTGGCGTAGCCTTCGATCTTCTTCGCGGCGTCCGTGGGCTTGAGGCTGTTGTTGTCCACCAGCCACTGGCGGTTGAAGATGAAGATATTGGTCAGGTCGTTGAGCATCAGCGGGTACGGGTGCGTCATCTCGATATCGACCGTGTAGTCGTCCACCTTGCGCACGGCCTTGAACGCCGGCAGGTTGCCCTTGAGCGGCGACGCGTCGTCCGACACCCGCGTCATCGACGCCACCACGTCATCCGCCGAGAACGGCGCGCCGTTGTGGAACTTCACGCCGTGGCGCAGGCGGAAGCGCAGAACCGTGGGCGAGGTGGCCTCCCAGGACTCGGCCAGCGCGGGCGTAATGTTGAACTTGTCGTCGTAGCGGATCAGCGCCTCGTACACATGGTTCAGGAACGCCAGGTTGAACGTACTGCCATAGGAATACGGGTCCAGCGAATCCAGGTCCCGGGCGGCGCCCCACTTCAGCGTATTGGCGGCGGATGCCCCCGCCACCGCCGATAGCGCGATCACGGCCCCGGCGGCCCATTTGAACAAAGTCTTCATGGCGGCAACTCTCCCTTGTGTATCGGTCTGAACTCGCCGGGATCGGGCCCGGCTCGATGGGTACGGCGGAAAAACCCGGACGGCGCGGATCAGCGGATGAGGCTCAGCCGCTGCGCCCGTTCCAGGGACGCCAGCGCCAGCACCTGCGCCAGGGCGGCGCGGTAGGAATCGATGATGGGAACGTCCGGCAGGCGCGGCAGGCTGGGCAGGTAGCCGGCCAGCGCCGCGCCGGCCACGATCACGACGTCCGCGCCCTGCTCGACCGCCGCATCCAGGGCCAGGCTGACCTGCAGCGCCGATTCCGGCGAACGTGAAACGTAGTCCAGCGCGTTGCCCGGCAGGGCCAGGATGCCGGCGCAGCGCGACGCCACTCCCAATTGGCGGATCTGCTCGCGCAGCATGCCGGGCCAGCGCCGCCCCACCGTGACGATGGCGTAGCGGTCCCCGCGTTGCATGGCGGTCATGATGGAAGCCTCCGCCATGCCCACGACGGGCACGCCCAGGCGCTCGCGCACCGCGCCGATGCCCGGTTCGCCGAAACAGGCAAGCAGGCAGGCGTCGAACGGGGCGCTCGCCTGCCCCGCCTCCCGTTCCACGAGCTCGAGCACGGCATGGGCGGAAATGGCCGCTTCCGCCCGGCTGGCGATGTAGGCGGGGCCGAAGCCGGCGGTCACGGCATGGATCCGGGCGGCATCACCGAAGAAGATTTCGGCCTGGGCAGCCAGGCTGCCGGTCAGCGCCGTGGTGGTGTTGCCATTGACCACCAGCAGCCGATAGGGAGCGAGGGCGGGCAACGGACTGACGAGGGCGTGGGGGACTGCGGACATGGTCGGACCTCTGTTCGTGTATACAAACCTGATGCCTCCATTCCGGGGCGATTCATATTTTTGTATAAATGTTTGTATACGATTTATGGCGACAATGTACCCCGTGCAGCCTGAACGGCAAGCTATCGCTAACCCTTACCGGTCGTTGTAGTATCCTTGCCAGCACAGAGAGAAATGCGCGCCGGCGCCAAAAGCCGGGCAATTCCTACCTACAGAAAAAGCGCGCTGGCATAGGAGCCGACAAGACAATGACATCCCCCGCCCCGCCGGCAGATGCGCCCGCCAGGAAAGACCTGAACCGCAACGAAATCGTATACAAAAACTTGCGCAGGGCCATCATCGAGCAGGCCCTGCTGCCGGGCGACAAGCTGCCCGAAGACATCATCGGTGAGCGTTTCGGGGTCAGCCGCACCATCGTGCGCGGCGTGTTGACGCGGCTGTTCAGCGAGGGGCTGGTGGATCTGCGCCCGAATCGCGGGGCGGCGGTGGCGCGCCCCAGCCTGGAAGAAGCGCACGATATCTTCGAGGCCCGGCGCTGCCTGGAAAGGGACGTCGCCCGCCGGCTGCTGCAGCACGTCACCGAGGCGGGGCTGGCCAGGCTGGAGCAGCACGTGACCCAGGAAGAGGAAGCGCGCCAGCGCAACAGCGCGAATGAATCCATCCGCCTCTCGGGCGAATTCCACATCCTGATGGCCGAACTGTCGGGCAATGCGGTGTATGCGCGCTATGTGAACGAGATCGTGTCGCGCTGCTCGCTGATCCTGGCCCTCTACGGCCGGCCGCATTCCAGCGAATGCGCGGTGAGCGAGCACCGCGAGATCGTCGCCGGCCTGCGCGCGCGCGACGAAACACACGTGCTCCACCTGCTCGAGCACCACCTGGAGGCGGTTACCGCCCGCGCGCTGCTGACCGCGGACGGGTCGGGAGTGCGCGATATCCGCAAGATCCTGGACCGCTACGGCACCTGAACGCGCCTGAACGCGCGCGTGCAAGCGCGGGCCGCCAATGAAAAAGCGCCCGGTCGGGGCGCTTTTTCATTCTGGGGGCCTAGATTTCGCGTTCTTCCGTCTTGAGGTTGTTGTCGCGGGCGAAATCCACGACGAACTTGTAGGCGAGCGGTTCCAGGTCGCGCAAGCGCAGATCGACCACGATCCCGCGCACGCCATCGATCACGACGGGCAGCACATAGGGCGAATAGGTGAGGTGGTTACCGGCACAGCCGGCGGGCCGGAACTGTGCCATTACGCCGGCGAGCCTCTCCGCCCAATCGCTGGGGCGGAAGCGGCTACCGCTTTCGGTAACGCCATGAATTACGAATTGTCTGACGCGAGTTGCCATGAGTTCTTCACTACAGCGCGCCTTTCACGAAAGCCGGATCTTCGGCGTGATCAAACATGCGCCCTGCGCCGCGAATTGTATATGATTGATCCTTTGCTCTCTTTCAAACAGCGCTTTCCCCTGGGAAGCGCGCCTGCGAGAGGGTCCGGTTGAGAGCCTGCCCCGGCTCGACCCGCCATACCCCCAGGAGGATCCGCGATGAGCTCGCCTCTGGCCAATATCTATGCCCGGCTGCCGGTGTCGTTCACGCACGGCCAGGGCGTCTGGCTCTGGGACGCCGAGGGCCGCAAGTACCTGGACGCGCTGGCCGGGATCGGCGTCTCCTGCCTGGGCCACGCGCACCCGAAACTGGTGGCCGCCATCAGCGAGCAGGCCGCCCGCGTCATCCATACCTCGAACATCTACGAAGTCCCCCAGCAGACCGCGCTGGCCGCCCGCCTGACCGAGCTCTCCGGCATGCAGGAGGTCGCGTTCAACAACAGCGGTTCCGAAGCCAACGAGGCCGCGATCAAGCTGGCCCGCTACTACGCCTACCAGCGGGGCAACAAGCACGCCCACATCATCACCATGGACTCGTCCTGGCACGGACGCACCCTGGCCACGCTGGCGGCCACGGGCAGCGACAAGGCGCGCAAGGGCTTCGAACCCCTGCCCTCGGGCTTCATCCAGGTGCCCTACAACCAGCTGGACGCCGTGCGCGCCGCCGGAGACGCCGAGCCGCGCACGGTCGGCGTGCTGCTGGAGGTGCTCCAGGGCGAAGGCGGCATCCGTCCCTCCGACATCGCCTACCTCCAGGCGCTGCGCCGCCTGTGCACGGAGCGCGGCTGGCTGCTGATGATCGACGAGGTCCAGTCCGGCATCGGCCGCACCGGCAAATGGTTTGCCCACCAGTGGGCGGACATCCGCCCCGACGTGATGACCCTGGCCAAGGGCCTGGCGGGCGGCGTGCCGATCGGCGCCATGCTGGCCGCCGGTCCCGCCGCCGGCGTCCTCACCCCGGGCAGCCACGGCACGACCTTCGGCGGCGGCCCCCTGGTCTGCGCGGCCGGGCTCGCGGTGCTGGACGCCCTGGAATCCGAAAAACTGCTGGACAACGCCCATGCCGTGGGCGCCCACCTGAAAGATGCGCTGGCCAGGGAACTGGCCGGCACGCCCGGCGTCGCCGACATCCGCGGCCGCGGCCTGATGCTGGGCATCGAGCTCGCCCGCCCTTGCGGCATCCTGGCCATGCGCGCCCTGGAAGCCGGCCTGCTCATCAACGTCACGCGCGACCGCGTCATCCGCATGCTGCCGCCGCTGATCCTGAACCGGGAAGAAGCCGACCGGATCGTCGCCATCCTGGTTCCCCTCATCCGTCAATTCCTGGCCGAACAACCATAATCAACGCCCCGCCCGGGCCACGAGCCTGGCGGGCCCAATGACCTGCGACATCACCATGACACCTCCCACGACTCAAAACGGCCCGTTGCGGCACTTCCTGCAGTTCAAGGACTTTTCGTCCGCCGAGATCTCCTACGTGCTCGACCGCGCGCGCCTGATCAAGGACAAGTTCAAGCGCTACGAACCCCACATGCCGCTGCATGACCGCACGCTGGCGATGGTGTTCGAGAAGGCCAGCACGCGCACGCGCGTCTCGTTCGAGGCCGGCATGTACCAGATGGGCGGCTCGGTCATCAACCTGACTTCCAACGATTCGCAGCTGGGCCGCTCCGAGCCCATCGAAGACACCGCGCGCGTGATCTCGCGCATGGTCGACATCGTCATGATCCGCACGTTCGAGCAGACCCGCATCGAGCGCTTCGCGTCGCATTCGCGCGTGCCCGTGATCAACGGCCTGACCAACGAATTCCACCCCTGCCAGATCCTGGCGGACATCTTCACCTACATCGAGCACCGCGGCTCCATCGCCGGCAAGACCGTGGCCTGGGTGGGCGACGCCAACAACATGGCCTACACCTGGCTGCAGGCCGCCGAAATGCTGGGGTTCACGCTGCACGTGTCCACGCCGGCCGGCTACGAGCTCGAAGCCTCGCGCATCGGCACGCCATCCGACAAGGTGCTGCGCCAGTTCAAGGATCCCATGGAAGCCTGCAAGGGCGCCCACCTCGTCACCACCGACGTGTGGACCAGCATGGGCTATGAGGCCGAGAACGAGGAACGCCGCGCCGCCTTCGCCGACTGGTGCGTGGACGCGGACATGATGGCCACCGCCGCCGACGACGCGGTGTTCATGCACTGCCTCCCCGCCCACCGCGGCGAGGAAGTCACGGGCGAAGTCATCGACGGCCCGCAAAGCGTCGTCTGGGACGAAGCGGAAAACCGCCTGCACGTGCAGAAGGCGCTGATGGAGTTCCTGCTGCTCGGCCAGGTGTAGGATGGGTGGAGCGCGGCAGTTCCTGGGCAAGAACTCACGTGCTCAACGCGCGAAACCCATGCGGCCGTGGGAGACTGTGCGCCCGGCATCGGCCGAGAAAAAACAGTCTGCCCACGGCCGCATGGGTTTCGCGCGCTGGAGAGCGGTGTTCTAGCTTAAGAACTCTCGCGCTCCACCCATCCTACAAAACTCTGCGGAACATCGTGCGGCGCGTGTTCCTGAACGACGGGCGCACGCGGCTGCTCCAGTCGGTCGCGCGCACCGCCAGCCATGGCGGGCTGCCGAAGGTTTCGCGGGTTCGCAGGTCGTAGCAGGCCAGGTAGCGCGGCGACTCGTCCCGGCATTCGTAGCGCAGCGCGCGCACCGTGCCCGGCACCGCCGCCAGCCCCGGCAGGTGTTCCTGGTCGTACCAGGCGTTCAGGTCCGCCTCGGCCTCGGGCAGCACGTCGGTCTCGACGATGTAGTGCCAGGGCGCGTCGTGCCCCGCCGACGCGCCGGGCAGGTCCAGGGTCCGATGCAGCACCCGGGCATGCGCTCCCGGCAGCAGCTCGGCCACGCGGGCCTGGATCTCGGGCAGGATCCCCTCGCCCCGCACATAGACATAGGTGTCCTCCACGTCCAGCGCGGCGAACGCGCTCACGCTCGCGCCCGCCAGCCCCTGCGTCAGGCGTTCTCCAAGCCCGCGCATCCGCGTTTCGTCGAAGCGTTCGCCCAGCGACACCAGCAATACCGTTTCCTGCACAGCCCTCTCCTTTCAATGCCCGACGCGCAACGCCACCAGGAAGCGCGACACCATGTTGTAGGCGCCCACCGTCGCCGCCAGTTCGACCAGTTGAGTGTCATCGTAGCGGGCCCGCAGCGGCGCGAACACCTCATCGGGCACCTCGATGTCTCGGGTCATGGCGTCGGTCAGCGCCAGCACCTCGGCCTCGCCCGGCGCCAGCCCCCGCACCTCGGAGGAAGCCGGACCGGCGCGCAGCGCTTCCAGCAGCGCCGGCGGCATGCCGGCGGCCAGCGCGTGCGGCACGTGCGCCTCGAACTCGTAGGGCGCCCGGTTCAGGGTGGCCACGCGCAGGATGATCAGCTCGCGCAGGCGCGGCGGCAGCGAGGTCTTCTGGCGGATGGCGGTCAGCATGGCCTCCCAGCCCTCGACCACGGCGGGACTGTTCAGCAGCACCCGGTACAGCGGCGAAATGCGTCCCCGGGCGGCGGCGATGCGTTCTTCCAGCACGGCCAGTTCACCGCGGGTGCCCGGCACGACGGGCGCGACTCGGCTTGCGCTCATACGTTCACTCCGGACGGATGTTCTTGCGCTGGATCAGCGCGGTCCATTTCTGGCGGTCGGACGCGATCAGCGCAGCCAGCTCCTGCGGACTGCCGGGCGCGGCCTGGGCGCCGAACTTTTCCAGGCGGGCGCGCACGCTCTCCGTTTCCAGCGCGGCGCGCACGGCCTGGTTGAGTTTGGCGATGGTGGCCGGCGGCGTGGCGGCGGGCGCCACGATGCCGTACCAATTGTTGGACTCCACGCCGGCAATGCCCTGCTCGGCCAGCGTCTTGACCTCCGGCAGCAGCGGATGGCGCACCGGCGCGGCGATCCCCAGGGCCTTCAGCTTGCCGCCCTGGATATGGCCGATCAGGCCGGGCACGTCGCCGAAAAAGCCCGAGACCTGGTTGCCCATCACGTCGTTGATGACGGGCGCCGCGCCCTTGTACGGCACGTGCATCACGTTCGCCTTGCTGGCGTCGGCGAACATTTCCAGCGTCAGGTGCGGAATGCTTCCGATGCCCGAAGAGCCGATCGCCACCGACTGCGCGGCCGCCCGCGACTTCTTGACGAAGTCCGCCGCGTCGGCCGCCGGATTGGACGGATTCACCACGAACACCGTGGCGTTGTTCACCACCTTGGACACCGGCGCAAAATCGCGCGCCGGGTCGTACGGCAGGTCCTTGTACAGCGCCGGGCTGATGGCGACCGCGCCCACGCTGGTCAGGAATAGCACCGAGCCGTCGGCGGGCGCCTTGGCCACGTAGGCCGCGGCGATGTTGCCGTTGGCGCCCGCCTTGTTTTCCACGATGACCTGCTGCTTGAGCTCGCGGCCCAGCTGCTCGGCCAGCACGCGGCCCACCAGATCCACCGGGCCGCCCGGCGGAAAAGCGATGATGAGGCGCACCGGCCCCTCGGCTTGGGCTGCGCCCAGGACGGCCAGGCTCAGCAGGCCGGCCGACAGCATTTTCTTGAACATGATGTCTCCTCGTTTATGGAATGCGCTTATCGTTTGCGCGCCGCCGGCTGGCGGCCGCGCGGACCGCCGCCTACTGAAATCCGTACAGCCGCGCCGGGTTGTCCACCAGGATCCGCTGGCGCAGCGCCGCATCCGGGCAGGCCTGGAACAAAAGGTCCACCAATTCGCCGTCGTCGGGCATGTCTCCCGACACATTCGGGTGCGGCCAGTCCGTGCCCCACAGACAGCGCTCGGGCAAGGCCTCCGCCAGGGCGCGCACGAAGGGCAGGCCCTCGGCGTACGGGCGGCGGCCGGACGCGATGCGGTCGATGCCCGATACCTTGACCCAGGCCCGCGGCACCGCGGCCAGGCCGAGCAAGGCGCGCATCGCCGGGGAATCCAGGCCCTCCGCCGCCTTGAGCCGGCCCATGTGGTCGACCACGAATGGCACGGGCAGCGCCTTCAGCCGGGGCAACAGTTCCGGCAGCATCGCGCCGTCCAGATGCAGGCACAGGTGCCAGCCCAGCGGCGCGATCAGCGCCGCCACATGATCGAAAACGGCGGGATCGGGCGCGCCGCCCAGGTGGGGCACGAAATTGAACCGGGCTCCCCGCACACCGCCCTCGTGCAGCCTCCCGACGTCCGCCTCGGTGGCATCCGCCCCCAGCAGCGCCACGCCGCGATAGCGGCCGCCGCTTGCGGCCAGCGCGTGCAGCAAGGCCCGGTGGTCCGAGCCGTGGCAATTCGCCTGCACCAGCACCGCGCGCTCCACGCCCAGGCGTTCATGCAGCGCGGCCATGGCCGCGTAGGGCGCGTCCGGCGGCGTGTAGGACCGGCCCTCGGCATACGGAAACACGTCAGCGGGGCCGAACACGTGGCAATGCGCGTCGCACGCCCCGGGCGGCAGGGCATGGCGGGGACGGGACGGCGATGCAAGCGGAGGACGGCAATCGGGCACGGCGGCTTCCTTAGGGGAACGCGTCATGGTCCCGGATTGCGGGCCGCCCAACAATGCTATATCTTTGATTTCAGATATAGAAATAATGAATATCCAGTGGACCTGAAGCAGATCGAATACTTCCTGCGGGTGGCGGAGCGGCGCAGCTTCTCCCGCGCCGCCGAAATGCTGGACGTGGCGCAGCCCACGCTCAGCCGCCAGGTCCGCCTGCTGGAACTGGAACTCGGCCAGCACCTGCTGTATCGCAACGGCCGCGGGGCCGAGCCCACCGAGGCCGGCCTGCGCTTCCTGGAGCATGCCCGCGCGCTGCTGACCCTTGCCGAACGCGCCAAGGAAGACCTGCAAAGCCTGCGCGAAACCCCGACCGGGAAAGTCGTGGTGGGTCTGCCGCCCCGCATCGCGCGGGTCCTGACCCCGCCGCTCGTCCAGGCCTTCCGCCATGGCTTTCCCGATGCCTCCATCGCGGTGGCCGAGGGGCTGAGCGCGCAGGTGCGCGAGTGGCTGCTGGCGGGCCGGGTCGACCTGGCCCTGCTCTACGACCCCGCCCCCTCGCCCCAGCTGGCCTACGAATCGCTGTTTCGCGAGGACCTGGTGCTGGTGGCGGCGGCCGGGCACCGCCCGCCCCTGCCCGCGCGGATCGCCGTGGCGCAATTGGGGGACTATCCGCTGGTGGTGCCCAGCTTGCCCAACGCCATCCGCACCCTGGTCGAAAGCGTGTGCCGCGCCCAGGGCGTGCGGCTGACGATCGCCGTCGAAGTGGACGCCGTCCAGACCATCGTCGAACTGGCCGCCCAAGGCGACGCCTACGCGATCCTGCCGCGTTCGGCGGCGCGGGGCCCGGCAGCGGAGCACGAACTGTCCCTGTGCGACATCCACGGTCCGGCCATCACCAACGACCTGGTGCTGGCCAGCGCCCGCCACCGGCCCTCCACGCGCCTGGCCGCGGCGACCGCGCAGCTGATACGCCAGCTGGACGTGCCCGCGCTGTTCGCGCCCCGGGCCGCAGCCCAAAAGGGTTAAAATAGGGCCGATTTTTCTTGTTTGGCGGCTAGCTGCAGTCAAAGTCTGCTGTCAAAGTCCTGTTGGCGTCTCACCTCGAACAATGACCACTATCCTCCCGAACCTTCCGACCGGCCAGAAGGTCGGCATCGCCTTCTCCGGCGGCCTCGACACCAGCGCAGCGCTCCTGTGGATGCGCAACAACGGCGTCGTCCCCTACGCCTACACGGCCAACCTCGGCCAGCCGGACGAATCCGACTACGATGAGATTCCCCGCAAGGCCATGGCTTACGGCGCCGAAAAGGCCCGCCTGATCGACTGCCGCGCGCAACTGGTCGCCGAAGGCATCGCCGCCCTGCAATCGGGCGCGTTCCACATCTCGACCGCCGGCATCACCTACTTCAACACCACTCCCATCGGCCGCGCCGTCACCGGCACGATGCTGGTGGCCGCCATGAAGGAAGACGACGTCAACATCTGGGGCGACGGCAGCACCTTCAAGGGCAACGACATCGAGCGCTTCTACCGCTACGGCCTGCTGACCAACCCGGACCTGAAGATCTACAAGCCCTGGCTCGACCAGCGCTTCATCGATGAGCTCGGCGGCCGTTCGGAAATGTCGGAATACATGCGCCAGGCCGGCTTCGACTACAAGATGTCGGCCGAGAAGGCCTATTCCACCGACTCCAACCTGCTGGGCGCGACCCACGAAGCCAAGGACCTGGAGCACCTGAACTCCGGCATCCGCATCGTCAAGCCGATCATGGGCGTGGCGTTCTGGCGCGACGACGTTGCCGTCAAGGCCGAGGAAGTCACCGTCCGCTTCGAGGAAGGCCAGCCCGTGGCGCTGAACGGCGTGGAATACAGCGACCCGGTCGAGCTGATGCTCGAAGCCAACCGCATTGGCGGCCGCCACGGACTGGGCATGAGCGACCAGATCGAGAACCGCATCATCGAAGCCAAGAGCCGCGGCATCTATGAAGCCCCGGGCCTGGCCCTGCTCTTCATCGCCTACGAGCGCCTGGTCACCGGCATCCACAACGAAGACACGATCGAGCAGTACCGCGAAAGCGGCCGCAAGCTGGGCCGCCTGCTGTACCAGGGCCGCTGGTTCGATCCGCAGGCCATCATGCTGCGCGAAACCGCGCAGCGCTGGGTGGCCCGCGCCATCACCGGCGAAGTCACGATCGAACTGCGCCGCGGCAACGACTACTCGCTGCTGAACACCGAATCGCCCAACCTCACGTACGCGCCCGAGCGCCTGTCCATGGAGAAGGTGGAAAACGCCCCCTTCACCCCGGCGGACCGCATCGGCCAGCTGACCATGCGCAACCTCGACATCGTCGACACGCGCGAGAAGCTGTTCACCTACGTGAAGACGGGCCTGCTGGCCTCGTCGGGCACCTCGCTGCCCCAGCTGAAGGACGCCAACAAGAAGTAATCGCTTCCCTCGAAAAAAGCCCTCCGGAGCTTTCCGCTCCGGAGGGCTTTTTTTTGGGTGCGCCAAGATAAAGCCATTTCGCGGAACGTAGGATGGGTGAAGCGCGAGATCCTCCGCACAAAAATGCTGCCCTCCAACGCGCGAAACCCATGCTGTTGCGAAAGACTGTTTTCAGGCCGCCATCAACCACCGTCTGCTCGCAACAGCATGGGTTCCGCGCGCTGGAGGGCGGTGTTCTGGCTTGAGAACTCTCGCGCTGCACCCATCCTACAGTTCGACCTGCATCCCCATTTCGACGACCCGGTTCGCCGGGATCTTGAAGAACTTGGTGCTGCGGGTGGAATTGCGCGCCATGAAGGAGAACACTGCGCGGCGCCAGCGCCACAGTGCGGGTTTCTTGGCCGCCACCACGGTCTGGCGCGACAGGAAGTACGACGTGCGCATCGGCTCCAGGTCGATTTCCGGATAGGCCTCGGCCACCAGGCGCAGCGCTTCCGGCACGTCGGGATCTTCCTTGAACCCGTAGTTGACCGTGGCCTGCCAACTGGAAGCGCTGATCTTTTGCACCGTGAAGCGCTCTTCGGGCGACACATAGGGCACGTCCGCCACCAGGATGGTCAGGAACAGCACGTGGTCGTGCAGCACCTTGTTGTGCTTCAGGTTGTGCAGCAGCGCCGGCGGCACGTTCCCGGAATTCATCGTCATGAAGATGGCCGTGCCGGGCACGCGGGACGGCGGATACGCTTCCAGCTGCGCCATGAATTCCTTGAGGGGCTGGCGGTCGCGCTGCTGCATCTCGGACAGCAGCCGGCGGCCGCGACGCCACGTCATCATCAGCGTGAACACCACGATCGCCACCACCAGCGGCAGCCAGCCGCCTTCGTGAATCTTGAACACGTTGGCCGAGAACAGCAGCACGTCGAACAGCAGCAGCAGGCCCAGCACCAGGAACCACACCATCCGCTTCACGCCCGTGCTGCCTCGCGGCAGCACCGCGAAAGCCAGCACCGAGGTCGTCAGCATGGTGCCCGTCACCGCGAAACCGTAGGCGGCGGCCAGGTTGTCGGAGTTGCGGAACAGCAGCACCAGGACCAGCACCGCGCACAGCAGCAGCGCGTTGACCTGCGGTAGGTAGATCTGCCCTTTCTCGATGGCCGAGGTGTGCAGGATCTGCATGCGCGGCCAGAAGCCCAGTTGCACCGCCTGGCGGGTCACCGAGTATGCGCCCGAGATGACCGCCTGCGACGCCACGATCGTCGCGATGGTGGCCAGCGCCACCAGGGGCGCCAGCCCCCAGTCGGGAGCCATCATGAAGAACGGATTGCGGATGGCTTCGGGATCGCGCAGCAACAGCGCCCCCTGGCCGAAATAGCACAGCGTCAGCGCCGGCAGCACCATGCTGAACCAGGCCCGGCGGATCGCCGGGCGACCGAAATGGCCCATGTCCGCGTACAGGGCCTCGGCGCCCGTCAGCGCCAGCACAACGGCGCCCAGCAGCACGAAGCTGATCCAGGGGAACTCGACGATGAAGCGCAGCCCCCACATCGGATTCAGCGCGGCCAGCACCTCCGGCGTCTGCCAGATCTGCCAGCCGCCCAGCGCGGCCAGCGTGCCGAACCAAAGCAGCATCACCGGGCCGAAGAGTTTGCCCATGGCGCCCGTGCCGTGCGACTGGATCACGAACAGCGCCACCAGCACCACCAGCGCGATCGGCACGACCCAGTCGTCGAGCTGGTGCGACACGATGCCGATCCCTTCCAGGGCCGACAGCACGGAAATCGCCGGGGTGATCATGCTGTCGCCATAGAACAGCGCGGCCCCGAAGATCCCCAGCACGATCAGCACCCAGCGCAGCTTGCCTTCGCGAGCGCGCACCGCCAGCTCCAGCAGCGCCAGCGTGCCGCCTTCGCCCCGGTTGTCGGCGCGCAGCACCAGCGTCACATACTTGAACGACACCACCACCATCAGCATCCAGAACAGGATGGACAGCACGCCCAGCAGGTGCGGCGGCTCCAGGTCGGTGTGCACGCTCAGGCCGGTGAGGCAGGCGCGCAGCGTGTACAGGGGGCTGGTCCCGATGTCTCCGTAGACCACGCCCAGGGCCCCCAGGATGAGCGCGGCCCGCGACGATGGCGCATGCGCGCCTGCTGCGTGGGCGCCGCCCGGGGTGGGAGCGCCGACGGTATCCTGGCTCATGATGTGGGTTCTTGACGAGTGAGTTGGGCCCCCTTGCGCGGGCCGGGAAACACAACGGACAGCCGTGTGCCGGAAAAATCGGGGCGGCTGGTGAGCTTCCACCAGGCGCCGTGTGCGTGCGCGATTTCACGCACGATGGCCAGTCCCAGGCCCGAGCCGCCGGCCGTGACCGTCGGCGAACGGTAGAACGCCTCGAACACGCGGTCGCGCTCTTCCGGCGGTATTCCCGGGCCGTCATCCTCGACGGTCAGGGACGGCGGATTGGCCCCCACGATCAGCGTGATGCGGCCCGTCTCGTTGCCGTAGCGCAGGGCGTTGTCGATCAGGTTGCCCAGCAGTTCCGCCAGCAGCAGGGGATCGGCGTCGATCCAGATGGGCGCGTCCGGCGCCACCAGGTCCAGCTCATAGTGCGCTTCGCGCACGCGGGGAAACCATTCGGCGCCATGCGCCCGGACCCATTCGCACAGGTCGATGCGCACGAAACTGTCCTGCGGGCGGGCGTTGGGATCGGCGCGGGCCAGAACCAGCAGCTGCTGGCCCAGCCGGATCATGCGATCGCTCACCGCCTTGATGCGCTCCGCCCTGGCGCGCACGTCGTCGGGCAGCGGCCGGGCCAGCATCAGTTCCGACTCCAGCCGCAGGCCGGACAAGGGGGTGCGCAACTGGTGCGCCGCATGGCCGATGAAACGCCGCTGGGCCGCCAGCGAGGCGTCCAGGCGCAGCAGCAGGTCATTGGTGTGGGTCACCAACGGCTCGATCTCCACCGGAACGCCCGCCACCTCCAGCGGTTGCATGTCGTCGATGGAGCGCTGCCGGATCTCCTCGGACAGATGATTCACCGACCGCAGGCCCGAACGCACGCCCTGCACTACCACCCAGGTGAACAGCGCGATCAGCGCGACCTGCCCCACCACCATCAGCCAGAAGAAGTCTTCGAGCATCCAGAGCGACATGTCGATCTTGTGCGTGATGACCCAGGTCGCCGCCAGGTCCAGCAGGACGAGCAGCAGGATGGGCGGCATCAGCCGGACGACCAGATGCCGCGCGAGCGAACGCGAGGGAAGCAAGGGGCGTGAAGCCGGGGGAGCGTTGGGAGTGCGTTCCTGCGTCATGGCGCGATGCCCTTGTCAGGCGATGGGATGCGCTCGGCCGGCGTGGGGCGGCCGCCGCCTGGCCGTCAAGCCGTCAGGCCGTTTCGACATCCAGCATGTAGCCGAAGCCGCGCACGGTCTGGATGCTGGCGCCCGTGCCTTCCAGGCGCTTGCGCAAGCGATAGACGTAGACTTCCACGGCGTTTTCGCTGAAATCGGCGTCCCAGGCGGACAGCGAGTTCACGATCTGGCGCTTGGTCACGACGCGGCCCACGCGGGCCATCAGCATTTCAAGCACGGAGAGCTCGCGCACCGACAGCGACAGGCGCTGGCCGTTGGCGCGGACTTCGCGCCCGACGGTGTCGAACACCAGGGGGCCGACCTCGATCAGCGGCTGCGCCTGCCCGGCGCGGCGGCGGCCGAAGGCGCGCACCCGCGCCGCCAACTCGGGCAGTTCGAAAGGCTTGGTAACGTAATCGTCCGCGCCCGCGTCCAGGCCGGCGACGCGGTCGTCGAGGCCGTCGCGGGCGGTGAGGATGAGCACGGGAACCTGGTTGCCGTCCTGGCGCAATTGCCGCAGGACGTCCAGTCCGCTCATGCCGGGCAGGTTGAGGTCGAGCAGCAGGAGGTCATACGGCTGGCCCGCCAGGGCGCCCAGGACACGGTCGCCTTCGGTCAGCCAGTCGACCGCATAACCCTGGTCGGCCAGGAATTCCTGGAGCGCATGGCCCAGGGTGGTGTCGTCTTCGATTACCAGAACTCGCATGCCGCGATTCTAGCGCGATCCCGGCGCAATGGGGGCGCGAAGTGCGCCCCCCGGCCGGAATTCGTTCAGCGCGCGGACGGCGCCGGGGCGGGCCCGGCCGCGGCGGGAGCCGCCTCGCCCGCGGGCGCGCCGCCCGAAGGCGGGGTGGTGACGAACCCGATGCGCGTCATGCCCGAACGGCGCGCGGAAGCCATGACCTTGGCCAGCGTTTCGTAACGGGTGTTCTGATCGGCGCGGATGCGGATCTCGGGTTGCGGCTTGGTGCCGGCGATCGATTTGAACCGGCTGGGAAGGTCGTCGATATTGACCGGCTTTTCATCCCAGAACAGCGCGCCGCTGGCGTCGATGGCCAGGTCGACCGTCTTGGGCTCTTCCTCGATCTGCTCGGCGGCCACCTGGGGCATGTTGATCTTGATCGAATGCGCCAGCAGCGGCGCGGTGATGATGAAGATCACCAGCAGCACCAGCATCACGTCGATCAGGGGCACCATGTTGATCTCGGAGACCGCATGGCTTCCGGATCCCTTGCCCTCGAAGCTGCCAAAGGCCATTATTCGCTCCCGCGTTGGGCGCCGCCATGCTGGCGGCGCAGGGCGCGCACCTTGCCGTCGGACAGCGCGACTTGCTGGCCGGTGGTCAGGAACGCGAAGAGATCATGCGCGAAGGCATCCAGGCGCGACAGGAACACGCGGTTGTTGCGCACGAAGGTGTTGTACGCCAGCACCGCGGGAATGGCAACGGCCAGGCCCAGGCCCGTCATGATCAGCGCCTCGCCCACGGGGCCGGCGATGCGGTTGATCGTCACGCCGTCGGACAGGCCGATGCCGACCAGCGCGTGGTACACGCCCCAGACCGTGCCGAAGAGACCCACGAAAGGCGCCGTCGAGCCCACGGAGGCCAGCACGGTCAGGCCGTTTTCCAGCTTGGCCGTTTCTTCGTCGATGACCTTGCGCATGGTGCGGGTAACGAAGTCGGCGTTGCTGCCCGACTCTTCCAGCTTGGTGGCGCCGAACTTGTTGTGGTGGGCCTGGGCGTGCATGGCATGGCTGGCCAGGTGCGAGAACGGATCGCGCGCGCCGTGCGTCACGATTTCGTTTTCGACCTGTTCGAGGGAGCTGGCATTCCAGAATTTGTTCAGGAAGTCCGCCGCGCGCTTGCGCATGGCGACGTTGCTGGCGGCCTTGACCAGGATCAGGTACCAGGTCACCAGCGACATCAGGATCAGGATGACGAACAGGGTCTTGCCCACGAAGTCGCTCTGCGCGACGAAGTGCAGGAAGCCCATGTCGGGCGTGGCGATGGGCGCGACAGGAGTGGGCGCCGCGGGCAGCGCGGCGGCGGCGCTGTGCAGCGCGTCGGCCGACTGCTGGAGCGCGCCGGCGGCCTGTTGAGTCGCTTCGCCGACCGCCGAGGCGGCTTGCGGAAGCGCGGGCGCGGCGGCGGCGGGCGCAGCGGCGGCAGCCGGCGCGGCCGGGCTGGTAGTCGCCTGCGCCACCAGGGTGGCGCTATGCAGTGCGTTGGACATCTCAGTTCCTCATTACGAAATCGAACGGAATTTTGGCTTTGGCGGGATAGGCCACGCCATTACGGGTATAAGGCTTGAAACGGCCCTTGCGGGCGGCCGCCAGCGCCGACTCGTCCAGGCGCGAGAAGCCCGAGGACGCATCGATGGTTGCGCGTTCGACCAGGCCCTGCGTATTGATCTCCACCAGCACCACCACCCTGCCTTCTTCGCGCATGCGGCGGGAAGCCATGGGGTAATTCGGCATCGGGCGCGCGCCCTGGAATTCGATGCTGGAAACCAGCACAGGCTGATCGGGCGGCGGCCCCTGCTGCGGCCCCTGGGGCGCCTGAGTGCCTTCCGGCGCGCCGCTGGGCGGCGTTTGCTGAGGCGGCGTTTCGGGCTTGACCTCCTGCTTGACCTCCTGCTTGGGCTTGGGCTTGGGTTTCGGCTTGGGTTTCGGTTTGGGCTTGGGCGCCGGCTCCGGCGGCTTTTCAACCACGGGCTCGGGTTCCGGTTCAGGCTCCGGCTTGAGCTCGGGTTCCGGCTCGGGTTCGGGCTCGACTTCGGGTTCCGGTTCGGGCGGCGTTTCCGTGACGGGCTGCGGCACTTCGGGAGCGGGTTCCGCCTTGGCGATCTGGGGGATGGGCGCGTCCACCACGCTCACCATGATCGCCTCGGGTTCTTCCAGCTCGGGACGGCTCTCGGGCGCCATGAAGATGGCGCCGATCACCGCTGCATGAAGCGCGAGAACCGCGAAGCCGGCGGCTGCGCGTATACCGAACGAAGTCCGCGAAGAATTCCAACCGCGTTGAAGACTAGGCATGAATCAGCCAGGATGCATTGACTTATCCGGCCTGCGGGAACAAGACGCGCGCGCCAGGGCGGCGCCGGCTGGCCGGTACAAGCCAATAATAATATCTTAAATGCGAATGATTCGCACGTCCTATTTCGTCTGGAAGAGCGCGGCAATGCTGATCGGGATCAAGCAAGACCGAACTGGGTCGCCCGAAAAAAAGGGACGCGCAAAACAAAAAACCCGCCACGGCGCCGTGTGCGGGTTTTCTGCGGAGTGCGGTGCTTTTGGTGGGTGCTACAGGGGTCGAACCTGTGACCTACGCCTTGTAAGGGCGCCGCTCTACCAACTGAGCTAAGCACCCTTTCTTGATGCAGCCTCATGACGAAATTCGCGAAAATCCGTACAAGCAACTGCCAACCGGGGCACTCAAAAGCAATACGCGGGCCGGAGTATACCGGACCGCGCACTTGTCGGCAAATCGCTGGCGAAACGCCCCGCGACCTGCCAGCCGTCCATTAGTTGACGGCGTCCTTCAGGGCCTTGCCCGGACGGAACTTCGGCACCTTGGCCTTCTTGATCTTGATGGTTTCGCCCGTGCGCGGGTTGCGGCCGGTGCGAGCGGCGCGGGCCGACACGGCAAACGTACCAAAGCCAACCAGCGTAACCGTACCGCCCTTCTTCAGGGTGGTCTTGACGGCACCGATCAGGGCGTCGAGCGAACGGCCGGCAGCAGCCTTGGAGATGTCGGCCTTGCTGGCGATGTGATCGATGAGTTCGGTTTTGTTCATGCAGGTGTACCCCTCACAAGGTGTGGAGTCTGCCGGAGGTGCAGTCCATGGCCGTCATGATTGGACGCCACGGAAGACGCAAGACCCGACAAACGACGAACAGACAGTGGATAAACTTTTTTCTTGCGCTGCAAAGCACAACTTTTAAACTGCTGCGCCGCTTAGGATTCAATGGCACAAGCCTTCGAATCGTCAGCGACGCAGACGTGTATTAGGCCTTGGCGTAGCGCGGCTGTCAAGCGAAAACCTCACCATAACCCGCGCCAATACTAGCTTTTGGCCGTTTTCGCAATAAACAGAAACGCGCAATTCGGCGTTTGCGCGACACTGCGTTACGACGCATCAATGTTGCGTCAGACGTCGGCCCATCGACGCAGCAAATTGTGGTAAATCCCGGTCAGCTGCACGATGGACGGATGCCCAGCGGCATCCTGGTTCAAGCGCTGTATGGCCACGTCCATGTCCAGGAGCAAGGCGCGCTGGCTGTCTTCGCGCACCAGGCTCTGCATCCAGAAGAAGGAAGAGACGCGCGCGCCCCGCGTGACCGGGTTAACCTTGTGCAGGCTGGTGCCGGGATACAGCACCATGTGCCCCGCCGGCAGCTTCACCGCGCGCGGACCATAGGTGTCGTCGATGACGAGTTCGCCGCCCTCGTAGGAATCGGGCTCGGAGAAGAACAACGTGGCGGACAGGTCCGTGCGCACGCGCTCTGCGCTGCCGGCAATGCCGCGCACCGCGTTGTCCACGTGGTAGCCGAAGGCCTCGCCGCCTTCATAGCGGTTGAAGAGCGGCGGAAAGATCTTGCGGGGCAGCGCCGCCGACATGAACAGATTGCTGCCGGCCAGCCGCTGCAGGATCAGGTTGCCCAATTCCTGGGCCAGGGGATGCTGCTCGGGCAGCTGGCGGTTGTGCTTCACTTCGGCGGACTGATGGCCCGCCGTCACCTTGCCGTCGACCCAATCGGCCGCATCCAGGCGGCGCCGGATATCGGCAGCCTCTTGCGTCGTGAAAATCTCTGCTATTTGTATGAGCATGCGCCCCACCCCGTTTTGCGTTGCGGACGCGGGCCGCAAGGCCGCCCGCGTGCCGCATTATCCCTTCAGACAGCCGGTGAGCGCCTGATCGAAATCAAACAGCAAATCGGCTTCGTCCTCGATGCCCACCGACACGCGGATGAGGCTGTCCGCGATGCCCATCTGCTTGCGGCGCTCGGCGCCCATCTCGTAATAGATGGTATGCGCGGCAGGCAACGCCAGGCTGCGGGTGTCGCCCAGGTGGGTCGCCATCAGCACCACGCGCAGACGGTTGAGGAAGTCGAAGCAGTCCACGCCGTCGGCCAGCTCCACGCCCAGCAGGCCGCCGAAACGCGAACCGAACAGCGCCGCCGCGCGCGCGTGCTGCGGATGGCTGGCCAGGCCGGGGTAGTGCACCTTGGCCACGCCGGGGTGCTCTTCCAGGAAACGCGCCAGCGCCAGCGCGTTGGCGCAGTGTTTGGCCATGCGCAGGGCCAGCGTTTCAGCGCCCACCGCGATGCGGTGCGCCGGCTCGGCCGCCAGCGTGCCCCCCATGTCGCGCAGGCCCTTCTTCTTGATCTGCGTCAGGCCCCAGCCGGTGGCCGGCCCCTTTCGATAGGCTTCGTAGATGTTCTCGTAACCCGACCAGTCGTAGAGGCCGGTATCCGTCACCGCGCCGCCCAGCGCATTGCCATGGCCGCCGATGTACTTGGACAGCGAATTCATCACCAGCGAGGCGCCCACGGAGGCCGGACGGAACATCCAGGGCGAGGTCAGCGTGTTGTCCACGACGTAGACCAGGCCCTTCTCGCGGCAGATCTCGCCGATCACCGCCAGGTCGGCGACCTGCGTGCCCGGATTGGCGATGGTCTCGGTGAACACCATGCGGGTATTGGGCCGGATGGCGGCGCGCACCTGCGAGGAATCCGTCGCGTCCACGAAGGTGATCTCGACGCCCAGTTCCTGCAGCGTGCCGAAAAGACTATTCGTATTGCCGAACACGAACTGACTGGAAACCAGGTGGTCGCCGCGGCGCAGCAACGTCGTGAAGATGGCAGCCAGCGCAGCCATGCCGGTCGCGAAGCTGACCGTGCCCTTGCCGGCTTCCATCTGGCTGACCTTGGCCTCCAGCGCGGTGGTGGTGGGCGTGCCCTGGCGCGCGTACGTGAAACCCGCCTTGCCCTGGAACACCGCGGCGAGCTCGCGCGCGTCGTCGTAGGCGAACTCCGACGACGGATGCATGGGCTTGTGCACCGCTCCGTGCTCGACGGATTGCTTGCGGTCGGAATGGAGGATGGTGGTGGTAAAGCCGTTCTCGTGCATGATGGGCTACGCGATAGGAAAAGGATCTGCCGTCTGGCAGGGAATCGAAACGGAAAAATCAGGACCGGCGCTGGCGCACGGTTTCATACAGGCAGACGGCGCTGGCCACGCTGACGTTCAGGCTTTCCACCGAGCCCAGCATCGGAATGTTCACGAGCTGGTCGCAGGTTTCGCGCGTCAGCCGGCGCATGCCCTCGCCTTCCGCGCCCATGACCCACGCCATCGGCTGGCGCGCATCGATCTGGTGCATGCTGTCGGGGGCCTGGTCGTCGGTGCCCACCAGCCACACGCCGCGGTCCTTCAGGCCCCGCATCGTGCGAGCCAGGTTGGTCACCATCAGGTAGGGAACCGTATCGGCCGCGCCGCAAGCCACGCGCTGCACCGTCGCGTTCAGGCCGACGGCCCGGTCGCGCGGCGCGATGACGGCGTGCACGCCGGCGGCGTCGGCGGTGCGCAGGCAGGCGCCGAGGTTGTGCGGATCGGTCACGCCATCCAGGATCAGCAGCAGCGGCGGGCCTTCGATCACGTCGAGCACCTCGTCCACGTCCACCGCCAGCTGGCGCTCGTCCGCCAGCGCCACCACGCCCTGGTGGCGGGTGCCGCGAGCCAGGCCGTCCAGACGCTCCATCGGCACCGGATGCAGGCGGCAGCCCGCCTTTTCGGCCTGATCGATGAACGTCTGCATCCGCTTGTCGCGGCGCGACGCCTCTACGTAGATTTCCCTGATCGATTCGGGGGCGTGGCGCAGCCGCGCGACGACCGCGTGAAACCCGGCCAGAACTTGGGTCGACGCCATAAATGCAATACCTTTAGATAAACGAATACCCGCCCCAGAGCGGGGCGGGCCACCGGACCACGCCGGCAATAAACGCAATGTTACCCCTTATGGCTCGCCATATGGCTCGCGGTATGGCCTGGCCGCCGAACGGCGGCCAGGCCACCGGCCGGGCTCAATGGCGCTTGTGCGTTGCCTTCTTGGCGGGCGCGGCGCGCTTGGACGCCTTGGACGCCCGGGGCGGCTTGCTGGCCTTCTTGGCCTCGGCGCGCCTTTCCTTGGCGGTCTGGCCCTTCAGGGCGGCCGGCTTCGGGGAAGCCGCCTTTTTCACGCGCCGTGCCGGCTCGTCGGGCCCGCGGGCCGCCGCCTTGCGCAGCGCGTCGAAGCTCGTGCCCTGCACCAGGCGGAACTCGATGCGGCGCGCCTCCAGGTCCACGCGCGACACCTGCACCTGCACCTTGTCGGTCAGGCGGTAGCGCATGCCGGTGCGCTCGCCGCGCAGCTCATGCAGGGCGTCGTTGAACTGGAAGTACTCGCCGCCCAGTTCCGACACATGCACCAGCCCCTCGACGTGCAGGGTGTCCAGCGTGACGAAGATGCCGAAACTGGCGACGCCGGTGACCGTGCCGCTGAAGTCCTCGCCCACGCGCTCCTTGACGAACCAGCACTTGAGCCAGGCCTCGACATCGCGCGAGGCCTCGTCGGCGCGGCGCTCGCTGGCCGACAGCACCAGGCCCATCTTCTCCCAGATGGCGTGTTCGTGCTCGCGCTGGGTGCGGCCGATGACGACCGGCTGGTCGTCCAGGCTGGGCACGTAGCGCTGCCCAGCCAGCAAGGCCTTGATCACCCGGTGCGTCAGCAAATCGGGATAGCGGCGGATCGGCGACGTGAAGTGGCTGTAGCCCGGATAGGCCAGGCCGAAGTGACCCATGTTGTCGGGGCTGTAGACGGCCTGCTGCATGGAACGCAGGCACATGGTCTGGAGCAGCTGGTAGTCGGGGCGCCCGCGCACCGACTCCAGGAAATCCCCGTAGTCCTTGGCCGTGGGCGTGTCGCCCCCGCCCAGCGACAGGCCCATCGTGCGCAGGAATTCGCGCAGCGACTGCAGGCGCTCCGGCGTGGGCCCCTCGTGGATGCGGTACAGGCCGGGATGCTTGCTGCGGGTCATGAAGTCGGCCGCGCAGGTGTTGGCGGCCAGCATGCACTCTTCGATCAGCTTGTGCGCGTCGTTGCGCACGGAGGGCACGATCTGCTCGATGCGGCCGAGCTCATTGCAGACGATCTTGGTCTCGACGGTATCGAAATCGATGGCGCCGCGCTTCTTGCGCCCTTGCGAAAGCAGCTGGAAAAGCTCGTACAGATGCTGGACCTGCGGCATGACGCTGCGCATGGCGTGCGCGGCCGGGCCGCCGGGCTGCTGCAGGGCGGCCCAGATATTCGTATAGGTCGTGCGCGCATGCGAATGCATGACGGCGTTGTAGAACTGATAGGCCGTGACCGTGCCGGCCTTGGCGCCGCTGGCCGGGATGACCATGTCGCAGACCAGCACCAGGCGGTCGACGTCGGGGTTCAGCGAACACAGGCCGTTGGACAGGGACTCGGGCAGCATCGGGATGACCCGGCGAGGAAAGTACACGCTGGTGCCGCGCTCGATCGCGTCGTCGTCCAGCGCATCGCCCGGGCGCACGTAATGGCTTACGTCCGCGATGGCCACCAGCAGGCGCCAGCCGGGGCGCTTGCGCTGGCCCGTGCCCAGCTCCACGGGTTCGCAATACACCGCATCGTCGAAGTCGCGCGCGTCCTCGCCGTCGATGGTGATGAGCGGCACGTCGCGCAGGTCGATGCGGTCTTTGAGGTCCGATTTCCTGACCACGTCCGGCAGGCGCGCGGCCTGCTTGCGCGCGGCCTCCGAGAATTCGACGGGCACATCGAACTTGCGCACCGCGATCTCGATCTCCATGCCGGGATCGTCGATCTCGCCCAGCACCTCGGCCACGCGGCCCAGGGGCTGCGTGTGGCGCGTGGGCTGCTCCATGATTTCCACCGCGACCACCTGCCCGTGCTGGGCGCCGTTGGTGTCGCTGGGAGGGATCAGGATGTCGTGCTTGATGCGCTGGTCTTCGGGCACGACGATGGACAGTCCGTGCTCGTGCAGGAAACGCCCCACCAGCTTATTGGTGCGGCGCTCGATGACTTCGACGATGGTGCCTTCCGGCTTGCCCCGGTATTCGCCCGTGGGCTTGACCAGCACGCGGTCGCCATGCAGCACCTTCAGCATTTCGCGCGGCGACAGGAACAGGTCCGGCCCGCCGTCGTCGCGCAGCAGGAAGCCGAAGCCGTCGCGATGCCCCAGCACCTTGCCGGCGATGAAATCCAATTTGGTGGCCAGCAGCAACACGCCCTTGCGGTTGGGCATGAGTTGCCCGTCGCGCTCCATGGCGCCCAGCCGGCGCTCGAATCCCACCATCGTTGCGGCGCGCTCGATGCCCATGCGCTCGGCCAGCTCCACCGGAGACAGCGGCGAGCCCGCGGCACGCAGCGCTTTCAGGATGGCTTCACGAGACGGTACATCGGGATCGAAGTCCGGCGGCGCTTCGGGCAAGGGTGTTGATCTGTTGTTATTCGATTCGTTATTCGATCGTTTTGCCAAAGCTAAAATTTCCGTATATAATGCGCAGCTTCTGTGGTTCGCCCAAGGCTGAACACTGAAGCAGAAAATGGTCAGAAGGGATTTGAAACTCGGGTTTGAAACCCGGACTGTAAAGTTCGGATTGTAAATCCAACTGCACCCTGAGGGCATATATTTAGTTAATGTGTTTTAACTAAATCGATGCAACCAGAGCCGCAGCGTATCACATCATTCTGACAGTATCTCTCAGTGCCCAGGTGGCGGAATTGGTAGACGCGCATGGTTCAGGTCCATGTGCCGCAAGGTGTGGAGGTTCGAGTCCTCTCCTGGGCACCACGGAATTCCAATCAAGACGAAGCATTCCGTCTTGATCGCAACGGCTGAAGAGCCCCGAAAATCGCAAGGTTTTCGGGGCTTTCGCTTTTTCGGCCGCCTCCGCGCCTACCCTCGGCGCCAGGGCACTTTGCGATTCAAATGGTGCCGCGCATAAAGATCCGCGCCCATCCCCGCGATCTGCCCGTCGATCAGCGCCTCGAACGGTCTGAGCAAGGCATCGAAGTTGCCCGGGGCTTCGATGGCGTTCAGCGCGTGCGTCACGGCCTCGATCGTGGACAACGCGCCGGGCACGTCGGCATGGCGGACACGGTAGCGCGTGGACAGCCCCGCGGGCAGCATCACGCGCGGCAGGGCCGCCAGCGCGGGATTGATGTGCAGCAGCTTGCGCGCATGCCCCCAGGTGCCGTCCGGGACGATCAACTGTATGGGCATGCCCAGCTCCCGCCCATAGCCTGGCGACAGCACCTCGGCGTCGTCGCCGGGAAACAGCAGGCGCGGCGCATGGCCCGGCTCCGCCCAGTCGTCCGGCGAGAAATGCTCGCCCACCACGCGGCGCGCGCCGGCCAGCCCCAGCACGGCCAGCCGGGCCGTGTTCAAGGCGTGGCGCGCTTCGCTGGGATGCTGAAGCACCACCAGGCGGGTACGGCAGGAAAGCGAGGGAATCAGCGCGCACAGACAGTGCGATCGGGGGCGCAGGCAGCGCGTGCAAAGAAGGCGAGGCATGGGGCGACACTATATCGAAAGTCGAAAAAAGCCTGCCCATCGAAAAAAATTAAAAAAAAACCACACGACTTGCACACTTCAAAAAAAGTGTGCATAATCTCGTTCCTCTGCTGCTGAACACGAAACGACGCAAACGCGAAGTGAAACGCAAGGCGCGGAGGAAGAAGTAAACGAAGCAGTTAAGCCCAGGTGGCGGAATTGGTAGACGCGCATGGTTCAGGTCCATGTGCCGCAAGGTGTGGAGGTTCGAGTCCTCTCCTGGGCACCAATTATTACATCACGAGGTACCTGCGTGATGCGCCAGAAAAACCCCGAATGCGAAAGCGTCCGGGGTTTTTTCTTTGTCCGCGCGCTTTTGCACGGCGCTTCCCCATTCCTTCCATTGATACGCCAGGCCGCGGTCGAGCGGCCCGGCGGGCCAGCGCCCTACTTCAGCACGCGGGTCATGACGACGTGCGGAATACCGGCCTCGACGAATTCCTCGCCTTCCACCTTGAATCCGTGCGCCTGGTAGAAGCCCGCCGCGTGGGTCTGCGCGTGCAGCACCAGCATGCGGTGGCCATCGCCATGGCCCTGCTCGATCAGGGCGTCCAGCAATTGGCCGCCCACGCCCATTCCGCGGGCCCGCTTGTGGACCGCCATGCGGCCGATATGGCCGTCCGGCAACAAGCGCCCCGTGCCCATGGGCGTGCCGTCGGGGCCGTAAGCCACGGCATGCACCGATACCGCGTCATCGTCGTCCAATTCGATGTCGGGCGGCACCTTCTGTTCGACGACGAACACCTCGTGGCGCACCGAATAAGCGTCCTCCCGCAGGCGGTCCCAGGTTCCCAGGGCGATACGCACCGTTGCTTGTTTGTTGGTCGACATGTCCATCCTCGCGTGCAGCAAATGAATAAAAGAATCCTACGCCCCATTTTCGCAGGGATGAAGATGGCTCAAAAGGGGGTACGATCGCGGCTTGTCCACGCTGTCCGTGCCCCGACATGCCGCCTGCCGCTCCTCCCGCCTGGTTGAAGGCCGCTCCCGCGCTTTTCCTGCTCCTCTGGTCCAGCGGCTTCGTCGTGCTCAAGGTCGGTTTGGCCTACGCCGACCCCATGACATTCCTGGCGCTGCGCTATGCCTGCGTGGTCCTGATCCTGGCGCCCGTGCTGCTGTTCGTGCGCCCGCCGCTGCCGCGCGGCGCCGCCGCCTGGGGCCATCTGGCGATGGTCGGCCTCTTGCTGCAGGCGGGCTATTTCTGCTTCACCTACCTGTCGCTCAAGCAAGGCATGTCGGCCGGCGGAATCGCGTTGATTACCTCGCTGCAGCCCATATTGATCGGCCTGCTGGCGCCGGCGATCGCGCACGAGCGGGTCGACGCCCGGCGCTGGGCCGGTCTGGGCCTGGGCGTATCGGGCGCCGCGCTCGTGATCGTCGCCAAGGCGTCGATCGACGTGCTGTCGCCGCTGGGCCTACTGTTTGCCGTGAGCGCGCTGCTGTGCATCACCGGCGGCACGCTGTACGAAAAGCGCTTCGGCACGCAGACCCACCCGGTCGCCTCCAACCTGGTGCAGTATGCGGTCGGCCTGGCGGCCACGGCGCCCCTGGCGTTCTGGCTGGAACCGATGCGCATCGAATGGACCGGCCCGCTCTGGGCGTCCCTCGCCTATCTCGTCGTGGGCAATTCGCTGGTGGCCATTACCTTGCTGCTGACCATGATCCGGCACGGCGAAGCCTCGCGGGTGTCCGCGCTGTTCTTCCTGGTTCCGCCCTGCACGGCCGTCATCGCGCTGGCGATCCTCGGCGAACCCATACCCGCGCTGGCGTGGCCGGGCATGGCCCTCGCGGCCTTCGGCATCCTGCTCGTCACGCGCGCGAAGCCCGCGGACGCGCGCTAGAATGAGCGCCCTTCCGCAAACCTATCCATGAACGCCGTCATTACCGCCGCCCTGCCGGTCTTCGCCCTGATCCTGACCGGCTGGCTGGCCGCCCGCTGGCGCATCCTGGGCGCGGCCGCCACCGACGCGCTGAACCGCTATGTCGTCTATCTGTCGCTGCCCGCGCTGCTGTTTCGAGCGATGACGCAGGTGGACCTGGCGCAGACGGCGCACTGGGGCTTCATCGCCGCGTTCGCCGGCGGCATCGCCGCCACGTTCCTGGCGTCGTTCCTGGGAGCCCGGCGCACGCAGGGCGCGCTGACCGACCGCAGCATCCAGGGCCTGGCCGCGTCCTACGCCAACGCGGGCTACATGGGCATCCCGCTATGCCTGGCGCTATTCGGCACGGAAAGCCTGGCGCCCGCCACCTTCACCACCCTGATGACCGCGAGCGTGCTGTTCGGCTTCGCCATCGCGCTCATCGAGTTCGACCGCCAGCAGGCGCCCAGCCTGCGCGCCACCCTGCTCAAGGTGGGGCGGGCCCTGATGCGCAATCCGCTGCTGGCCGCCCCCCTGCTGGGCCTGGGATGGGCCTTTACCGGACTGGCGCTGCCGGAGGGCCTGGACCGCTACGTGTCGCTGCTGGGCGCCTCGGCCAGCCCTTGCGCGCTGGTTACGATCGGGCTGTTCCTGGCGCAGACCGAAACCTCCAGTTCCGGGCCGGGCGTGTTCCGCCTGGTCGCCGGCAAGCTGCTGCTGCAGCCCGCCGTGACCGCGGTGCTGGCCTTCTACGTCTTCCCCATGCCGCCCATGTGGGCCTGGACCGCCGTGCTGATGAGCGCCCTGCCCATCGGCACCGGTCCCTTCATGCTGGCCTCGATGTATGGCCGCGATGCGCGCGTCACCTCGCGCGCCATCCTGGTCAGCACCGTGGCATCGGTGCTGACCGTCAGCCTGCTCGTCGCCTGGGTCAGCGCGCACCCGCTATCCTGAGCCTCATTCCATGCTGCTCGCCGCCGCCATATTCGTTCTCACCATCACCCTGGTCATCTGGCAGCCCAAGGGCCTGTCCATCGGCTGGAGCGCTGTGCTCGGCGCCGGGCTCGCGCTGGCCACCGGCGTGGTCCACCTGGCCGACATCGCCGACGTCTGGCGCATCGTCTGGAACGCCACCGCCACCTTCATCGCCATCATCATCACCAGCCTGATCCTGGACGAGGCCGGCTTCTTCGAATGGTCCGCCCTGCACGTGGCGCGCTGGGGCGGCGGCCGAGGCCGGCTTCTGTTCGTGCTGATCGTCCTCCTGGGCGCGGCGGTTTCCGCGCTGTTCGCCAACGACGGCGCGGCGCTGATCCTCACGCCCATCGTCATGGAGATGCTGGTGGCACTGGGCTTCGGGCCGGGCGCCTCCCTGGCGTTCGTGATGGCCGCGGGCTTCATCGCGGACACGGGCAGCGTCGCGCTCATCGTGTCCAATCTGGTCAACATCGTTTCGGCGGATTTCTTCGGCATCGGTTTCGGCGAATACGCCTCGGTGATGCTGCCCGTGAACCTGATGGCCGTGGCGTCCACGCTGGCCGTGCTGCTGCTGTTCTTCCACCGCAGCATCCCGCCGCGCTACGACGTAAGCCAACTGCCCGCGCCCGCCTCCGCCATCCGGGACCTCACCACGTTCCGCGCCGGCTGGGTCGTGCTGGCGCTGCTGCTGGCGGGCTTCTTCATCCTGGAGCCGATGGGCATCCCCGTCAGCGCGATCGCCGCGACCGGCGCGCTGGGCCTGCTGCTGATCGCCGGCCGGCAGCACGTCGTGGGCACGCGGCGCATCATGCGCGAAGCGCCCTGGCACATCGTCATCTTCTCGCTCGGCATGTACCTGGTGGTCTATGGGCTGCGCAACGCCGGCCTGACCGCGCACCTAGCCCAGGTGCTGGACCGCTGCGCGGAATACGGCCTGTGGGGCGCAGCGCTCGGCACCGGCGTCATCACCGCCTTCCTGTCGTCCATCATGAACAACCTGCCGACGGTGCTGGTGGGCGCGCTGTCCATCGCGGACACCAGCGCGACAGGGCCGGTCAAGGACGCCATGATCTACGCCAACATCATCGGCAGCGACCTCGGACCCAAGATCACGCCGATCGGCAGCCTGGCGACGCTGCTATGGCTGCACGTGCTGGCGCGCAAGGGCTTGCGCATCACCTGGGGCTATTACTTCCGGGTGGGAATCGTGCTGACCCTGCCCGTGTTGCTGCTGACCCTCGCCGCCCTGGCGTGGCGCTTGCAGTAAGCCTGCCGGCAAGCATCAATATTACTTTTAGTTATTTAAAACGCATAAATTGATGCTTTGAGAGATTTACCGCGCGTCTTAGACTTTTAACCATCCCACGGGTGCGGCCTCGCGCCCGTTTGTATTTCTACGTATCTCCCCTCGGGACTCCCATGAGCACCAACGCCTCGACCCTACCCCTGCCTTCCTCGGCCCTGCCGCCGATCCGCATCAATCGCAAGCCGCTGTGGATCGCCCTGCTGCTGGTGCTGGCCGGCGCGCTGTACCTGAACCAGACCGTCGGCTGGCGCCAGGGCGCGCTGTGGATCGTCGGCGCCCTGCTCGGCGTCACGCTGTACCACGCCTCCTTCGGGTTCACGCAGGCCTGGCGCGTCTTCGTGTCGGACCGCCGCGGCGCCGGATTGCGGGCGCAGATGCTGATGCTGGGCGCAGGCGTGCTGCTCTTCTTCCCCTTCCTGGCCGCGGGCACGCTGTTCGGCCAGCCGGTCAGCGGCTTTGTGTCGCCGCCGGGGGTGTCGGTGGTGCTGGGCGCCTTCCTGTTCGGCATCGGCATGCAGCTGGGAGGCGGCTGCGCCTCGGGCACGCTGTTCGCGGTCGGCGGCGGCAATACCCGCATGCTGGTCACGCTGCTGTTCTTCATCGTCGGCTCCGTCATCGCAACCGCCAACTTCGGCTGGTGGTCCGCCCTGCCCGCGCTTGCGCCCACGTCGCTCATCAAGACCTGGGGACTGGCGCCCGCGCTGGTCGCGAACCTCGCCGTCTTTGCGCTGATCGCCTGGGCCGTCACGGTGCTGGAGAAGCGGCGCCACGGCCACGTGATCTCGTTCGCCTCGCGCACCGCGCGGCCGGGCTCTCTGCTGCAAGGCCCCTGGCCGCTGATCTGGGGCGGCGTGGCGCTGGTCGCGCTGAACTTTCTTACGCTGGCGCTGGCCGGCCGCCCCTGGGGCATCACGTCGGCCTTCGCGCTGTGGGGCGCCAAGGCCCTGGACGCCGTCGGCGGCGACGTGGCCACCTGGGCCTACTGGGCCAAGCAGCCTTCGCTGGCCGCGCCGCTGCGCCAGGACGTCACCACCGTCATGGACATCGGCCTGATGCTGGGCGCGCTCGCCGCCGCCAGCGCCGCCGGCAAGTTCGCCCCCGTCTGGAAGGTGCCGGCCCGCTCGCTGGCCGGCGCGGTCGTCGGCGGCCTGCTGCTGGGCTACGGCGCGCGCCTGGCCTTCGGCTGCAATATCGGCGCCTACTTCAGCGGCATCCTGTCGGGCAGCCTGCACGCCTGGCTGTGGCTGCCGGCCGCCTTCGCGGGCAGCGCCCTCGGCGTGCGGCTGCGCCCCGCTTTCGGCCTGGCGGTCGAGAAAACGCCGCCGGCGTCCAGTTGCTGAGAAACAGTATTCCAGCTACGTCCCCCCATTGCGGGGCCCGTAGCTGGTGTATGGTTGCTCCATCCCGAAATACGGAGATGGACATGAGCTGGATCTTCGGCCGGTACACGGCCTTTCTTTTGACCCTGGCGGGCGCGGCGGTCACCGCCGCCCTGGCCTTCGCAAGCTCGGCCTGGTGGCTGTGGATCGCCATTCCGCTGGCGCTTCTGGGCGCGCTGGGCGCGTATGACCTGATCCAGCCCCGCCATGCCATCCGGCGCAACTATCCGGTCCTGGGCAATCTGCGCTTCCTGTTCGAATTCATCCGCCCCGAGATCCGCCAGTACTTCCTCGAAGACGACACGCAGGCGGCGCCGTTCTCGCGCGCGCAGCGCTCCATCGTCTACCAGCGCGCCAAGCGCGAGATCGACAAGCGCCCCTTCGGCACGCAGGAAGACGTCTACGGCGACCGCTACGAATGGATCAACCATTCCATGTCGCCCTCTCGCATCGACGACACCGACTTCCGCGTCACCGTGGGCGGCCCCGAGTGCACCCAACCCTATTCCATGTCGGCCTTCAACGTATCGGCGATGAGCTTCGGCGCGCTGTCGGCCAACGCCGTGCTGGCCCTGAACGAAGGCGCGCGCCAAGGCAATTTCGCGCACGACACCGGCGAGGGCGGCATCAGCCGCTATCATCGCCAGCCCGGCGGCAGCCTGGTCTGGAACATCGGCTCGGGTTACTTCGGGTGCCGCGACGAACACGGCGCGTTCTCGGAAGAGGCATTCGTCAAGAACGCCTGTACGCCGCAGGTCAAGATGATCGAGATCAAGCTGTCCCAGGGCGCCAAACCCGGGCACGGCGGCATCCTTCCCGCAGGCAAGGTCACGCCCGAGATCGCCGAGGCGCGCGGCGTCGCGCCCTGGCAGGACTGCAATTCGCCCGCCAGCCACTCCGCCTTCGACTCCCCCATCGGCCTGATGAAATTCGTGGCGCGCCTGCGCGAACTGTCGGGCGGCAAGCCCGTGGGGTTCAAGTTCTGCGTGGGCCATCCCTGGGAATGGTTCGCGATCGTCAAGGCCATGCTTGAAACCGGCATCACGCCGGACTTCATCGTGGTGGACGGCGCCGAAGGCGGCACGGGCGCGGCCCCGGTGGAATTCGTCGACCACGTCGGCACGCCCCTGCGCGAAGCGCTGCGCCTGGTCCACAACACCCTGATCGGCGTGAACCTGCGTGACCGCATCAAGCTGGGCGCGTCGGGCAAGGTCATCACGGCCTTCGACATGGCCCGGGTCATGGCCATGGGCGCCGACTGGTGCAACGCGGCGCGCGGCTTCATGTTCGCCATAGGCTGCATCCAGGCCCAGGCCTGCCATACCGGCAAATGCCCCACCGGCGTCACCACGCAGGATCCGCTGCGCCAACGCGCGCTGGTGGTCCCCGACAAGGCGCAGCGCGTGGCCAATTTCCATCGCAATACGCTGCACGCGCTGGCCGAACTGCTGGCCGCGGCCGGCCTGACGCACCCGGGCCAGCTCCGTCCGCATCACATCGCGCGCCGCATTTCGCCCAGCGAGATCCGGCTGCTGTCCGCGCTGTTCCCGGAACTCGCGCCCGGCGAACTGCTGCGCGGCGAATTCCGGCACCAGGTGTTCCGCGCCGGCTGGGCCATGGCGCAGGCCAACTCGTTCCAACCTACCCACGACATCACCACGGCGCTCGCGCAGGAGCATGCCGCCCAGGCCGCGCCGGCGCACGCGTAGGCCGGCCGCGCCTGGGCCGGCCGCGCCTGGCTCAGGCGCGGCTACAGCCAGCGCTCGAACATGCGCGAGAAGAACTCCATGGAGCGGTCGCCCACGCCCCGGGCCTTCCAGGCCTCGGGCGTGATGCGCACCGAATCGGCAACGTCGCGCTGGAACAGCGCCTCCATGTCGGCCGCGAACTCCGGCCCCAGCACCACGGCGTTGATTTCATAGTTCAAGGCGAAGCTGCGCCAATCCATGTTGCTCGATCCGACGGTGGACCATACGCCGTCCACCACCGCGGTCTTGGCGTGCAACAGGGCGTCGCGCCGCTCGTAGAGCTTCACCCCCGCGTCCAGCAGATCGGCGTAATGCGAGCGCCCGGCGTGGAACACCAGCGACGAATCGCTGAAGCCGGGCAGCACCAGGACCACGTCCACCCCGCGCCGCGCCGCCGCCGTCAGGACGTCGATGAAGGCGGGATCCGGAACGAAGTACGCCATGGTGATGTGGATGGACTGCTGCGCGCTCTCGAACGCCGACATCAGCGTCAGGTACACGGTGTAGCCGTCGCTGCGGTCCGGCTGGTTGGCCAGTATCCGCACGCGGGTCGCGCCCGCGGGCGGCGCCACGTACGAGTCGCCGCCCTTGATGGGCTCCTTGGACTGCGATTCCCAGCCTGCGCGGATGACCGCCTCCAGTTGCGCCACCGCGGGGCCTTCGATGCGCAGATGCGTGTCGCGCCAGGGCGCCGCCTTGGCATCGCCGTCCGCCTCCGCGTCCGCCTTTCCGGAGCCTGGCCCCGAACCGGAGCCGGAGCCGGGCGAGGACTCGTACACGCTGCTGACGTTGATGCCTCCCAGGTATCCGACCTTGCCGTCCACCACCAGGACCTTGCGGTGGTTGCGCTGGTTGGGCGACCAGCCGGCGCGGGCGCGGGCCGGGTTGACCGGATTGAAGACCGCCACCTGCACGCCGGCATCGCGCAGGCGCTTGAACAGCGCGTCGGGCGTCTTGAGCGTGCCGACGGCATCGACCATCAGGGAAACCTCGGCCCCGCGGTTGCGCGCCGAGATCAACGCTTCGGCGAAACGCGACCCTTCAGCGTCATCATCGAAAATATAGGTTTCCATGTGGACGTAGCGGCGCGCCTGGCCGATGGAGCGCAACATGGCCTGGTAAGTGCTGGGCCCGTCCGCCAGCAACCTGACACGGTTGCCCGCCACCAGGGGTTCGCCGCTGACCGCCTGTTCGACGGCAAGATGGCGCGCCAGGAAATCGCCCTTGGGCGTTCCCGGCGCCGCGGCGATGCCTTGCCCGCGGCGATAACTGTCCAGCGCGGCGTCGGCGGACAGGTTGGCCTGCGCCTGGCGCTCCTGCCGCTCCTGGGCGTCCGGAACGCTGGCGCAGGCAGCCAGCAGAACGGCGCAGGCCAGCGGCAGCGCGCCGGCCCACCGGCGCGCGCCAGACAGCCACGAAGACACGCCGGGCCCGGGCCGGGCCCGGCGCACAGCCGGAAGCGGCCACATGATGCGATGGCTTAACGCCGGCCGCCCGCCATCAGGCAGCACCCGAGCAACGCGCCGACCAGCGCCGCCACGCCCACCGACTTCCAGGCGTGCTCATGCACGTACTCGTCGGCATAGGCGGAGGCCCGGCGCGCGCGCTCGCGCGCCACGCCCTCCCACTCGCCCGCCGATTCGCGCGCGTCGGCCAGCTGGCGCCGCAGGCGCGCGCGTGCCGCTTCAATTTCGGAGCCCGTGTACGAAGCCGTCGAACGCAGCAGGTCTTCGGTACCCGCCAGCAGTTCCTGGAAGCTGTCGCTTACCCGTTCGCGGTGCAAAGCCATTTCGGCGCGTTGATGCTTTCGATTCATGGTCGCTCCTTGTGATTATTTGGATGGGTCGGGCCTGCCTGCGCGCGCGGCGGCGCGCCATGCCAGGCCACGGCTTTCATTGTGGCCGCCATCCCTCCATGCCGCCCGAGCTTTGGCAACCAGCCGTAATCCGATATTTCAGCGGGGCGGGGTCCTGCCAACGCCCCCCTGGGCCGGCAGCCGCGCCGCTCGCGGCGGCGCGGGCCGCGGCCCCCCGCCGGCCCGGCGCGATTTCGTAAAAGTCCATTGCATTCAGCGGCTTAGCGCTTGACACCGCAACCCCAATCGCCGCCACAATAGACCTTTGCAATGCGCTTCACCCCCCTCAAAAAAGGAACTGAACGCATGGTTTCCCCTTCCACGCTGTTTGCCCCCGCCGCCCCGGAATTCATCGCGCAGCACCTGCAGCACCCCAGCCCTGAGCAGATCGAACTGCGCGACGGGTTGATGGACCATCCGGCCCACGTCGATCCCAAGTTCCTGTACGACGCGCTCGGCTCCGCGCTCTTCACCGCCATCACGCAATTGCCGGAGTACTATCCGACACGGTGCGAAGCGGAAATCTTCCAGCGCCACGGCGACAACATCGCCCGCCATATCGGGCCGGTGCAATCGATGATCGACCTGGGCGCGGGCGATTGCGTGAAGGCGGAGCGCCTCTTCCTCAGCCTGCGGCCCAGCCACTACGTCCCCATCGACATATCCGCCGACTATCTCCAGTCCGCGGCGCGCCGGCTGCGGCTTTCGTATCCCGACTTGCGGATTACCGCCATCGGACAGGATTTCTCCCATGCGCTGGAGCTGCCCGACAGCATACCCGCCGAACAGCGCCTGTTCTTCTATCCCGGCTCGAGCATCGGCAACCTGAGCCCCGAGGACGCGCACGCCATGCTGCAGCGCATCCGCGGCCAATGCGAAGGGGGCGGGCTGCTGGTCGGCGTGGACCGCGTCAAGGCCCGGCAGGTGCTGGAGCCCGCCTATGACGACGCGCTGCATCTGACCGCCGCGTTCAACCTGAATCTGCTGCGTCACGTGAACACCGTGCTGGACGCGGATTTCGACGTGGACGACTGGCGCCACGTGGCGCTCTTCAACAGCTCCCGGTCGCGCATCGAAATGCACCTGGAAGCGCAGCGGGCGGTCCGCGTGGCCTGGCCCGGCGGCCAGCGCGAGTTCGGTGCCGGCGAACGCATCCACACCGAGAATTCCTACAAATTCACTCCGCAATCCTTCGCCGGCCTGCTCGCCAGCGCCGGCTATCGCGACGTTGCGCACTGGTCCGATTCCCGCGGCTGGTTCTCTGTTTTCAGCGCTCGCGCCTGACGCGGGCTTTCCCAACACGCCACTGGAGGATCGCCATGGAACCTGCGTGCCTGCTGACCCACCCCGCCACCGGACCGTACGCGGCCGGCCAGGCCGGCCAGCATGACCGGTACGACGCCGTGCGCTCGACCAGCACCGCGCTGGCCGCCCCGCTGAGTCCCGAGGATTGCCAAGTGCAATCCATGCCGGACTGCAGTCCCGTCAAGTGGCATCTGGCGCACACCACCTGGTTCTTCGAGACCTTCCTGCTGACCCGCTTTCATCCGTCCTACGCGGTGTTCCACCCGCAATACCGCATGCTGTTCAATTCCTACTACAACGCCATCGGCGCCAAGCACCCGCGCCCGCAGCGGGGCCTGCTGTCGCGCCCCGCCCTGAGCGAGGTGCTGCAGTACCGCCAGCACGTGGACGGCGCCATGCACGCGCTGATTTCCAGGCTGGGCGGCAACGATCCCGACTTCGATGCGCTGCTGGAGCTCGGCCTGAACCACGAACAGCAGCACCAGGAATTGATCCTGACCGACGTAAAGCACATGCTGTCGGCCAACCCGTTGCGGCCCGCCTACGTGGCGCCCGGCGCGCCCGCCCTGCCCCCGGCCACGCCCGCCGGCTGGACCCGGTACGCCGGCGGCATCACCCGCATCGGCGACGACGGACGCGGCTTCGGGTTCGACAACGAAGGCCCCGCCCATGACGTGCTGCTGGCCCCGTTCCACCTGGCCGACCGCCTGGTGACCCAGCATGAATATCTGGCTTTCATCCGCGACGGCGGCTACAGGCGGCCGGAACTGTGGCTGTCCCTGGGCTGGGACATCGTGTGCTCGCAAGGCTGGCAAGCGCCGCTCTACTGGGAGCGCCAGCGCGACGAGTGGCGCGTCTTCACGTTGCGCGGCCTGCAGGACCTGGAGCTGCAGGCCCCCGTGACGCACGTCAGCTATTTCGAGGCCGACGCCTACGCCCGCTGGGCCCGAGTGCGCCTGCCGCGCGAAGCGGAATGGGAACATGCCGCCCGCCAGTTGCCCGAAGGCGCCCTCAGCGCCCGCGCCAACCTGCTCGAAAACGGCCACCTGGATCCCCGCCCCGCCCCTACGCGCAGCGGCTCCGGCGGCCCCGTGCAGCTCTTCGGCGACGCCTGGGAATGGACAAGCAGCGCCTACGACGCCTACCCCGGCTTCCAGCCCGACGCCGGCGCCGTGGGCGAATACAACGGCAAGTTCATGTGCAACCAATATGTGCTGCGGGGCGGCTCCTGTGCCACGCCCAGGGACCACATCCGCCCCAGCTACCGCAACTTTTTCCCTCCCGAGGCCCGCTGGCAATTCTCGGGCATCCGCCTGGCCCGGGACGCCTGAAGCGCCTGCGGAAATTTTCATTCCCAGTCGCTTGCACATCGGAAAAAGTTCATGCTAGAATTTCGTTCTTCGTTGATCACCACTTGCAACGCAACGGCGAACAACGAAGCAGCGGTAAAAGTAAGACACGCGTGGCGCATTAGCTCAGCCGGTTAGAGCGACGGAATCATAATCCGCAGGTCCCCTGTTCGAATCAGGGATGCGCCACCAGGAATTTGAAAGGCCCTCACTTCGGTGAGGGCCTTTCGCTTTTCCGGCGGCGCCCTTGAAGCTCCCTTGAAGCGCGCAGGAACAAGAGGCTAGAACGGATACACCACGACCCGGTTCCTGCCCGCGTTCTTGGCCCCGTACAGCGCCCGGTCCGCAAGCTTCATGACCTCATCCGTGTCCGCATCGTCCTCGGGCCAGCGGGCCACGCCGATGGAGATGGTGATATACCCGACCCCCTCGGGCATTTCAGTGACCTCCACGGTCGCGCGGATCCGTTCGGCGACCCGCCGCGCGATGCCCTCGTCGCCGGCCGGCATCAATACCAGGAACTCCTCGCCGCCCACCCGGCATGGCACGTCGCCGGCGCGGATGCTGGCGCGCATCAGGTCGCCGAGCAGGATCAGGACCTTGTCGCCCGCGGCATGGCCGAACGTGTCATTGACACGCTTGAAGTGGTCGATGTCCAGCGCCAGCACGGCAAACGGCTGCCGCGCCGCCCTGAGCCGCGCGACCTCGTCTTCCACGCCGCGCCGGTTCAGGAGCCGCGTCATGGGATCGGTCAGGTTTTCCGTGTTGAGTTCGGTAATCTGACGCTGGTGCTGCGCCAGGGTCGCGCCGACCGCTTCACGCAGCTGCCGCGCCTCGAAGTACCACGGAGAAACGCCGCGCAGCGCGGCGGCGGCCTCTTCGCCATGCTGCTGCATGGCCCGGGCCAGACGGGAAAGCGGCGAGGCAATCCAACGGGCCAGGCCGTAGATCAGCAGCAGCGCCAGCACCGCGGCGGGGATCGAATACAGCAAGGAGCGCCGCAGCAGATCCTGCTGCGGCTCCAGCGTGACCTCTTCCGGCGTCTGCACCACCACGCCCCAGTCGCCGTTGCGCATAGGCGCGTAGCCGGCGAAGAACCGCTTGCCGCGCGTGTTGGTGACCGCCATGGAACCCGCTTCCCCGCGCCCCACCGCGTCGACGACCACGTTGCCGCTTTCGCTCGTCCCTATTCTTTCCTTGTCCTGGTGAACCAGGATTTTCCCGTGGGAATCCACCACATAGACATAGGAACCATCGAGATGGAAATGGACGTTTATCAGGCGGTCCAGTTCGTTGTCCTGCCTGAGGAACATCGCCGCGGCCACCAGGCCCAGGTACTTGCCTTTCGCATCGCGCACGGGTTCGGAGAAAAGAACGCTCGGAAACCCCTTGGCGGACAGGTATGCGGCCGAAACATGGCCTGCGACTTCGCGCTGGTCTATCTCGATGCGATTCAACATGGCGGGCTTTTCGGTGAGTTCCGGCGCCAACGACTCGAAGGCGACGATTCTGTTGGCGCCATCGGCGATAAAGGCCGCCACCACGCCGTCAGACTGCCTGGCGACTCTCGCCGCCTCGGCATCCAGCGCCTCCGTTGAATCCAGCATGGCGGGAATGCGGCTGGCGCTGACCTCCAGCTGCCGCTGGATCGACTCGACATACAGGTCGACCGTCTCCGCCAGCTTGGCGGCGTAAGCCCGATTGGCCTCCAGGGAGCGGGCGATCAGTTGGTCCTTTTGAACGATCTGGGCCACGACCAGGGCATTGATGAACGCAATCATCGCCGTTAGTACGGACAGGGCGACGATGAGGACCAAAAGCGTAACGCTCGATTTTCTCAAGCAAGCACCCCGCGCCAAGGCGACCAAGTACGAATGTGCTTTCTACCATCTATCGCGCAAAATGCACATCCCGGCATGCATGCCGGCCGGCGCCTGCCTGCCGCCCCGGGGGTGTCGGGCCTCGCGCGGTGCTAGGGCAGTTTCTGCGTATCGCGGCGCCTGCCTCCCCAGGTCGCCGCCAGGCTCGCCACGAATGCGCCGATGAGCATCGACGCGAAGGCCCACAACGCGAACGCGGCAGCGGCCTGGCGCGCGCCGTCCGCGGCCTGCCTGGCCTTCTGCCGGGCCTCGCCGGCCGCCTTCTTCGCTTGCTGGATCGCCTGCTCGACACGCTTTCGCGCCGCGTCGGGCTCGATGCCGGCCTGCGCGGCGACGACGCTTGCCACGTAATCCCGGTCCTCAGGCGTCATCTCGCCCCGTCCCAGGCTGACCGCCACGATGCGGCCCACCTCCGCGCGGGCGCCGGCGCGGTCGCCTGCGGCATCGGGCCGGTCGGTCCGCAGCAGCATGTCGGCAAAATAGTCGCTTGCCTGCTCAGTTGCGCCGCCGGCTCCCGCGGCGGCGGCGGCGGTGGTTGCCGCGGTTGCGGCCCCGGCCGCAGAGGCGCCCGCTTTCGCCACGCCCGAGGCCAGCGAGACGATGGATGCGCCCAACAGCGCCGCGCTGACGACCGCGCTCACGGCCCATACGAGAAAGCCGTGCGCCGTATCTCGGAAATAGACCTCGTCGGCGTGCACATCGACCCACTTGGTGCGCAAGCGGCCCGCGACATAGCCCGCTATCCCGTAGGCCACGATCTGGGTGAACAGCATCCAGGCGACCACGCCGATGCCCACGGCAGGAGCCGGAAGACCTTCGTCCCCCCACGGGGAGACGGACAGGAACCCCAGTCCCGCCCCGCCGGCGAACAGGGCAAGCGATAGCGCCGCGGCGATGACCGCGCCGGCGAACACGGCCGCCCACGAGACGGCGGAAATCGCGGACTCGCGCGGGGGCGCGTCATTGGCGTACGGCTGGCTCAACATCGATGCGTTTTCCATGGACTCTTCCTTGTTCATTGCGAAGAAGCGGCCGCGCTGCGCCGCGACGGGTAAGGGCCTGCATCAATGCCAGAACAGGGCAAGCAGGATGATGATCGGGATGGGGACGCCAAGCAGCCACAACAGAATCGAACGCATGGAAGCCTCCTTGCATGGGCTGCGCATGGCGCGCAGCGGGGTACGTGGCCGTCAAGCCAGATCGATCGTGCGCGGATCGCTCGGATCCGGCCTGGGCGGAACGGGCGGCTCCTCTTCAGGCTCGTCCGGCGGCGGGTTGGGCACGGGCACCGACCCATCGGGCGGCAGATTGCCGGGAAGCGCGGGATCGTCCGGCGGCAGGTCGTCGGGCAGGCCGGGTTCTCTATGCGTGGACTGGGACATGGCGGGTCTCCTCGGTAGGCGCGAAGCGCGCCCCGCCTGCCCAGCAAACCGCGTTCCCGGCGGCGCGGCGCCGCCCGCCTGCGCGCCCGTAAAAAAGCCCTCTTGCGAGGGCTTCGGAACGGATACGGGCCGCCGGCTCAGGGCCTGGGCTTGGATTCCAGGCTTTTCTGGCCGCCATTGCCCAGGAATTCCAGCACGGCGGCCTTTCCGGCGGCGGAGGCCTCGTCCTGGCTGCCATAGCGCTTCTCCGAGTAATTGGTGCTGCGCACATTGCCGGACTCGGGGTCGAACAAGGTGATGATCCAGGCGAACTCGCCGGGCATCAATTGCCTGACCTGCAACGTTGCGCGCGTGCCCGGACGCAATTTCTGCGGCATCTGGCGGCCTCTTCGGTGATTCGACGCCGCCATCGTAGCGCAAACCGGCGGCGGTCACGACACCCTGGGCCGGGCTGGAAATGCTGCATCCGCACATGGCATTCATGCTGCAGACCCCGCGGCAATTACGCCACAAACCATGCGAAGCGCCTGGAAAACCCTAGGGCCCGCCACGCGAATACAGGCGCACAATCATTACAAACATATAGACCGCTCAGCGGCGCCGAATCCCTTTAATCAGGCGAGGACGGAGACAACATGACTCACGTAGCAGTGGTTATCAGCTGTTTGATGGTTATGGGTATCGTCGCGTTGGTGATTCAAACGATTCAAAGCGCGGGGCCCGAGCCCTGGCTGAAAATATCGGCGGCGATCGTCAGTTCCCTGTTCGCTTCGCTTCTGCTGATCCCGCTGGGATACGCGGTCGCGCAATCCTTGCTCTGATCGAGCAACTCCTCTTCATGACGCGCGCGCCCGGGGCTACCCGTTCCGGGCGCTCTTGCCGCGCGTTGCCGCCCAGCAGATCAACGAACCGGCGGTGACCATGGCCACGCCTTGCCAGAACGACGCGGTCAGACGGGTCGAAAGCCACACGGCCGCGAAGAAGGTGGAAAAGACCGGCGTGAAATACGAGGCGGTAGCCAGCAAGGTCAGATTGCCCTTGAGTATTCCCACGTTCCACAGCGCGTAGCCTGCCGCCATGGCCCCGCCGGTCACGCACAGTTCGAGCGTGGCGGGCCCGGTGAACGCCAGCGCGGGCTCCTCGCCAAGCAGGTATTTGGCCCACAGGGCCGCCGCGGTCAGCATGAAAAACAGCGCCACCCCGTTCTTGCCGTCCGCGAACCGACGCGTCACGTTGCAGTACAGGGCCCAGATGACGGCGCCGCTGAATGCCAGCCCGTAGCTGAGGGGATTGCTGGACACGTTCGCGACGGTGCGTTCCCACGACAAGCCGCCCGAGCCGCCGACCACCCAGACGATGCCGCCCAGCGACAGCAGAATGCCGGGCACCACCCAGGCGCGGGCCCGCTGGCCATTGATGAGCATGGCGAGGACCACCGTGAAGCACGGCCAGAGGTAGTTGACGATGCCCAGCTCAATCGCCTGCCCGCGGTTGGCCGCAAAGCCCAGGGAGAGCGACAGGCAGATTTCATACGCGACGAAAAGCAGGCTGCCGACGATGAGGTACGAGCGGGGAAAGGTGCGCAGCCTGGGAAATCCCAGCAGCAGCACCAGGAAGGCGGAGCCTGCCGTATAGATGAGCGCGGCCCCGCCGACGGGGCCGAAGCTCTCGCTGACGCTGCGGATGAGGCCGACCACCGTTCCCCACAGCAGGACCGCCAGCAAACCTAAGGAGGTGGCCGTATTCCGGCCGAAAGAAAATTGCATTACCGTTTCCGATTGTCCGTCGCTGTCCGCGCCTGCCTTTCTGGCGCGGCCCGACGCCAAGCCGGGCAGTTTAGCGAAAAGCCGGGCGCCGCTGGCGTCTCGCAGGCCGGGGGCCGGGGCCGAAAGCGCCTCTGTGCCGCGGCAACGAACAGGGAGAGAAAGCCGCATGACCATATCGATACGCAGATTGAGCGACGTCCTCGCCAGCACGGAATCGGGCCGGCTCTACCGCATAGAAGTCTTCCTGCACGCCGACGGCCCGCACGCCGCGGCGCATCCGTCCGACGCCGCCCGCTACATCCTCCGGACTTCCGACGGAGAGTGCGTGCTCGCGCTGGACCGCAACCGGTATCGCCTGAAATCGGGGGAAGTCCTCACCGCCCTCGCCCCTCCGGGCCACGAGGCCTGAACGGGCCGCGGCGCTACGCCCCGTCCGACACGACGCGCCGCTTGCCCTCCCCCTTGGCCTTGTAGAGCGCCACGTCGGCGCGCTCCAGCAGTTCCCGCAGGGTCATGCCGGATTGCGGAAACACCGCGACGCCCACGCTGGCCGATACGGCCGCCCGGATACCGGGATAGGGCTGCGACAGGCGCTCCACCAGCGATTGCGCGACCAGCCTCGCGTTCTCCCCGGTGGCGCCGAGCAGCAGCACCGCGAACTCGTCGCCCCCCAGGCGGGCCGCGACGTCCGACACGCGGACCGCTTCGGCCATGCGTTCCGCCGCCTCCTTGAGCACCGCGTCGCCGGCCGCATGGCCGTGCATGTCGTTGACCGACTTGAATCCGTCCAGGTCGATCGCAAGAATCGCGAAGGATTCGCCGCTGCGCTGCGCCACCGCCAGCTCGCGCTGCACCAGTTCGCCGAACAGGACCCGATTGCACAGGCCGGTCAGCGGGTCGTAGTGCGCCAGGTGCTGCGCGTGGGCCAGCATGCGCGAGGCCTGCTGCATCGCGCCGCCCACTTCCGCCACCTCCTTGACCCGCGTGCCGGGCAGTTCCACCGCGCGGCCCTTGCCCAGCGCAAGCGCGGGCACGACCAGGCCCTGCACCGCCGAGGTCAGCCGGTTGGCGAGCCGCAGGGCCAGCCATAGCCCCAGGCCGAAGGCGAACAGGGTGCCCAGGGCGATCCAGGCGATAGAGCGGTACAGGTCCGTCGTCACCAAGGCCATGGGCGCGCCGGCCGCGACGGTCCAGCCCGACAGCGACGACCGGCTGAACGCGGTATAGACGGGCGTGCCTTCCTTCGTGACCGTTTCCAACGATCCCTCGCCTTCCTGCTGCACGGCGCGGGCCAGCGCGGGCACGGCCTTCTGGCCAACGAACTTCGACGTGTCCCTCGTGCGGGCGACGATGGTGCCGGAGCCGTCCAGCACGGCGGCGACCCAGCCGTCCGGCAAGGTCCGCCGGCCCAGCACATTGCCGATGCGCTCGGGCAGGATCCCGACGTTCAGGCTGTAGACGACCTCGCCGCCGCGCACCACCGGCACGCCGAGCGCGATGGTCGGGCCGACGTTGAGCCCGCCAGTGAACAGCCCCGTCAGCACCGGCGCGCGCGTATGGAAGACTCGCGCCAGCTCCGCGGGCGCGCCGCTCATCGGCAAGACATTGCCGAAGGGCACTTCCGTATTGACGAGCTGGCGGCCGTCCTTGTCCGTCAGGACATAATTGTCGACGATCTGGAAGTGCGCGGCTTCGCGCGCGCGTTCATGGAAAGCGGCGAGATCGCCCGCGACGAGATCCGGCGAAGACGCAAGCATTTTCAAGCCGGCCTCGACGCCGGTCAGCTCCCGGTCGAGAATCGCCGCGAGATTGCGCGCCAGGAAAATCGTGTCGCGGAAAATCCGTTCTTTCTGGATGACGTAGCTTTCGTAGACGGCCACCGACGCCACCACCAGCGCGGGCGAAATACAGGCGACGACCAGGGCCAGCAGGCCCGTGCGCATGGAGTAGCGCCGCGGCGCCCGGGCCTGCGCGCCAACGACGCTCTGGCCGTCAGCCATGGGCCGGCCCGCCTAGGGCGGCCCTCGCGCTGCGCGACTGCGATCGCACCGACACCGTTGAACTCATGCGCCTCCCGAAACGTCCGGCCCGGCCCGTCGCCGACGCACGAACGGAAGTCAGAAAATATTGCAGAAGCTCGCAATCGCACAATCCGCGACCCGGGTAACCGGCACCGGAGCGGCCGGATCCCGGCGTCCCCAATTTACTCCGAAACCGCGCCCCAGGCCATGGGCTCCGCCTGGGGCATCCCCTGGGGCCCGATCCGGCCGCCATGGCCGTAAAGGCTCGTGCCGGCCGCTCATGGCCTGCTCGCGGGTCGGATCGAGCGGATCAACGCCGCCGCCGGACAGGACGGCGAACGCCAGGCCCAAGAAGGCCGCGCCTGCCGGACGCTATTGTTCTTCCAGGTCCGGCGTGCCGGTGAACTGGCTCTTGAGCAGGGTCAGGGCGCCCTTCTCCGCCAGCGCCTCGTTGGGAAAGACGTGCTTGGTGTCTTCCAGTATGGGAAAGCCGAAGACTCGCACCCGGGTGTGGTAGCCCTCCGGGGTCTCGGCGAATTCAATGTCGAAGTTGCGTTCTTCGATCCAGCCCGACCGATGCAGTTTCCATTCCATATGCAACACGCTCCTGATAGGCGAAGTCGACACGAAAGGCCCGTCCCAGGCGGGACCGGGCGCTGCTACACCATACACCCGCGGCCGGATGAACGGATGGCGCGATGGCCATCCAGCCCGCCCGCCGGGGCTATTTCTTCGCGGGCCGGCGCTCCTCGGCAGCGCCGGGGGATGCCTCGGGCAAGGGCGCGAACAGATCCCAGCTCGCCATGAACAGCGCGGCGATCAACGGACCGATCACGAAGCCGTTCAAGCCGAACAAGGCCATGCCGCCCAGCGTGGAGATCAGCACCACGTAATCCGGCATCTTGGTGTCCTTGCCCACCAGGATGGGGCGCAGCACGTTGTCCACCATGCCGATGACCAGCACGCCGAACAGAATCAGCACGACGCCCTTCACGGTGGCGCCCGTCAGCAGGAAATAGATCGCGACCGGCGCCCAGATCAAGCCCGCGCCCACCGCGGGCAGGAGCGACAGAAAGCCCATGATCACCCCCCAGAGCAAGGCGCCCTGGATGGAGAGGATCGAGAAAATGATGCCTCCCAGCGCTCCCTGCGCCGCCGCCACCGCAACGTTGCCCTTCACGGTAGCGCGCACGACAGTGGTGAACTTGCGGAACAGATGTTGTTTGTGCGTGTCGCTCAGGGGCATGGCGCGCTTGAGCCGCGCCGACAGTTGCGGGCCGTCGCGCAGCAGGAAAAACAGCAGGTACAGCATGATGCCGAAGCTGATCACGAACTGGAACGTGTCCTGCCCGATGCTCAGGGCCTGCGTGGCCAGGAACTGGCTCGCCTGCATCGCGCCGGCGCTGAGCTTTTCCTGCAGGCTGGGAATGTCCGCCAGGTCGAAGCGCGCCAGCAGGTCATGCACCGAAGGCGGCAAGGCCGCCATCGCCTGCTGGAAATACGCGCCGAAATTGACCTGCCCGGACTTGATGCTTTGATAGAGGTTCGCGCCCTCGCGCACCAGCGATCCGCTGATGACGACCAAAGGAAGGATCACCAGCAGCAGCACCAGCAGCAGCGTGATCAGCGCCGCCAGATTGCGCCGCCCTCCTATGCGCGGCACCAGGCGGCGCTGCAAGGGGGCAAAGATGATGGCGAGGATGGCGCCCCAGAAAACGGCCCCGTAGAAGGGCCACAACAACCACCCGAACGCGATGGTGACCGCCACCAGCAGGAGCAGAAAGGTTCTGTAGTGCACGCTGGAAGATTGGCTCATGTTCCGTCCCAGGCACGGCAAGCGCCGCGAGACCCGCATTGTACAAAGCGGCGCCGCGTCAGGGTTCGCCCCGGGCCATGCCCGCCGCCTGCGACACGATGGCGCGGGCGCGTTCCAGGCCGTCCGATTGCGCATTCAGCCCTTGCAGCCGGAGGTTCAGCTCCTGCTGCACGGTCGGCATCGTCACGAGCGTCTGCCCGTCCACGAGAAGGATGTCTTCCTCATGCGCGGCCACGAAATCCGCGACGCCCAGGGCATCGCGCGCAACCGCGTCCATCTTCGAGGCCGCATCCATGAGCTCCGCGGCGGGAGCGGTCACCGCCTCGTCATAGACGCCGTCGTAGACGGGGGCAAGATCCGGCGGCAGCGCCAGGCCGCCCCGCGCCTTGTCCGCCTTGGCGCGCGCATCCTCAAGCTTCGCGGCGTTCTCGGCCAGCGTCTTGCGCGCCTCCTCGAAGCGCGCCCTGCGCTCCACGATGTCGCCCACCGAGCGCAGGGTCTCCACGGCCAGCACGTCCCGCATGGCCACGGCGGACTTGGCCATGGCCTGCTGGAAGTCGACGATCACATCGTAGGCATCGGCATAGTCGCCCACCGCCTCTTTTTCCGGCTTGCTCAGCACGGCGAGAGGCACCAGGGACGCGCTGCTGATCCGGGATTGCAGCAGCTGGATGAACGCCGTGCGTTCCTGCGGCTCCTTGTTGACACAGGCCGCAAGCAACAGCATCGACGCCGTTGCCAGGCCCAGAAGGCAAGCTCGCAGCAATGCCATGCCCATCCTCCTTGCATGCGGGTTTGCGGAAGCGGCGCAGCCCCGTTCCCGGGCGGCCCCACACCCGCAGATTATCCCGAAGCGCCGCGCCGCCGCTGCCGGCGGGCGGAATTTGTTGCCATCGAAGCGTGTTGACACAGGGCGGCTCACGCTTGTGCCGGGCAGGCCATCGCGCACCGGCGCGCCGGATCGAAGCCCGACGCCTCTTCCTGGCGCAGGCGCGCCGCGAGCAGCGCCGGGATCCTGTCCGCCGGCAATTCTGAAAAACCGTGACGCCGGTAAAAAGGCGCATTCCACGGCAGCTCGCGGTCCGTGGTCAGCACCACCGACCGGTAGCCGGCGGCGCGGGCGTGCGCGCGCACCGCGCCCAGCAGGGCCTGCCCCAGGCCGCGCCCCTGCCTCGGCAAGGCCACCGCCATTTCGGCAAGATAGAGATCCCCATCCATCGGCTGGGTGAGCGCGAATCCGGCGGGCAGGCCGTCCTCGGCCTCGGCGATCCACAGCAGGCCTGCCGCCTGCGCCTGCTCCAGCACCATCCGCGGCACGGGATCGTCGGCCGCGGCCCAGGCCATGGGGGTGCCCAGGAATCGCTTCCCGGCGGAACGTTCGATATCGGCCAGGCTGGCCAGGTCGGAGGGAAGTGCTAGTCTGATCATAGGCGTCGAAGTATGCACCATGCGGGCCTGCCGCCCGTTCCCATAAAATGGCGTTTCCGGCTCTCTGGGCCGCCCGTGACACTGCCCTCTTCCCATGACTCAGAATCCTACCCCCGACACCTGGGGCTTCGCCCATCCCGATTGCCGCGGCGCCGCCGCCCTCCTGTTTTTCATGAACGACCTGGCGCGGGTGGTCAACCAGTACCTGGGGCATGGGCAATTGTCGGACGAAGCACTGGCCGATGCGCAAAAGGCAGTCGACGCCTTGCTGGACCGCTACGTGGAAATCCAGGCGGCTCCTGAAGCCTTCGACAACGAACGCATCGGCCTGGCGTTGGAAACGGAGCGCGGGCCCGACGGCCAAATGGGCGCGCAGGTGGCGTTGCGCATGTCTCCGCGCCTGGAAGGCCTGATCATCGAAGCCCAGCGCCAGGCGCGCCCGGCAACGCATTGAAGCCGCATGACGGGGCGGAAATCGCGCGCAAAACTGCCGCCCCTTGCCAAAACTGCCGCCCTTCTTCAATAAAATGCTTGCAAAATACGCGAACTAGCCGTATCATTAATGGTTGAGTGCTTTTTGCGGAAGAACTTTAACGGCTTTCGCTGGCACGGGCATCACGCACAATGAGGTGCGTCAGCACAAGGTGCATCGGCACCGCCCAGCCTCCCGCACTCGACGGCAAGACCGCTATCCACGCCCATTCCCATCAGAAAACAAACCGGCGCGGAACCCGAAACCCGGGCGGTCCTGCAAACAAGCCGCCCTGAAAACCAGCCACGGCTGACGCAAGTTGCGCCCCGCGGCATCGCGGCGCGTCCCGGCAAGAATCCAGGCCCGATCCATTTGCGCCGGAAAACGCATTGTTGCGCCGGCGCGCCACACGCCTGAAACGATGCCACCCCAGACTTGGCGATGGCGTTGCGGCCCGCAGCCTGCGCGAAACATGAGAATGCGCAAAGGGTTCGCGGCTGTTATCGGGTAGTGTCATGGCAAGCTCACGGGCCATGGCAGAACCGGCTTTTCCCATAACTAGAAACCAAGAGAACAAACACCATGAATATCCATTTCACCACCTCGGACCTGATCCGACGTCCCGCCCACACCAAGCTGGACAACATGCCGATCCACGTCGGCGACATCGTCTACCTGAAACCGGTCGATGGCCCGGAAATCCGCGCCACGGTCATTTTCAACGCGCCGATCGACGGCACGACCACCTACACGACCGAAGTCGTGCCCTGCGGCGCGTCCGCGCAGAAGGCCCCGGGCCAGCGCATCCGCTTCCGCCACGAGCACGTGCATCGCATCGAACCGGTGCGCCGCGCCGCCCACTGAACCGGTCCCGCCCCACCCTTTTCCCCGGGCGGCGGGGCGGTTCGCGCGTGATAAAGTCCCTGGAAAACCAGGCCTTGGCGATCCCCACATGCAGAACAATCGTCTCGCGGTCCACATCTGGGACCTCCCCACCCGCTTATTCCATTGGGCGCTCGTCGTCTGTATCGTCGGCGCCTTCGTCAGCGTGAAGCTCGGCGGCCTTTATATGGACTGGCACGTGCGCTTCGGCTGCACGGCGCTGGGCCTGATCCTGTTCCGGCTGCTGTGGGGAATCTTCGGTCCCCGCTACGCGCGCTTCGCGCAGTTCCTGCGCGGCCCGGCCGCCGTGGCCAACTACCTGAAGGGCGGCGCCGCGCCGGCCGGCCACAATCCCCTGGGCGCCCTATCCGTCGTGGCGCTGCTGCTCGTCATCGGATTCCAGGCGGTCAGCGGCCTGTTCACCACCGATGACATCATGACGCAAGGCCCCCTGTTCGGGCACGTCAGCGCGGCCTTCGCCGGCGCCATGACATCCTGGCACAAGCTCAACGAGTGGGTCATCATCGGCCTGGTGGCGCTGCACCTGGCCGCCGTCGCCTGGTATGCGCTGGTGCGCCGCAAGCGGCTGGTGCGCGCGATCATCACCGGCAAGGTCGACGCCAAGGACGTGCCGGCCGGCACGCCGCCCACGCAGGACGGCATCGCCATCTGGCTGCGCGCCCTGGTGCTCGGCGCCTGCGCTACGGGCCTGGTGCTCTGGATCCGGTCGCTGGAGATCGCGGCGGACATGTCTTTTTCCTGACACCGCCCGCCCAGTAAAAAGCCCCTCGTTCGAGGGGCTTTTTTTTCCGCCGGGGCTTACTTCTTCTTGCGGTAAGAGTCGTGGCAGGCCTTGCAGCTTGCGCCGACATCGCCGAACGCGGCGCGCAGCTTGTTCAGATCGCCGGAGTCGGCGGCGGCCGACAGCTTGACGATATTGTCCTGGAAAGCCTGCTGCTTCTGCTTGAAGCCGGCCGCATCGCTCCAGACTTCCGGACGGGCGTCGCCGCCTTCCGTGCCCGGACCGAATGCCGCCCACGGCAGCGCCGACAGCGTCTTCAGCACTTCCACGTTGGCCTTGATCTGCGCGGCGTCGTAAGGCGCCTGGCCCTTGACCACCGGCGTCATCCGGCCGAAGTGCGAGGCCATCAGCGTCAGCGCCGACTGGCGGTACTTGACCGCATCCTCGGGCTTGGCGAACTGGGCGGAGGCGTTCGTCGCCAGCAACGGCCCAACCGTCATACAGGCCAGCGCGACGAGCGTGGACAACTTCTTCATTGCTATCTCCCGTAAGGTCAAACAAGATGCCGCGCGCGCCGCGCGCGGCAGGGCGACTATACCGCCCGGGCCAAGGCCGCCGCCAGCCCGATGTACGAGCGCGGGGTCATCGCCAGCAAGCGCGCCTTCGGTTCTTCCGGCAGCGCCAGGCCCTGGATGAATTCTCGCAGGCCTTCCTCGGTGATGCCCTTGCCCCGGGTCAAAGCCTTGAGCTGTTCGTAGGGCTGTGGCAGGCCATAGCGGCGCATGACGGTCTGCACCGGTTCGGCCAGCACTTCCCAGCACGCATCGATGTCGGCGTCGATGGCCGTGGCGTTGACCTCGAGCTTGCCCAGGCCGCGCATGCAGGCATCCCAGGCCACCAGGCAATAGCCCAGACCCACGCCGAGGTTGCGCAGCACGGTGGAATCGGTCAGGTCGCGCTGCCAGCGCGAGACCGGCAGCTTGTCGGCCAGGTGGCGCAGCACGGCGTTGGCCAGGCCCAGGTTGCCTTCGGAGTTTTCGAAGTCGATCGGGTTGACCTTGTGCGGCATGGTGGACGAGCCGACCTCGCCCTCTTTCAGGCGCTGCTTGAAGTAGCCCAGGGCCACGTAGCCCCAGATGTCGCGGTCCAGGTCCAGCACGATGATGTTGGCGCGCGTGATGGCGTCGAACAGGGCCGACATCCAGTCATGCGGCTCGATCTGGATCGTGTGGCGGTTCTGGGTCAGGCCCAGGCCGGCCAGCACGCGTTGGCTGAACGCGGGCCAGTCGATCTCGGGGTAGGCAGACAGGTGCGCGTTGTAGTTGCCGGTGGCGCCGTTCAGCTTGGCCAGCGGCTCGACGGCCTCGACGGCGGCGATGGCGCGGTTCAGGCGCGCGGCCACGTTGGCGAATTCCTTGCCCAGCGTCGTCGGACTGGCGGGCTGGCCATGCGTGCGCGACAGCATGGGCTGGTCGGCCTGGGCGATGGCCATTTCATTCAGCTTGGCGGCAAGCTCGCGCAGGCGCGGCACCACGACTTCGTTGCGGGCGCGGGTCAGCATCAGCGCGTGCGAGGTATTGTTGATGTCCTCGGACGTGCAGGCGAAATGGATGAACTCGGCGGCGCGGGCAAGCTCGGCGTCATCCGCCACTTTTTCCTTCAGCCAGTACTCGACGGCCTTGACGTCATGGTTGGTGACGCGTTCGATGTCCTTGATCCGGGCGGCATCCGATTCGGAGAAATCGCGCACCAATTGTTGCAGGCGCGCGCGGGCGGTCTCGGAGAAGGCGGGCAGCTCGGGCAGGCCCGCGTCGGACAGCGCGACCAGCCAGGCCACTTCGACTTCGACGCGGTGCGCCATGAACCCGGCCTCCGACAGCAGGCCGCGCAGCGCGTCGCCCCGGGAAGCGTACCGGCCATCCAATGGCGAAAGGGCGTTGAGTTGACTGAGCTGATCGGCGATTTGCATGGTCTGGAAAAGAAAAAGCGGGGAATGAGCGAATCGGGCGATTTTATCATCCGGAAGCGTGCAACATTGTGGCAAACTGACGAAGATTCCGGCCTGCGGGCGGTCTGACCGCCATGCGGCCTGCTATACTTCGGCCGCTTTCCGACTCCGCTTGTGACTCCATGAAACTGATCGGCTCGCTTACCAGTCCTTACGTGCGCAAAGTGCGTATCGTCATGGCCGAGAAAAAGCTGGACTACCGGCTCGAACTCGAAAACGTCTGGTCCGCCGACACGCAGATCCAAACGTACAACCCGCTGGGCAAGGTTCCGTGCCTGGTCATGGAAGATGGCGGCGCCCTGTTCGATTCGCGCGTCATCGTCGAATATCTGGACACCCTGTCTCCCGTCGCCCGCCTGATCCCTCAGCCGGGACGCGACCGCGCGGCCGTCAAGTGCTGGGAAGCCATCGCCGACGGCCTCCTGGACGCCTGTGTGACCATCGTCAAGGAAAACCAGCGCCCCGAGGCCCAGCGCAGCCCGGAATGGATCGAGCGGCAATATTCCAAGATCCACGCCAGCCTCGACGCCATGAACAAGAGCCTGGGCGAAAACGCCCATTGCATGGGCATCAACTACAGCCTCGCGGACATCGCCGTCGGCTGCGCGCTGGGCTACCTGGACCTGCGCTTCGCCTCGCTCGACTGGCGCGCCAACCACCTCAACCTGGCCCGCCTGTACGACAAGCTGTCCCAGCGCCAATCGTTCATCGACACGATACCGGGATAGGTCCCCCCCCCGAAGCGCTGCGCGCTTCCCCCCCAGGGGGGCGCCGCTACGGACCGGCGGAGCCGGATCCGTGCGGCCTCGCTTGGCGACACCTCTCTCCGTCGGGCCATGCCGCTCTATGCCAAGAGGTCGGCGGAGCCGGATCCGTGCGCCTCGCCGTTCAACCGGTAAAGGTTTGCCAGGCCTTGAAGAGCATGTAGGCGGCCAGCGCGAACAGCAGGCACGCGAATACGCGCTTCAGGGTCTGCACCGGCAGGCGATGCGCCATGCGCGCGCCCAGCGGAGCCGTCAGCACGCTGGTGCACACCAGCGCCAGCAGCGCGGGCCAATAGATATAGCCCAGCATGCCCGGCCGCGTTTCGCCCGCGCTCAGGCCCGACGCCACGTAGCCCACGCTGTTGGCCAGCGCAATGGGAAAGCCTAGCGCCGCCGAGGTCGACACGGCGTTGTGCAGGGCTACGTTGCACCAGACCATGAACGGGACCGACAGGAAGCCGCCGCCCGCGCCCACCAGGCCGGACAGGAAACCGATGCCCGCCCCGGCCGCGCTCGTGCCCACGACGCCGGGCATCTGACGGCTGGGCTTGGGCTTCTTGTTGCGCAGCATGCTCCAGCCGGAATACCCGACGAACAGCGCGAAGAACAGCGACAGCCACAGCGTGCTCAGCGCGGCGAACACGGCGCCCCCGGAGAACAGGCCGCCGATGATGATGCCGGGCGCCATCGCCCAGACGATGTTCCATTTGATCGTGCCCCGCTGCTGGTGGGCCCGGACGCTGGAGATCGACGTGAACAGGATCGACGTCATCGACGTGGCGATGGCGGCGTGCACCACCAGTTCGGCGGGCATGCCCTGCCAGGTGAACAGCATCGTCAGGAACGGCACAAGCAGCATGCCGCCGCCGATGCCCAGCAGGCCCGCGGCAAAGCCGACCACGCCGCCCAGCACCAGCAGGCAAATCAACATCGTTACATCCACAACGGTCTCCCTATTTCTTCTTGGTCATGAACAAGGCCCCTGGAGCAGCGCCCCAGGGGCCTTGGAAAAAGTGGGCGCCCCATCGGGCGCCTGCCGGCGCATCGCCTACACGATGATGCCGCCTCCCAGGCAAACCTCGCCATCGTAAAGCACGGCGGACTGCCCGGGCGTCACCGCCCACTGCGGCTCTGTGAAGTCCAGCCCGAAGGCCGCGTCCGTGGCGCCGTCGAGACGGCAGGCGGCATCCGCCTGCCGGTAGCGCGTCTTGGCGCCGTACGCGCCGGATGCCGGGGGACGGCCCGCGATCCAGCTGGCGTCCTGCGCCCGCAACGCGTTCGAAAGCAGCCAGGGATGGTCGTGCCCCTGCACCACATACAGCACGTTGCGCTCCAGGTCCTTGCGGGCCACGTACCAGGCCTCGGCCGTGCCGTCCTCGCGCTGCCGCCCCTTCACGCCGCCCACGCCCAGGCCCTTGCGCTGGCCCAGCGTGTAGAAAGACAGCCCTTCGTGGCGGCCGACCGTCGTCCCTTCGGGCGTCATGATCGGGCCGGGTTCGGTGGGCAGATAACGGTTCAGGAACTCCCGGAACGGCCGCTCGCCGATGAAGCAGATCCCCGTGGAATCCTTCTTCGCGGCATTGTGCAGGCCGATCTCGTGCGCGATGCGCCGCACCTCGGTCTTGTGGATTTCGCCCAGCGGAAACAAGGTGCGCGACAACTGCGCCTGGTTCAGGCGATGCAGGAAGTAGCTTTGGTCCTTGGATGCGTCCAGCGCCTTGAGCAACTGGAACTCGGTGCCGCCGCCCGCGGCCGGCACCTCGCGCACCCGCGCGTAGTGGCCGGTGGCGATGCGCTCGGCGCCCAGGGCCATGGCGTGGTCGAGAAAGGCCTTGAACTTGATCTCGGCATTGCAGAGCACGTCGGGATTGGGCGTGCGTCCGGCGGAATACTCGCGCAGGAATTCCGCGAACACGCGGTCCTTGTATTCGGCGGCGAAGTTGACGAACTCGAACTCGACGCCGACAAGATCCGCCACGCTGGCCGCGTCCAGAAGATCCTGGCGCGTAGAGCAGTATTCGGAATCGTCATCGTCTTCCCAGTTCTTCATGAACAGGCCGACGACTTCGTAGCCTTGCTGCTTGAGCAGCCACGCGGTGACCGAAGAATCGACCCCGCCGGACATGCCCACGACAACGCGGCCCTTATTGGATTTTTGATTCATGATGGCGCTATTTTAAATCGGAGCGGGTTTCTTCCTGCGGCTGCGGTTCCGCGGCCCGAGACACTTCCATCAGCCACGTGCGGAACGCCTGCAGCGTGGGCAGGTTGGCCTTCTGTTCGGGATAGCACAGGTAGTAGCCCATGCGCGCACGGATGGGCAGCTGGATGGCGACGGCCAGCTTGCCGTCGCGCAGTTCATCCTCGATCAGGCAGCGCGGTATCAGCGCGACCCCGAAGCCCGCCGCGGCGGCCTGGGACAGCAGCGCGTACTGGTCGAAGCGGGCGCCTTCCAGGCTGCGGCGCGTGTCGCAGCCCGCCTGCTCGAACCAATCGCGCCAGCCCTCCAGGGCCGAAGTGTGGTGCAGCAGCGGATACGCCAGCAGGTCCGCCGGCGAGCTACAGCCGCCCGGAATCAGGCGCGGGCTGCACACCGGCAGGATTTCGCGGCCGACGATGTAGTCCGCCCCGCTGCCCGGCCAGATGCCCTCGCCGAAGCGCACGGCCGCGTCGAGCTCCGGCGTGGAAAAGTCGTAACCTTGACGGTGCGGCAGGAATTCCACGTGGATGTCCGGCCGCAGGCGCATGAAGGCGGTCAGCCGCGGAATCAGCCAGCGCGCCCCGAACGTCGGCATACAGGTCAGGTTGAGCGTGCCTCCCTGCCCCTGGTGCGCGATCAGCTCCACGGTGGCGGCTTCGATCTGGCCGAGGCCGGCCTGGATTTTGGTGAGATAGCTGCGTCCCGCCTCCGTCAGGACCAGGCCTTGCCTGATCCGCAGGAATAGCTCGATGCCGACGAACTCCTCCAGATGTTTCACTTGTTTACTGACCGCGCCCTGCGTCACGCACAGTTCCTGGGCCGCGCGCGTGAAACTGCTGTGCCGCGCGGCGACTTCGAACGCCTGGAGATCCGTTAAAGAGGGACAGAAACGCCGCATAAATATCGTTCCCACGGCAGCCGTGGGCTCCTTGCCCGCTGCGGGGCAGTGCTAAGCCGGGACGGTGGGAAAGACTGGTCCCGCGCCCCGTCCGCGAAACACAAATTGTTTCAGGTTTGGCGGCAAAAACAGCGTCTTGAACGGCCGCCGCCAAAAGAGGCATGAAAAAAAGTCATAGCTTACGGAGAAACTTTCGTTTGCGCAAACGGGGCCGCCAGGAAAGAATCGTTGCGTTTGCGTCTGCCTTTGCGCATCCGCTTTCCAATTCATTAGGGGAATCCATGCAACGCCGTAAAGTTGTCCTGGGCCTGTGCGTCGCCGCCGCGACCCTGGCCACGCCGCTCACCTCGGGCATCGCGCACGCTGAAGACGCGTACCCGTCCAAGCCCATCCGCCTGATCGTTCCCTTCCCGCCCGGGGGCACGACCGACATCGTCGGCCGCCTGTTTGCCGACAAGCTGGGCAAGGAACTGGGCCAGACCGTCGTCGTGGAAAACCGCGGCGGCGCCGGCGGTTCGATCGGCAGCGCCTTCGTCGCCAGCAGCGCGCCGGACGGCTACGTCCTGGGCATCGCCACCGTCAGCACGCACGGCATCAACCCGGCCATCTACCCGAACCTGCCGTTCGATGGCGAGAAGGACTTCACGCCCATCTCGAATCTGGCCGCCGTGCCGAACATCATGACCATCAACCCGAAGGTCCAGGCCAAGAACATCGCCGAGCTCATCAAGCTGGCCAAGAGCGAACCGGGCAAGCTGACGTACGCCTCCGCCGGCAACGGGTCGGTCTCGCACATGATGGGCGAACTGTTCAAGATGGCCTCGGGCACCAACCTGATGCACGTTCCGTACCGCGGCGTGGGCCCGGCGCTGAACGACGCGCTGGCCGGCCAGGTCGACGTCATGTATGACAACCTGCCCTCCACGCTGCCGCACGTGCAGTCCGGCCGCCTGATCGCCATGGCCGTCGCCTCGCCCAAGCGCGTGGCGTCCCTGCCCGACGTTCCCACCTTCGCCGAAGCCGGCCTGCCGGCCGTGAACGACGCATCGTGGTTCGGCCTGGTCGCCCCGGCCAAGCTGCCGGCGCCGGTCCTGGCCAAGCTGAACGCCGCCGTCCAGAAGGTCAGCGCCGAAGCCGACGTCAAGACGCGCCTGGAAGCGCTGGGCGCCTCGCCCGCCGCCAACACTTCGGCCGAGTTCGGCGCGCAGATCGCCGCTGAAATCGCCAAGAACAAGCGCATCGCCAAAGAAGCAAACGTGAAGATCGACTGATCGATCTTCGATCCCCGCCGCCCCTCTCCGGGGCGCGGGGATCTCCGATTCACGAACGCACCCCCCCCTTATGCGAATTACCCAACCCCTGTCTTACCGGCTCGACCTTCCGCAGCAATATCCCGATTCGGAATCCTCGGCCCCGCTCGTGCTGGACTCTCCGCACAGCGGCACCGCCTACCCTCCCGATTTCGCGGCCGCGGTGGACTTTGGCGCACTGCGCACTGCCGAGGACACCTGGGTTGACGATCTTTGGGGCGACGCCCTCGAGATGGGCGTGCCCATGATCGCCGCGGCCTTCCCGCGCGCCTACATCGACGCCAACCGCGCGCCCGACGAGATCGATGAACTGCTGCTCGACCAGCCCTGGCCCGACGCGCTCAACGCCTCGCCCAAGGTCAAGCTGGGCAAGGGCCTGATCTGGCGCATGCTCGATGACGGCACTCCGCTGTACGACCGCAAGCTGACGGTCGAGGAAGTCCGCCACCGCATCGACGCGTGCTGGAAACCCTATCACGCCGCCCTGGGCCGCGTGCTGGACGACGCTCACCGCAAGTTCGGCAAGGTCTGGCACATCAACTGCCACTCGATGCCCAGCGTAGCCGGCGCCTTCGCCACCGACCGCCCCGGCCTGGTCCACCCCGATTTCGTGCTGGGCGACCGCGACGGCAGCACCAGCGACCCCGCCTTCCGCGAGTTCATCGCCGCCTGGTTGCGCGAGCGCGGCTATAACGTCACCGTGAACGATCCCTACAAGGGCGTGGAACTGGTGCGCGCCTTCGGCCGCCCCCAGGAAGGCCGCCACAGCCTGCAGATCGAGATCAACCGCAAGCTCTACATGGATGAAGTCACGCTGCGTCCATCCGAAAACTACGGCCGCCTGAAGGCCGACCTGCGCGACCTCACCGCCGCGCTCATCACCTGGACTCGCGCGCAAACGGCTTAACGCCGGACGTTTGCGCGCAGTGCCGGCCAGCGGCGTGGTAAGCCTGGCCGGAATAGTGGGCTGAAAAGCCCCAGCCCCATGGTTCGCCATGGGGCTTTTTTTGTGCCCGCCGCGGAGACGACAAGCGCCCACGGCACGTGCGACGCGAGAAGCCCAAACGGCCTTCGCAAGAACAGCCGGCCCGCTTCCGGGGCGCTCCCAAGGCGGGCCAGCCCCCTCGGGGGCAGCAAGCGAGCGAAGCGAGTGCGGCGTTGGGCCCACTACACCAACCTCCGCAAGAACAGCCGGCCCGCCGCCGGGCCGCCCCAAGGCGGGCCAGCCCTCTTGGCGGGCAGCAAGCGAGCGAAGCGAGTGCGGCATTGGGCCCACTACACCAACCTCCGCAAAAATAGCCGGCCCGCCGCCGGGCCGCCCCAAGGCGGGCCAGCCCCCTCGGGGGGCAGCAAGCACGCAAGGCGCGCGCAGCGCCGGAGCCCTCGTCACTCTCCGCAAAAATAGCCGGCCCGCCGCCGGGCCGCCCCAAGGCGGGCCAGCCCCCTTGGGGGGCAGCAAGCGAGCGAAGCGAGTGCGGCGTGGGGGCATATTCCCGTGTATAACTACGACGAACCTTCTGAGGAGAGGCGTAGATGCACATCGGGATACCAAAAGAAACCCGAGACGGGGAAACCCGTGTCGCAGCAACACCGGAGACCGTCAAGAAGTACGTGGGCGGCAAGCACACCGTCGTCGTCGAACGTGGGGCCGGCACCGCCGCCCGCTATCTGGACGACGCCTACGAAGCCGCGGGCGCCACGCTCGGCACAGCCCAGGATGCTCTGGGCGCCGAACTGGTCATGAAGGTTCGCGCGCCGGATTCCACCGAATTGGGGCAAATGAAGCCGGGCACGGTCGTCATCGGCATGCTCGATCCCTTCGACGCCGACGGCCTCGCGCGGATGGCGGCTGCGGGATTGGTCGGATTCGCGCTCGAGGCCGCGCCCCGCATCACTCGGGCCCAAAGCCTGGACGTGCTGTCCTCGCAGGCCAACCTGGCGGGCTACAAGGCCGTGCTGCTGGCCGCTCACCACTACGGGCGCCTGATCCCCATGATGATGACCGCCGCCGGCACGCTGAAGGCCGCTCGCGCCGTTGTGCTGGGCACCGGCGTCGCCGGCCTGCAGGCCATCGCCACGGCCAAGCGGCTGGGCGCCGTGGTGGAGGCCTCGGACGTGCGCCCCGCCGCGCGCGAGCAGGTGGAGTCGCTGGGCGCCAAGTTCATCGACGTGCCCTTCGAGACGGACGAAGAGCGCGAGATCGCGCAAGGCACGGGCGGCTATGCCCGCCCCATGCCGCCCGCATGGATGGCGCGGCAAGCCGCGCTGGTCTCCGAGCGCTGCAAGCAGGCCGACATCGTCATCACGACGGCGCTGATCCCGGGCCGGCCGGCGCCCACGCTGGTTTCCGCGGAAACCGTGGCGGCCATGAAGCCCGGGTCGGTGCTGGTGGACCTTGCCGTCGAACGAGGCGGCAATTGCCCCCTGTCCGAAAAAGGCCTGATCGTGGAAAAGCACGGCGTGACGATCGTCGGACTGACCAACCTGCCGGGCCTGGTCGCGACCGACGCGTCGGCGCTGTATGCGCGCAACATCCTGGATTTCCTGAAGCTCATCATCAATGCCGACGGCGCGCTGGCGATCCAGCGCGAAGATGAAATCGTGGCGGCCTGCCTGGTGTGCGAAGGCGGCAACGTGACGCGGAGAACCTGAACATGGAAGCGATCAACCCCACCCTGATGAACCTCATCATCTTCGTGCTCGCCGTCTATGTCGGCTATCACGTGGTGTGGAACGTCACCCCTGCCCTGCATACGCCGCTGATGGCCGTGACCAACGCCATTTCCGCCATCATCATCGTGGGCGCCATGCTGGCCGCCGCGCTGACCGAAGGCGGGCTCGCGCGCGGCATGGGCGTGTTCGCCGTCGCGCTGGCCGCGGTCAACGTGTTCGGCGGATTCCTCGTCACCCGGCGCATGCTCGAGATGTTCAAGAAAAAGGACAGGAAGCCCGGCAAGGAGGACGCGAAATGATCTCGCTGAACCTCGTCACGCTGCTGTACCTCGTTGCCTCGGTCTGCTTCATCCAGGCGCTCAAGGGCCTGTCCCATCCCACCACCTCGCGCCTGGGCAATCTGTTCGGCATGACGGGCATGGCTATCGCGGTGCTGACCACGGCCGCGCTCATCGTCGGGCTGGCCCGCGACGGCGCCGCCACGATCGGCCTGGGATGGGTGGTGCTGGGCCTGCTGGTGGGCGGCTCCATCGGCACGCTCATGGCCAAGCGCGTGGAAATGACGAAGATGCCCGAACTGGTTGCGTTCATGCACAGCATGATCGGCCTGGCGGCGGTGGCCATCGCCGTCGCCGTGGTGGCGGAACCGCACGCCTTCGGCGTCGCCGCGGCCGGCGCGCCGATACCCACCGGCAACCGTTTCGAGCTGTTCATCGGCACGTTCGTGGGCGCCATTACCTTCTCGGGCTCGGTCATCGCCTTCGGAAAGCTGTCGGGCAAGTACAAGTTCCGGCTGTTCCAGGGCGCGCCCGTGGTGTTTGCGGGCCAGCACATGCTGAACCTGGCGCTGGCGCTGCTGATGTTGGCCTGCGGCATCTGGTTCATGCTCACGCAGGAATGGACGCCCTTCGTCATCATGACCGCCATCGCCTTCGTGCTGGGCGTGCTCATCATCATTCCCATCGGCGGCGCGGACATGCCCGTGGTGGTGTCCATGCTGAACAGCTATTCGGGCTGGGCAGCGGCGGGCATCGGCTTTTCGCTGAACAACCCGATGCTGATCATCGCGGGCTCTCTGGTGGGGTCTTCCGGCGCCATCCTGTCCTACATCATGTGCAAGGCGATGAACCGGTCGTTCTTCAACGTGATCCTGGGCGGCTTCGGCGGCCAGGCCGGCGGCGGCGCGGCGGCGGGCAGCGCCCAGCAGCGCAGCGTCAAGTCGGGCAGCCCCGATGACGCGGCCTTCCTGATGACCAACGCCGAAAGCGTGACCATCGTGCCCGGCTACGGCCTGGCGGTGGCGCGCGCGCAGCACGCGCTGAAGGAACTGGCGGAAAAGCTCACCGAGCGCGGCGTCACGGTCAAGTACGCCATCCACCCGGTGGCCGGGCGCATGCCGGGCCACATGAACGTGCTGCTGGCCGAGGCCGAGGTGCCATACGACCAGGTCTTCGAAATGGAGGACATCAACAGCGAGTTCGGCCAGACCGACGTGGTGCTGGTGCTGGGCGCCAACGACGTGGTCAACCCCGCGGCGAAGAACGACCCGAAATCGCCGATCGCCGGCATGCCCATCCTCGAAGCCTACAAGGCGCGCACCGTAATCGTGAACAAGCGGTCGATGGCGTCGGGCTACGCCGGGCTGGACAACGAGCTCTTCTACATGGACCGCACCATGATGGTTTTCGGCGACGCGAAGAAGGTGCTGGAAGACATGGTCAAGGCGGTGGAATAAGCCCGCCAAGGGGCGCCAGGCGACGGGAAGCTCCGGGGCCCGGCGCCCTCCCCGGCCGCTTCCCGCGTCAAGCTCCCGCGGCGGATTGCAGCCGCTCGTCCACGATCTCGACCCAATGCCGCACGGGCGTATCGGTGCCGCTTTGCAAGTGGCCGATGCAGCCGATGTTGGCGGACAGGATCACGTCCGGCCCGCCAGAGGAAATGGCGCTCAGCTTGCGGTCTCGCAGTTGCAGCGCGATCTCGGGATTCAGCACCGAATAGGCGCCGGCGGAACCGCAGCACAGATGCTTGTCGGCGAATGGCTGCAATTCGAAACCCAGGTCCACGAGCAATTGTTCCGATAGCGGCCGCAACCCTTGCCAATGCTGCAGGGTGCAGGGCGGGTGGAAGGCCGCCCGCATGCCCGCAGGCAGGCGCGAGCGCAGCTGCGCGGCGTGCGGCGCGACGATCTCGGCCACGTCCTTCACCAGCGCCACGATGTCGGCCGCCTTCCGGGCGTAGGCGGGATCATGCCGCAGGTGATGAGCGTATTCCTTCACCATGGCCCCGCAGCCCGAGGCGTTCATGACGATGGCCTCGACCTTGCCGTCCTGCACCAGCGGCCACCAGGCGTCGACATTGGCGCGCATCTGCGCCAAGGCGGCATCCTGCGCGTCCAGGTGGAAACTGACGGCGCCGCAGCACCCCGCCCCCGGCGCGATGCGCGCGCCGATACCGACGGCGTCCAGCACGCGGATGGTGGCGGCATCGATCGTCGGCATCATGGCGGGCTGCACGCAGCCGGCCAGCATCAGCACCTGCCGGGCGTGCCCGGACACCTGCGGCAGCGCGCCCGCATCGCGGCGCTCCGGCACCTTGCGTTTCAGCGACTCCGGCAGCAGCCCGCGCACGGCCTGCCCCAGCCGCATCGCGGGCGCGAATAGCGGCGACATCATGGCCTTGCGCAGCATCGTGCGCTTCGTCCTGTCGCCCCAGGAGCGCGGCACGCGCTCGTCCACGATCTTGCGGCCGATGTCCACCAGGTGCCCGTACTCGACGCCTGACGGACACGTGGTTTCGCAATTGCGGCAGGTCAGGCAACGGTCCAGATGCTGTTGGGTCGACTGCGTGGGCTCGGCGCCCTCCAGCACCTGCTTGATGAGGTAGATGCGCCCGCGCGGGCTGTCCAGTTCGTCGCCCAGCACCTGGTACGTGGGACAGGTGGCCGTGCAGAAGCCGCAATGCACGCAGCGCCTCAGGATGGCGTCGGCCTCGTTGCCCAGATCGGTATCGCGTGCCCAGGATGCCAGATTGGTTTGCATGATGCCTATAGCTCCAGGACCAGGCGGCCGGGATTGAACAGGCCGGCCGGATCGAGCTCTTGTTTGAGCCGGCGCGTGATCGCAGCGATCCCTGGCGCCAGCGGATGGAATACGCCGTCGGCCGGCGGCTTGCCGTGGCCGGCGCGGAACAGCGTCGCATGTCCGCCCAGCCGCGCGGCGGTCTCGCGCAGCATGGCAGCGTCGTGCGCGCCCGACAGCCAACGCTGCCCGCCGCCCCATTCCAGCAAGGTCGGGCCCAGCCCGAGCGCCGCGGCCGTGGGAGGCAAGGCCAGGCGCCACAACGGCTGCCCGGGCGTGAAGAATGCGTGGGTCTGCTCGCGCAGCGACCGCCACCACGCCGCGGCCGCCTCGGGCGCCATCGGCGCGCCGCCGATCGACTGCCGGGCGCTGGCGACCGCCGGAGGAGCGCCCGACAGGCGCACGGCCATCGCGCCTTCCGCCTGGCTGTCTTCGCCGGTCCAGCTGGTGGCCGAAATCGGCAGGGGCTTGCCGCGCCACAGCGCGAAGCTGGCCAGCGCCTGCGCCTGCGTGGCGGGCAGCACCAGCGTCAGCTCCTCCATCGGCCGGGGCGCGACCTTCAGCGACACCTCGAGGATGGCGCCGAAGATGCCGTGCGATCCGGCCAGCAGGCGCGACACGTCGTAGCCGGCCACATTCTTCATGACCTCTCCGCCGAACGAGAGAATGCGCCCTTCCGAATCCAGCAGTTGCGCGCCCAGCACGAAATCCTTCAGCGCGCCGGCGCTCATGCGCCGCGGGCCGGAAAGCCCGGCGGCCACGCAGCCGCCCACCGTGGCCGCCGGCGAGAAATGCGGCGGCTCGAAAGCCAGCATCTGCCCGTTTTCGGCCAGCGCGGCCTCGAGCTCGGCCAGGGGGGTTCCGGCGCGCACCGTCACGACCAGCTCGGATGGGTGATAACTGACGATGCCGCGATAAGGCGTCATGTCCAGCAGGCAATGGCCGTCCTGGGGCGTTACCGGGCGGTAATTGCCATAGAACGCCTTGCTGCCCCCGCCCATCACGAACAGGGGTTTATGGCCGGCGCGGGCCGTCATGACCTGGTCGCACAACTCCGACAGGACGAAATCCATGGGGGATGCGTCCTAGAAACGGGCGAGATCGGGGAAGCGCAACTCGCCCGCATGGACATGCATCTTGCCGTATTCGGCGCAGCGGGCCAGCGTGGGAATGACCTTTTCGGGATTGAGCAGGCACGGCGGGTCGAACGCCCGCTTTACCGCCAGGAACGCGTCGAGTTCTTCGCGAGAGAATTGCACGCACATTTGATTTATCTTCTCCATTCCCACACCGTGCTCTCCGGTCACGGTTCCTCCTACCTGCACGCACAGTTCAAGAATGGCGGCGCCGAATTTTTCGGCGCGCTCCACTTCGTCCGGCTTGTTCGAATCGAACAGGATCAACGGATGCAGATTGCCGTCGCCTGCGTGGAACACGTTGGCGCAGCGCAATCCGAACTCGTCTTCCATCTGCTCGATGGCGCCCAGCACGCGCGCCAGGTGACGGCGCGGAATCGTGCCGTCCATGCAATAGTAATCGGGCGACACTCTCCCTGCGGCCGGGAACGCATTTTTGCGGCCCGCCCAGAACTTCAGGCGCTCGGCTTCGGACGCGGAGACCTGGCAGCGCGTGGCGCCCGCCGCGCGGAACACCGCCTCCATGCGCGCGATCTCATGCTCGACCTCTTCGGGCGTGCCGTCCGATTCGCACAGCAGTATGGCCTGCGCGTCCATGTCGTAGCCCGCGCGCACGAAGGGTTCGACCATATGGGTCGCGCGCCGGTCCATCATTTCCAGGCCGGCGGGGATCATGCCCTGGGCGATGACTTGCGTGACCGCATTGCCGGCGGCCTCGACGCTGGAAAAGCTGGCCATGACGACCTGCGCGCAGGCGGGCTTGGGAATCAGCTTGACGGTCACTTCGGTGACCACGCCCAGCATGCCTTCGGATCCGATGAAGACGGACAGCAGATCCAGCCCGGGCGCGTCCGGCGCTTCCGAACCCAGCTCGACGACCTCCCCGTCGATGGTCACCACGCGCACGCGCAGCACGTTATGCACGGTCAGCCCGTATTTGAGGCAGTGCACTCCGCCCGAGTTCTCGGCGACGTTGCCGCCGATGGAACAGGCGATCTGGCTGGAGGGATCGGGCGCGTAGTAAAGGCCATAGGGCGCGGCGGCCTCCGAGATGGCCAGGTTGCGCACGCCCGGCTGGACGATGGCCGTCGCGCTCGCCAGGTCGATGTGCTTGATGCGATTGAATTTCGACAGGCCGAGAAGCACGCCCCGGCTGTGCGGCATGGCGCCGCCGGACAAGCCGGTGCCGGCGCCGCGCGCGACGATGGGGGCGTTCAGCCGCTTGCAGATGCGCATGACGGCCTGCACCTGCTCTTCGGTTTCGGGCAGGGCCACGACCGCCGGCAGCGCGCGATAGAGGGAAAGGCCGTCGCACTCGTAGGGGCGGGTGTCCTCTTCGCGGAACAGAACGCAGTGCGCGGGCAATGCCGCCGTCAGGGCCTCGACGAGCTGCTGCAAAGAGTAAGGCGCCTGCACTTGTGCCAGGCCGGTTTCGACCAATGAATTCATGACCGCAACAATAGCGCGAGCGCCCGCTATAAGCAGGCCGGGATTTACCCGCATCGGCGGCTCGCTCGCGCCCAGATAAGTAACCAGCCGTAATCGGCGAAGCCGCCCGGCGCCCGGCGCCCGGCCGCAGGAAATGCCTCAAAGGGGGCTTTTGCCTCGGGACGGCCCGGCGCGGCGCGGCGGCAAAAAAAAACCGACGGCTGCCCGTCGGTTCGCGAGGTGAAGGCCGCGCCTTCCTCAGGCCTGCCAGGAGACGATCTTGCCCGGGTTCAGGATGTTGTTCGGATCGAACGCGTGCTTGAGGCTGCGCATCAGCGCCAGCGCGTCCTCGCCGTGCTCCTCGGCCATGAACTGCATCTTGTGCAGGCCCACGCCGTGCTCGCCGGTGCACGTGCCGTCTGCCGCGATCGCGCGGCGCACCAGGTTGTGGTTGATGGCTTCGGACTCCTGCCATTCCTCGGCGCTATCGGCGTCGAGCAGCATCAGCACGTGGAAGTTGCCGTCGCCGACATGGCCCACGATGGTGTAGGGGAAGCTGGCGCGGTCCAGTTCCTCGACCGTGTCGCGCACGCAATCCGCCAGGCGCGAGATCGGCACGCACACGTCGGTGGTGCTGGCGCGGCAGCCTGGGCGCAGCTGCAGGCCGGCGAAGTAGGCATTGTGGCGGGCGGTCCAGAGGCGGCTGCGGTCTTCGGGGCGTTCGGCCCATTCGAAGTCCATGCCGCCATGGTCGGCCGTGATCGCCTGGACGGTTTCGGCCTGCTCCTGCACGCCTGCCGGGCTGCCGTGGAATTCGAATACCAGCAGCGGGGTTTCGCGCAGGGTCAGCTTGCTGTGCAGGTTGACGGCGCGCACGCTGGCCGCGTCCATGAACTCGACCCGGGCGACCGGCACGCCCATCTGGATGATTTCGATCACGCTCTGCACCGCGTCGTCGAGCGTAGGGAAGTTGCAGACCGCGGCGGACACCGCCTCGGGCTGCGGATACAGGCGCACCGTCACTTCGGTGATGATCCCCAGCGTGCCTTCGCTGCCCACGAAAATGCGGGTCAGGTCGTAGCCCGCCGACGATTTGCGCGCGCGCCCCGCCGTGCGGACGATGCGCCCATCCGCCGTCACTACCGTCAGCGACATGACGTTCTCGCGCATGGTGCCGTAGCGCACGGCGTTGGTGCCGGAGGCGCGCGTGGCGGCCATGCCGCCCAGGCTGGCGTCGGCGCCGGGATCGATCGGGAAGAACAGGCCGGTGTCGCGGATCTCTTCGTTGAGCTGCTTGCGCAGCACGCCCGCCTGCACGGTGGCGGTAAGGTCCTCGGCGTTGACCGCCAGCACCTTGTTCATCTGCGAGAGGTCGAGGCTGACGCCGCCCTGGATGGCCAGGATATGGCCTTCCAGCGACGAACCCGCGCCATAGGGAATCAGCGGCACGCGATGCTCGTTGCACAGTTTGGCGACCTCGGCCACCTCTTCGGTCGATTGCGCGAAGACGACGGCGTCCGGGAGCATGGCCGGATAGGGAGACTCGTCGCGGCCGTGGTGCTCGCGCACGGCGGAAGACTCGGACAGGCGGTCGCCAAAGCGCGCGCGCAGGGCATCCAGACAGGCAGCCGGCACCGGGCGGCGCAACGTTTCAGCGTGCAGGGGAGCGTTCATGATCAGCGTGTTCTCGGGTTCGTTAATCCGATTATTCTACGCCGCCGCGCATGCTGCGCCGCACACCGCCATGCGTGGCGATCCGCGGCGCGATCCGCGCATTTACTTGCCGGAGGTCAGCGCGACCCGGCGGCGCTCACGCACGGCGTGGGCCAGGCGCTCGAGCACGGCGACGGAAGCGTCCCAGTCGATGCAGCCGTCGGTGATGCTCTGGCCGTAGACCAGCGGCGTGCCCGGCACCATGTCCTGGCGGCCGCCCAGCAGGTGGCTTTCCACCATGACGCCCACCAGCCGGGCATCGCCCGCTTCCATCTGGCGCGCAACGTCTTCCACCACTTGCGGCTGGTTCTCGGGCTTCTTGCTGCTGTTGGCGTGGCTGGCGTCGATCATGATGCGTTGGGCCAGGCCCGACTTGGCCATGTCCTGGCAGGCGGCATCCACGCTCTGCGCGTCGTAGTTGGGCGTCTTGCCGCCGCGCAGGATGACATGGCAGTCCTCGTTGCCGGCCGTGGACACGATGGCGGAATGCCCGCCCTTGGTCACCGACAGGAAATGGTGCGGCTGCGAAGCCGCCTTGATGGCATCCACCGCGATCTTCACATTGCCGTCCGTGCCGTTCTTGAATCCCACCGGACACGACAGGCCGGAGGCCAGTTCCCGATGCACCTGGCTTTCCGTCGTCCGAGCCCCGATCGCCCCCCAGGAGACCAGATCCGCGATGTATTGCGGGGTAATCATGTCCAGGAATTCGCAGCCCGCGGGCAGCCCCAGGCTATTGATGTCCAGGAGCAGTTCCCGCGCGACGCGCACGCCCTTGTTGATGTCGAAGCTGCCGTCCAGGTCGGGATCGTTGATGAGGCCCTTCCAGCCCACCGTCGTGCGGGGTTTCTCGAAATAGACCCGCATCACGATTTCCAGGTCGGCGCTCAGGCGGTCGCGCACCGGCTTCAGACGTTTCGCATATTCGATGGCCGCGCGCGTATCGTGAATGGAGCAGGGACCGATCACGACGATCATCCGGTCGTCCATGCCATGCAGGATGCGATGCATCGCCTGGCGGGCGGCGAACACGGTATCGGACGCCTCCTTGGTGCAGGCGAACTCGCGCATGACGTGCGCGGGCGGATTCAGTTCTTTGATTTCTCGAATGCGAAGGTCATCGGTATTGTGTGACACGGTACTGCTCCTGGGTTGCCCGCCGTCGGGGACCGTTCCCGAGGGTTTCCTCAACCGGCGGCGCAAAAAAAGCCGCCAGTTCGCTGGCGGCTTTTTTGGGGGATTCTTTCCAAACTTCAGATTGAGCGCGTCCCTTCCTCCGCCAGCGGCTTCAGAAAACCATAAAAGTAAAAGTAAAAAGCGGGGGACGCGAATTTCATGGGGAATGACTCTAGCACAGTTTTTCGTGCCCGTCATGATTTTTTCGCGGGCGCGGCGCCCCGCGCGCGCAATGGATCGCCTGCGGAAACGACAGACGCGGCAAGAACGGCTAGCCCGCCGCCGGGCCGTCCCAAGGCGGGCCTGCCCCCCCTCGGGGGGGCAGCTAGCCCGCGCAGCGGGCGCGGCGTGGGGGGGCTCACGCCTACGCCGTGCCGCCCACCGTCAGGCCTTCCATCCGAACGGTCGGCATGCCGACGCCCACGGGAACACTCTGGCCATCCTTGCCGCAGGTGCCCACGCCGGAATCCAGCTGCAGGTCGTTGCCGATCATGGTGACCCGGTTCATGGCATCGGGGCCGTTGCCGATCAGGGTCGCGCCCTTGACCGGGTAGGTCACCTTGCCGTTCTCGATCATGTAGGCCTCGGATGCCGAGAAGACGAACTTGCCGTTCGTGATGTCGACCTGGCCGCCGCCGAAATTGACGGCGTACAGCCCGCGCTTGACGGACGACACGATTTCCTCGGCCGGCTTGTCGCCCGCCAGCATGTAGGTGTTGGTCATGCGCGGCATCGGCAGGTGGGCGAACGATTCCCTGCGGCCGTTGCCGGTGGCGGATGTCTTCATGAGCCGCGCATTCAGCGTGTCCTGCATGTAGCCGCGCAGGATGCCGTCCTCGATCAGGACGTTGCGCTGGGTGGCGTTGCCTTCGTCGTCGATGTTGAGCGAACCGCGGCGATCCGGGATCGTGCCGTCGTCCACCACCGTCACCCCCTTGGAGGCCACGCGTTCGCCGATGCGGCCGGAAAACACGCTGGACCCCTTGCGATTGAAATCGCCTTCCAGCCCGTGGCCGACCGCCTCGTGCAGCAGGATGCCCGGCCAGCCCGAACCGAGCACCACCGTCATCTCGCCTGCCGGCGCGGGACGCGCCTCCAGGTTCACCATGGCTTCGTGGACGGCGCGCTCGACGTAGCCTTGCAGCATCTCGTCCGTGAAGTACGCCAGGCCGAGGCGCCCGCCGCCGCCGGCATGGCCCATTTCACGGCGGCCGTTGCGTTCGGCGATCACGGTCAGGGACAGGCGCACCAACGGACGCACGTCGGCGGCCAGGCGGCCGTCGCTGCCGGCCACCAGGACCACGTCGTACTCGGCCCCCAGCCCTGCCATGACCTGGATCACGTGCGGATCGCGCGCGCGCGCCATGCGCTCTACCCGTTCGAGCAGGGCCACTTTCTCGGGCGCGCTCAGCGACGCGACCGGATCGATGTCGGCGTACAGGCTGCGGCCGATCTCGGCTTCGACCTGGGCCGCCACTTTCACCTTGCCGGCGCCGCGGCGCGCGATGCCGCGCACCGCGTGGGCGGATGACAGCAGCGCTTCGGGCGACAGCGAATCCGAATACGCGAAGGCGGTTTTCTCGCCGCTCACGGCGCGCACGCCGACGCCCTGGCTGATCGAGAAACTTCCCGTCTTGACTATGCCCTCTTCCAGGCTCCAGCCCTCGCTGCGCGTGTACTGGAAATACAGGTCGGCATAGTCGACCTTGTGCGTGAAGATCTCACCCAGCGCGCGCGCCATGTCCGCCTCCGTCAGCCCCCAGGGGTCTAGCAGCAGCGATTTGGCGGTGGCGAGGGAAGCAATGGCGGGATCGATGATTTTCATGGGACTCTATTCAGGGGCGGCGGCGCGAAAGCGCGCGCCTGCAATGGCGCTCAAGACCATATCGTAACGCCGACACAGGCCCGGCGTCCCGGCCTCGCCGGAAATCCTTGGCCGCCCCGGCTTGGCGGACGCCCCGGGGAAACGGGGACGTGGATTATCTCCGCAACGATAGATGGGGTCGAAATATTACCTATCAAGTTAAGCAGATTTCCATCGAACCGCCATTTGGGAAATGCTATCCCGCGCGCAGGCGCGCCATTCCGCGCATGCGGGCGGCCGCGCCGGGAGACTATTGCGCGAGCAATTTCGGCACTCGTCATACAACCTGACATAAAAATGAAACCAGAGAGAATGCGCCGCCTGATTATGCGTGCCGGGGCGTTCTCAATGGCCGGGAATCCCGAAAATCGTGGCATCCCGCAATACGGGCGGTCTTTCATGACAAGTCATCAGACTACTTTGCGGAACCCCTCGGTTTACCCACGGTCCAAATTGCGCATTGCGCCATGGGGATTGCGGCTCTCCGTAGTACCCGTCATTCACGATGTGCCGCAAAATCAGGCATTTGCGGAAGCGGCGGGGCACGATCCGTCCGCCTCGTGAACCAATGCCCGATTTGTTTCAAGTTGTCCCAGATATGGGAATACCATTCCCAATAGTTGCTTCCGGCATCGCCTGAAAAAGCGGAAAAGAGCCTTGGCCCTTTTGATACAAAGTAATTAGTCCTAAAACCGGGAAGTCAAGGCGTAATTTCTGTATTATGCGAAGCACAACAAATACACATAACGTCGCCGGCGATTAAAAGCAGTTCCATAATCAGGAATAAACCATGGCCCGAGAAACCTACGCAGCACTGCAAGCAAAGATCGAAAAGGAAATCAACAAGCTACAGAAGAAGGCTGAGATCCTCCAAACCAAGCGCCGCAAGCCCGTGATCTCGTCGATCATCACGTCGATGCGCGAGTACGACATCACGCCCGAGGAGATCATCGCAGCCTATGGCGCCGGCAAGGCCACCCGCGGCGCCGCTGGCGGCCGCCGCAAGGCCAGCCCCGCGGCCCGCCCGGCCAATGCCGCCAAGCGCGCCGTGGCGCCCAAGTACCGCCACCCCCAAACCGGCGAAACCTGGAGCGGCCGCGGCAAGGCGCCCCGCTGGCTGGCCGCTGAAGAAGCCGCCGGCGCCACGCGCGACAGTTTTCTTATCAAAGAATAAAACCTATCTGAAAGTAAGAAATAAATCGGCGCACCAAAATGGTGCGCCGATTTTTATTTATACGGCAGGCGTTCAGGCCGGCCGGAACTTACTGGACGGGAAACTCGATTTCACGCTCCGCGCCATTATTTCCGGGAAAATTATCAAATATTGCACGCACCAGATAGGGCATGGTGCGCATGAAATCGTCGCGCTCGCTCAGTATGAAAGCCGTTGAACGGTATACCTCGGCGCCGCCGCGCTGTGTATCGTGGATCTGCAGCGTGAGCGAATTGCGCTGGACGACCATGGGCACATCCACCCAGTCCGGCCCCCAGTAGCCATAGCCCGCGCCCCACGGGCGAGGGCCATAAAAACCGCCATAGCCATAGCCGCCGTAGAAATACGGATCATACGGCCGGCGTACCATTACCTGCGTCTGCGTGGTTCCGTAACGGAACGAGACATCGAAACGGCCCTTGGCCCCGGGTTTCGCCTCGACCAGGCCGGTCGGACCGATGCCGGCGCGCACCATATCCTGATAGGACTGATATTCGAGATTATTGTTTTGGGATGGATCGGCGGGCACGAACTGATAGGTTTGCCCCTCCACGCCGGCTGGCCATTGCTGGAAGGACGTCACCCGCGCCGATACCGTGGGAGCGGCGCAGCCCGTCAACGCAAGCGCCCCCAGCACGACGAGCACGCCGGCCCAACGGCCCGCATTGAACATGGACGACCTCGACATTCTGCGACTCCTTCTGCGCGCGACGGCGCATGATACTGAGCTTTGACCGGCCCCGTCCCGAAAAGTTTACGTCAGCTCACAAGGCGCCGGGCGGCGCGGCGGATCCAGCCACTACAATAGGCTCCTCGTTCATACAGGACTGCAATCCCATGCGCACCGACACGCCCGTAACCGTATATCGCAAGGATTACCAGCCCTACCCCTACGACATTCCCGAAGTCGCCCTCGCGTTCGACCTCGCGCCCGACGCCACCGAAGTGCGCAGCGTGATGCAGGTGCGGCGCAAGCCCGGGGCCGGCGCCGACGCCGCCCTGGTCCTCGACGGCGAAGAGCTGGAGCTCGTCTCGGTAGGGGTGGATGGCGCCGCGCTGCCCGCCGACCGCTATCGCCTTTCCGAGCGCCGCCTGGAGATCCATGGCCTGCCGGCCAGCGCCACGGTGGAAATCGTCGGCCGTTGCAAGCCTTCCGCCAATTCCACGCTGATGGGCCTGTACGTGTCCGGCGGCAACTTCTTCACGCAATGCGAGGCCGAGGGCTTCCGCCGCATCACCTGGTTCGCCGACCGCCCCGACGTCATGTCGCGCTACCGCGTGACGCTGCGCGCCCTGCCCGACTACCCGGTGCTCCTGTCCAATGGCAACCTGGTCGCCTCGCGCCAACTGCCGGACGGCCGAAACGAAGTCGAATGGGAAGACCCGTTCCCCAAGCCCTGCTATCTCTTCGCGCTGGTTGCCGGCAAGCTCACCCACCGCGAAACCACCGTGAAGACCGCCAGCGGCCGCGACGTGCTGCTGCAGGTCTATAGCGACCCGGGCTCCGAGACCAAGACGGAATGGGCCCTGGATTCGCTCGTGCGCGCGCTGCGCTGGGACGAAGCCCGCTTCGGCCTGGAGCTGGACCTGGACCGCTTCATGGTGGTTGCCGTCCACGACTTCAACATGGGCGCGATGGAAAACAAGGGCTTGAACATTTTCAACGCCGCCTACGTGCTGGCCGACGCCGACACCGCCACGGATGCCAACTACGAGGGCATCGAATCCGTCATCGGACACGAGTACTTCCACAACTGGACCGGCAACCGGGTAACCTGCCGCGACTGGTTCCAACTGAGCCTGAAGGAAGGCCTGACGGTCTTCCGCGACCAGGAATTCAGCGCCGACATGATGGCCCATGGCATGGAGGCGGCCGAGGCCGCCAGCGCCCGCGCCGTCAAGCGCATCGACGACGTGGTGGCGCTGCGCGCCGCCCAGTTCCCGGAAGATGCCGGCCCCATGGCCCACCCCATCCGCCCGGAAAGCTACCAGGAGATCGGCAACTTCTACACGGCCACCGTGTACGAAAAGGGCGCCGAGGTCATCCGCATGCAGCACACCCTGCTGGGCGAGGAAGGCTTCCGCGCCGGCATGGACGAGTATTTCCGCCGCCATGACGGCCAGGCCGTCACCTGCGACGACTTCGTCGACGCCATGGAATCCGTCTACGTGCGCCAGCACCCGGACCGCGATCTTTCCGTGTTTCGCCGCTGGTACCGCCAGGCCGGCACGCCGCGCGTGACCGTCAAGCTGGACCACGATGCCGCCCCCCGCCGCTGCACCGTGACGCTTACCCAGGAATGCCCGCCGGTCGGCGTGGAAAAGAAGGCCGGCGCCGACTACGTGAAGGCGCCCTATCACATTCCCTTCGCCATCGGCCTGCTGGACCGCGAGGGCCGGGCGCTGACGCTGCGCCACGAAGGCAAAGCCGGCGAAACCGCCCTGCTGGAATTGACCACGCAAAGCCAGCAATGGGTTTTCGAAGACATCGCCGAGCGCCCCGTGCCGTCGCTGCTGCGCGACTTCTCGGCCCCCGTCATCGTCGAGTACGCCTGGACGAACGAGGAACTCGCCCTGCTCTCGGCTCATGACGGCAACCCCTTCGCCCGCTGGGAAGCCGGTCAGGAATTCGCCACCCGGCAGATCCTGGCGCTGGCCGAGGCCAGCCAGGCCGGCAAGACGCTGCGGGCGGACGCCTCGTTCATCGAAACGTGGCGCGCGCTGCTGACCGACCCCGCCATCGACGCCGCCTACCGCGCCCGCGCCCTGGCCCTGCCTTCGGAGAAGACGCTGGCGGAGCGCATGCGGCAGGTGGATCCGCCCGCCCTCGCCGTGGCTCGCGACTTCCTGCGCGCCGAACTCGGCCGCCAACTGGCCACCGAGTTCCGCCAGGCCTACGAGGCCAACCAGACCCCGGGCGAATACAGCCCCGCTCCGGTTCCGGCCGGCAAGCGCGCCCTGAAGAACCTGGCGCTGAGCCACCTCATGGCGGCGGGCGAGCCCGATGCCCAGGGCCTGGCCGAACAGCTCTATCGTCAGGCGGGCAACATGACGGACAGCATGGCGGCGCTGTCCACCCTGATCAATTTCGGCCAGGGCGAGTTTCCGCGGCAGGCGCTCGCCGCCTTCTACGACAAGTGGCGCGACAACCCTCTGGTAGTGGACAAATGGTTCGCCTTGCAGGCGGCCGCGCGCTCGACCACGGTGCAGGCCGCGCGCGAGCTCATGCAGCATCCCGCCTTCACGCTGCGCAACCCGAACCGCGCCCGCGCGCTGATTTTCCAGTTCTGCCTGAACAACGCCCGGGGCATGCACCATCCGGACGGCTCGGGCTACGCGTTCTGGGCCGAGCAGGTGCTGGCGCTGGACGCGCTCAATCCGGAAATCGCCGCCCGGCTGGCGCGCGCGCTGGACAACTGGTCACGCTTCGTTCCCGCCCTGCGCGCGCCCATGCAGGCCGCGTTGCAGCGGGTGCGGGCGCACGAGGGCTTGTCGCGCAACGTGCAGGAAATCGTATCCAAGGCTTTAGAATTCGCAGCATAGGGAGATCCTTTTGAAACGTAAAACACTGACCCAGTACCTGGTGGAGCAGCAACGCTCCGCCCAAGCCCTTGCGCCGGAAGTGCGACTGCTCATCGAAGTGGTCGCGCGCGCCTGCAAGGCCATCAGCCATGCCGTGAGCAAGGGCGCCCTCGGCGGCGTCCTGGGCAGCCTGGAAAGCGAAAACGTCCAGGGCGAAGTCCAGAAGAAGCTGGACGTGCTGTCCAATGAAATCCTCCTCGAAGCCAATGAATGGGGCGGCCACCTCGCGGCCATGGCGTCGGAGGAAATGGAAACCATCCACCTGATCCCGAACCGCTATCCCAAGGGCGAATACCTGCTGTTGTTCGATCCCCTGGACGGCTCGTCGAACATCGACGTGAACGTCTCGATCGGCACCATCTTCTCGGTGCTGCACGCCCCCCATGACGTGTCGGGCGCCCCCGTGTGCGAACAGGACTTCCTTCAGCCCGGGGACAAGCAGGTCGTGGCCGGGTATGCCGTCTACGGCCCGCAGACCATGCTGGTGCTGACGATCGGCAATGGCGTCGTGGGCTTCACGCTGGACCGCGAAATGGGCTCGTGGGTGCTGACTCACGAGGATATCCGCGTGCCCGAGGACACCAAGGAATTCGCCATCAACATGTCGAACATGCGCCACTGGGCCGCTCCGGTGAAGCGCTATGTCGACGACTGCCTGGCCGGCACCACCGGCCCCCTGGGCAAGGACTACAACATGCGCTGGATCGCCTCGATGGTGGCGGACGTGCATCGCATCCTGACCCGCGGCGGCATCTTCATGTACCCCTGGGACGCCCGCGAGCCCGGCAAGGCCGGCAAGCTGCGCCTGATGTACGAAGCCAATCCCATGAGCTTTCTGATCGAGCAGGCCGGCGGCGCGGCCATCAACGGCGAACAGCGCATCATGTCCATCCAGCCCGAGAAGCTGCACCAGCGCGTGAGCGTGATCCTGGGATCGAAGAACGAGGTGGAGCGCGTTGGCCGCTACCACGCCGAAGCGGCGGACAAACAATAATCCGCCCGCGCTCCGGCGCGAAAAAAGCCCCGGCCGCAAGGCTCGGGGCTTTTTCTTGCCTGGAAGGACGGCGGCTACTTGACCTGCTCGATCGACTTCACGTCGTCCTTGTTGATCTGTACCTTCTTGCCGTCCTTGTCGTATTCGTACATGCCGGATTCCTTGTCATACTGGGGCTCGTCGGGCGTCACGGTCGAGCTGCCGTCTCGCTGCTGAATGACCGAGGGGGACGAGCATCCGGCCAGCACTCCGAATCCGGTCACAGCCAGGGCAAGCGTCATGGTCTTCAGGTTCATGGGCGTGTTCTCCGAGTGTGAATGTAGATTCACTGTATCTGACGCGGCCGCCCCATACGTGACGGGTTGTGGTCAAAATGCATGAGAACGTAATCCGTTCGTCCGCGCCCGGAAACGCGCATAACCGCGCTCTGCGCCCGGGGGCGGTTCCGGTCCCAGAAACGAAAAACCCCTCGCGGGCCGGGCCCGCGAGGGGTTGCACACTTACACATGCGGCAAGCGGCCTTTACACCTTGGCGTGAAGCTCGATGAAACGGCGCACTTCGGCCAGGTCGCAGTCCATGATTTCCACGCGCTGCGGCAGGGATTCCAGATCGGCCAGGTTGCCCGGCGGCGTCGCCGGACGGCCCAGCGCCTCCTCGATGGTTTCCGAGAACTTCGCCGGCAAGGCGGTCTCGAGAACCAGCATCGGCACCCCGGGCTCGACGAAATCGCGCGCGACCTTGACGCCATCGGCGGTGTGCGGGTCGATCAGCACGCCGGTCTCGTCATATACCGAACGGATCGTGGCCAGGCGGTCTTCGTGGGAGCTGGCGCCCGACACGAAACCGTAGCGGGTCTCGAACTGCGGCTTGAGATCCGAGAGATCGAACGAACCGTCGCGCGCCAGGGACTCCCACAGCGCCTTCACGCGGCCCGCGTCGCGGCCCACCAGATCGAACACGAAACGCTCGAAGTTCGATGCGCGCGAAATGTCCATGGACGGGCTGGACGTGGCGTAGGTCTGCTCCGCGGGACGCGGGCGATACACGCCCGTGCGGAAAAACTCTTCCAGCACGTTGTTCTCGTTCGTGGCGAGCACTAGCCGGCGAATGGGCAGGCCCATGCTGCGCGCGATGTGGCCCGACAGGATGTTGCCAAAATTGCCCGAGGGCACGGCAAACGAGACTTCCTCGCCCGCCTTGCCGGTGGCGCGCAGCCAGCCGTGGAAGTAATACACCACCTGAGCGGCGATGCGCGCCCAGTTGATGGAGTTCACCGCACCGAGGCGGTACCGGGTCTTGAACGCCAGGTCGCCCGCCAGCGCCTTGACGATGTCCTGCGCTTCGTCGAAGACGCCGCGCACGGCGATGTTATGGATGTTCTCGTCTTGCAGCGAGTACATCTGCGCGCGCTGGAAGGCGCTCATGCGGCCGTGGGGCGACAGCATGAACACGGCCACGCCGCGCTTGCCGCGCAAGGCGTACTCCGCCGCCGAGCCCGTGTCGCCGGAAGTGGCGCCCACGATGTTCAGAGTCGTGCCGCGCTTGCCCAGCACATACTCGAAGACCTGGCCCAGGAACTGCATGGCCATGTCCTTGAACGCCAGTGTCGGCCCCTCGGACAGCCCCAGCAACGACAGCCCGCCGTCCAGGGGACGCAGCGGCACGATGTCTTCGCTGTTGAAGGTCTCTTGCGTGTAGGCGGCGCGGGTCAGGCGGCGCAGGTCGTCCGCCGGGATATCCGTGGCGAACAGCGACAGCACTTCGTACGCCAGATCGGCGTACGGCAGGCCGCGCCACGATTCGAGCGTCTCGGCCGACACCTGGGGCAGTTGCTCCGGCACGGCCAGGCCGCCGTCCGGCGCCAGGCCTTCCAGCAGGATGTCCGAGAATTGCAGCGGCGTCATGCCGCCGCGGGTGGAGACGTATTTCATGTGAGATTCTCCACTCGCAGGCGCGTCACTTTCGAGCGCACGAACGGCAATGCCTCGATGCGCTCGATCGCCTGATTGACGTTGCCTTCGACCGCCTCATGCGTCAGGAAGATGATGTCCGCGCCGCCGATGTGCGACGGCTGCTGGATCATCGACCCGATCGAAATGGAACGGTCCGCCAGGATGCGGGCGATGTCGGCCAGCACGCCGGGCTGGTCGTCCACCCGCAGGCGCAGGTAGTACGAGGTGTTGACCTGCTCGATCGGCAGGATCGGCGTATCCGACATGGCGTCCGGCTGGAAGGCCAGGTGCGGCACGCGGTTGCCCGGATCCGCCGTGTGCAGGCGGGTCACGTCGACCAGGTCCGCCACGACGGCCGAGGCCGTGGGCTCTTCGCCCGCGCCCTGGCCGTAGTACAGGGTGGGACCGACGGCGTCGCCCTTCACGAGCACGGCGTTCATCGCGCCCTCGACATTGGCCAGCAGGCGCTCGGCCGGCACCAGCGCCGGATGCACGCGCAGTTCGATGCCGTCGGCACGCCGCTTGGTGATGCCCAGCAGCTTGATGCGGTAGCCCAGGCGCTCGGCATGCTCGATGTCTTCGGCGGCCAGCTGCGAAATGCCCTCGATGTGCGCGCGATCGAACTGCACCGGCACGCCGAAGGCCAGCGAGGCCAGCAGCGTCAGCTTGTGGGCGGCGTCCACGCCTTCCACGTCGAACGTCGGGTCGGCCTCCGCATAGCCCAGGCGCTGCGCCTCGGCCAGCACGTCGGCGAACGGCAGCCCGCGCGACCGCATTTCGGACAGGATGAAATTGGTGGTGCCGTTGATGATGCCCGCCACCCACTGGATCCGGTTGGCCGTGAGGCCTTCGCGGATCGCCTTGATGATGGGGATGCCGCCGGCGACGGCGGCTTCGAACGTCACCATCACGCCGCGCTCGTGCGCGGCGGCGAAGATCTCGTTGCCGTGCTTGGCCAGCAGGGCCTTGTTCGCGGTCACGACGTGCTTGCCGTTGGCGATGGCTTCCAGCACCAGCTCGCGCGCCAGCGTATCGCCGCCGATGAGTTCGACGACGATGTCGATTTCCGGATCGCGCACCAGGGCGTGGACATCGGTATCGACCAGGATCGAATCGCCGACCCGCGCGCGCGCCTTGGCCACGTCGCGCACGGCGGCGCGGGTCACTTCAATGCGGCGGCCGGCGCGGCGGGCGATTTCTTCCGCGTTGCGCGACAGCACGCTCCAGGTGCCGCCGCCCACCACGCCGAGACCCAGCAGACCGACTTTCATGGGGTTCATCGCGGCGCCCTCTGCGGGCGGGCGTTGAGGGGAATTCATTTCAGTTCTCCATAACTGCTGTGCGACACACTCGACGCAAGAAACGTTGCGCTATCGCGATGCCGCGGATCCGGCTCCGCCGGTCCGCAGGCATGCCCCCTTGAGGGGGGAAGCGCGCAGCGCTGCGGGGATGGGCTCATCCTCTACCGCAGCAATCCGTCCTTGCGGAACATGTCCTTGATGCCGCGCACCGCCTGGCGGGTGCGCTGCTCGTTTTCGATAAGAGCGAAGCGCACGTATTCGTCGCCGTACTCGCCAAAGCCGATCCCGGGGGACACGGCCACTTTCGCATCCGACAGGACGCGCTTGGCAAATTCCAAAGAGCCCATTGCCCTGTAGGGCTCGGGGATCTGCGCCCAGATGTACATGGACGCCTTGGGAATTTCCACATTCCAACCTGCTTCATGCAGGCCGCGCACGAGCACGTCGCGGCGGCTCTGGTATTGCGCCACGATCTCGTTCACGCAATCCTGCGGGCCATCCAGGGCGGCGATGGACGCCACCTGGATCGGCGTGAACGTGCCGTAGTCGTGATAACTCTTGATGCGGGCCAGCGCGTTGACCAGCTCGCGGTTGCCGACCATGTAGCCGATGCGCCATCCGGCCATGTTGTAGCTCTTGCTCATCGTGAAGAACTCGACGGCGACGTCGCGCGCGCCGGGCACCTGCATGATGGACGGGGCCACGTAGCCATCGAAGGTGATGTCGGCGTAGGCCAGGTCGTGCACGACCAGGATGTCGTGCTCCTTGGCCAGCGCCACCACGCGTTCGAAGAACGACAGGTCCACGCACTGGGCGGTCGGGTTGCTGGGAAAGCCCAGCACCATCATCTTGGGCTTCGGGATGGATTCGCGCACGGCGCGCTCGAGTTCCTCGAAGAAATCCACGCCCGGCGTCATGCGCACGGAACGGATGTTGGCGCCGGCGATGACCGCGCCGTAGATGTGGATCGGGTAGCTGGGGTTCGGCACCAGCACGGTGTCGCCGCGGTCCAGCGTGGCCAGCATCAGGTGAGCCAGGCCTTCCTTGGAGCCGATCGTGACGATGGCCTCGGAATCCGGGTCGAACTCGACCGCGTAGCGGCGCTGGTACCAGTCGCAGATCGCCTTGCGCAGGCGGGGGATGCCCTTGGACACCGAATAGCCGTGCGTGGTGGGGCGCGTGGTGGCTTCCACCATCTTGTCGACGATGTGCTTGGGCGTCGCGCCGTCCGGATTGCCCATGGACATATCGATGATGTCTTCGCCCCGCCTACGCGCCGCCATCTTGAGCTCGCCGGTAATGTTGAAAACGTACGGGGGCAAACGCTCAATGCGGGAGAACTTCCTCATGATGGGAATCCTTAGGGGCGAAAAAAATGGGCAAAAAACCAGGGCGCGGTCGCGCGAAGGGGAAAAGGGAGCCTGACGGCCGCCACGCCACAAGATTGCAGCGCAGCAAAACCCTGTAATCTAGCGCAAGGACGCCTAGGCGGCAAATGGGAACAAAACGGGGTCAATTTGCCCCTTTTTTCCCCGGCTGGAACCCGCTCCTTTGGGGGGGCGGCGAAACCGGTCCGCGGCGCGCCCCTGCGCCAGGCCGTGGATACCCTGCAACATGGCGACATGTTGATGCGCTATTATCAGGCACATAAAGCTGGAGTTTTTATTGAAGCTGCATACCGATCCTGCGACGGCCGCCCTGAACACCGTCACCGCCTACGGTGATGGCTATATCGAGGTCAACCAGGTACGTTTTTCCTCGTCGGTCGCGTTCGGCCCCGAGGGCGAAGTTGCCCAATGGCCCGTCGAGTCGCCGGCCGACATCACCCCTACCCTCTTGCTCCAGGCGGCCGGATTGTCCGAGCCCGTCCGTGATCCGCTTGCGTTCCTGGACGAACCGGAGGCCGCCTCCGCGGGCCGCCCCGCGAATGCGCCCGAAGTGCTGCTGGTGGGCACGGGCGGCCGGCAACAGTTCCTGCGCCCCGATGTGCTGCGCCCCCTGCTGGCGATGGGCATCGGCGTCGAGATCATGGACACCCACGCCGCCTCCCGCACCTACAACATCCTGATGGCTGAGGGCCGGCGCGTCGTCGTGGCCCTCATCCCTCCCAACGGAGAATCCCAGCAATGACGCCGACCATAGGCAAGCCCGCCCCGCTGTTCACCGCTGAAAGCACCATAGGTCCGATCAGCCTGGAGCAATGCCAGGGCCGCGCCGTGATCCTGTATTTCTATCCCAAGGACAACACCCCTGGCTGCACCACCGAAAGCCAGGATTTCCGCGACCTGCACGCCGACTTCCTGGCGGCAAGCGCCGTGGTCATTGGCATCTCGCGCGATTCGCTGAAGTCGCACGAGAACTTCAAGGCCAAGTACGAGCTTCCTTTCCCCCTCATCTCCGACGCCGACGAAACCGTGTGCAATCTGTTCGGCGTCATCAAGCAGAAGAACATGTACGGCAAGCAGGTGCGCGGCATCGAACGCAGCACCTTCTTGATCGATGCCTACGGCGTTTTGGTGCAGGAGTGGCGCGGGGTGAAGGTCCCGGGCCACGCGAAGGAAGTCCTGCAAGCCGCGAAGAGCATCGGCTAGCCGCTAGCTCAGGTAGACCCGTCAGGCGCTATAGCCGGCCCACACAGGAGAGTGACGCATATGCCGCTTCCGAAGTTGCCCACCCGTCCCGCAGCCATCCTGACCTTCCCTTCGGGCGAACCCGCCCGAGCGCAGGCCCGCACGACCAAGACCGCCGCTGCGCGGTCCAGTACCCAGGCCGCCCTCGCCGAGGACGACGAGGACGAGCTCGCCGTCCAGCCTGAACTCGAAGGCCTTGCCGCTCCGGCCCGCAAGGCGCAGGTTCCCGTCCCTGCCCGCCAGGTGCCGCCGCCCGCGGCGCCGGCCGTGCGCCCGGCGGCGCGCCAGGCGAAGCCGGCCGCCGCGCCCGCCAAACGCGCCAGGCCGCGCGCCCAGAACGAGCCCCGCAAGCTGTTCGTCCTGGACACGAACGTGCTGCTGCACGATCCCAGTTCCCTGTTCCGATTCGAAGAGCACGACATCTTCCTGCCGATGATGACGCTCGAAGAACTGGACCACCAGAAAAAGGGCATGTCGGAAGTGGCGCGCAACGCGCGCCAGGTCAGCCGTTCGCTGGACGCGCTGGTGCAGGATGCCACCCAGCTCGATGAAGGGCTGGAACTGGCCAAGCTGGGGAACAAGGACGCCACCGGGCGCCTGATGTTCCAGACCACCGCCATCCACAGCACCCTGCCGTCCGACCTGCCCATGGGCAAGGCCGACAACCAGATCCTGGGCGTCGTGCGGGCCCTGCAGGAAAAGTACCCGCAGCGCGAGGTGGTGCTGGTGTCCAAGGACATCAACATGCGCCTGAAGGCGCGCGCCCTGGGCATGGCCGCCGAAGACTACTTCAACGACCACGTCCTCGAAGACTCGGACCTGATGTATTCGGGCGTCATGCAGCTGCCCGAGGACTTCTGGAACAAGCATGGCAAGGATGTCGAGTCCTGGCAACAGGGCGGCACCACCTTCTACCGCATCCACGGCCCGCTGTGTTCGCAGTTCGTGGTCAACCAGTTCGTCTACTTCGAAGGCCAGATGCCGCTCTACGCGCAGGTGCGCGAAGTCAGCGGCAAGATGGCGGTGCTGGCCACCCTGCGCGACTACACCCACGGCAAGAACAACGTCTGGGGCATTACCGCGCGCAACCGCGAGCAGAACTTCGCCATGAACCTGCTGATGAACCCGGAGTGCGACTTTGTATCGCTGCTGGGCCAGGCGGGCACCGGCAAGACGCTGCTGGCGCTGGCCGCGGGGATCACGCAGGTGCTGGAAACCAAGCGCTACACCGAGATCATCATGACCCGCGTCACGGTGCCCGTCGGCGAAGACATCGGCTTCCTGCCCGGCACGGAAGAGGAAAAGATGCTGCCCTGGATGGGCGCGCTGGAAGACAACCTGGACGTGCTCAACATGGGCGACGGCGAAGGCAACGGGGACTGGGGGCGCGCGGCCACCATGGACCTGATCCGTTCGCGCATCAAGGTCAAGTCCCTGAACTTCATGCGCGGCCGCACCTTCCTGAACAAATACCTGATCATCGACGAGGCGCAGAACCTCACGCCCAAGCAGATGAAGACGCTGGTGACGCGCGCGGGCCCCGGAACCAAGGTGATCTGCCTGGGCAACATCGCCCAGATCGATACGCCCTACCTCACCGAGGGCAGCTCCGGCCTGACCTTCGTGGTCGACCGCTTCAAGGGCTGGCCGCATTCCGGCCACGTCACCTTGCAACGCGGCGAGCGCTCGCGCCTGGCCGACTACGCTGGAGATGTATTGTGAGCCCCCACGCCGCGCCCGCTACCGCGGGCTGGCTGCGCCCGCGCTCTGACTCCTAGTCCGCCAAAGAAAAAGCCCCTTGATCGCTCAAGGGGCTTTTTTTCGCCGGGCCGAGGCAGAGACTACTTGTCGGCGGCGTTGGTGATGGCGTTGCCGGCCCTGGACATGTCCTTGCCCATGCCCGCGACGGTGTTGCAACCGGCGAGGACAAAGCCGAACACGACGAAGGCGGTCAGCACGATCTTGCTGCGCATGCTGGCGCTCCTATAGTGATGAAACGGTTCCGGCCCGTACTTTAGACGATTTCGACGCGAAGTTCGCCCAGCCCTTCGACGCCGCCGGTGATGACATCGCCCTGCAGCACCGCCCCCACGCCTTCCGGCGTGCCGGTGAAGATGATGTCGCCCGGCTGCAGTTCGAACAGGCCGGAAAGATAGGAAATGCTCTCCGGCACGTTCCACAGCATTTGCGAAATGTCGCTGGACTGCTTGCGCTGGCCGTTGACGTCCAGCCAGATGGCGCCCTTGTCCAGGGTGCCGACGACGCTGCGCGGGTGGATCGGGCCCAGCGGCGCGGAAAAATCGAACGCCTTGCCGATTTCCCAGGGGCGCCCCTGCTTCTTCATGTCGCCCTGCAGGTCGCGGCGGGTCATGTCCAGGCCCAGCGCATAGCCCCACACGCACTCGTTGGCCTCTTCGACCGGAATGTCGCGCCCGCCCTTGCCCAGCACGACGACGAGTTCCATCTCATAGTGCAGGTTGGAAGTCTTGGGCGGATACGGCATCTTGCCGGTTTCACCGTCGGCCACGCTCAGCACCGCGTCGGCGGGCTTGCAGAAGAAGAACGGATCTTCACGGCCCGTGAAGCCCATTTCCTTGGCGTGCTCGGCGTAGTTGCGGCCGACGCAATAGACACGGCGCACCGGAAACAGCGCGGCGCTGCCGGCAACGGGAACCGCCACGGGCGGCTGGGGAGGCAATACGTAGTCCATGTTCAATCAACCTATGATGAATACGTGACCGGAAACCGGCTAAGCGCTTGCTGCCCCCGAAGGGGGCCTTTTTGCCTTGGGGCGGCCCGGCGGCAGGATAGCCCCCACGCCGCGCCTTCGGCTTGCTGCCCCCCAAGGGGGCCTTTTTGCCTTGGGGCGGCCCGGCGGCAAAAAGCCTGATCAGCCCTTCGTGTAGCGCTCGGCGCTGCGGACGATTTCTTCGTGCGCGGCGTCCAGGCCCTTCCAGCCCTTGACCTTGACCCACTTGCCCTTTTCCAGGTCCTTGTAGTGTTCGAAGAAATGCTGGATGCGGGCGATGTCTTCGGCGGGCAGGTCTTCGTAGGTCTTGATGTTGCGGTACGGGGGGTACAGCTTTTCGATCGGCACGGCCAGCAGCTTGGCGTCGCCGCCCGATTCGTCGTCCATTTCCAGCACGCCGATGGCGCGGCAGCGCACGACGGCGCCGATCTGGATCGGGAACGGCGTCAGCACCAGCACGTCGGCCGGGTCGCCGTCTTCGGACAGGGTTTGCGGGATATAGCCGTAGTTGCACGGGTAGTGCATGGCGGTCAGCATGAAGCGGTCAACGAAAATCGCACCCGAATCCTTGTCGACCTCGTACTTGACCGGGTCGGCGTTCATGGGGATTTCGATGATGACGTTGAAGTCTTCCGGCAGCTTCTTGCCAGGGGAGACGCGATCGAGACTCATGATTCAACCTTGTTGTTTGTCTGAAGGAATATTCAAATCGAGCCGTCGTCCTTGAACGGCGGCTTGGTTGCCGGCACGGGCGCGGCGGCCGGCGCGGGCTTGGGCCCTGCGGGCGGGGCCGGCGCGTACGTGGGCACGGGCTCATCGAAAGCCGCCGCCGGGATCGGGGCGCTGTCGAAGTACTCGTCGATATCCGAGGTGCTGCCGCCAGCCAGCGGCGCATCTTCGGGGGCGAGCGCGCGCTCGCGCTGTTCCTTGCTGACGCGCGCGTCCGGATCCAGCACGTAGTCGGACGCGGAGGCCGCCACGGCCGGCGGCAGCGCGGGATAGTCGCCGCCGACGTCGGTGTCGCCCTCGGTATCGGACAGGCCCACCGCGTAGCCGCCTTCGGCATCCACGCGATAGGGATCCGAACCCGTGTCCGCGGCCGGCAGCGCCGCGTCCGAGGCCAGCACCGGCAGCGCCATGCTGGCCGCCGTGGCGAGGCGCCAGTGGCGCACGGCGTCGGCGGGACGATCCAGGCGATCGTACAGGCTGCCCAGCAAGGCATGCGTCTGCGCATCGCTGCGGCGGCTGAGGGCGCGCAGCAGATAGCGCTCCGCCTGGCCCCAGAGCTGGCCGTTCAGGCACAGCATGCCCAGGGCCGTGAGCAGCTCGGGATCGGTGGGACGTTGCTGCAACCAGGTTTCGGCGCGGGCGAGCCGGCGCGACACTTGCTCGGCCTCGCAGCGGGCGTATGCCGCCACCAGCGCCGGATTGAACTTCACGGCAATCGCGGCTTCGAGCACGCGAGCCGCTTCGTTGGCCTCGCCGGCAGCCTCGAACGCCGCAGCGCCGGCCAGGGCGATCTCGGGCAGGAGCCGCTCCTCGGCCTTCAGGTCTTTCCAGATGGCGCGCCAGGATTCGCTGTTGGCGGCAGCGCGCAGGCGCGCCGCGCCGGAGGCGTCGATCAAATGATCGGCCTCGGTGCGCGCCAGGGCGTTGCGGCGCACGAGGCCGCGGGCCAATGTGAAGACCTGCTCGTCGTGGTGCAGCGCAGTGTGCGCGCGCAGCAGCAGGCGCATGGTGTGCAGATGGCGCGCGCCGCCGTCGGCCAGGGGCTCCAGCACGGCAAGTGCGCGCTCGGCGCGGCCTTGGTCCAGCAGCATGTCGGCGGAAACCGTGGCGGTGGCCTCGAGCAGGCCCGGCTCCGTGCCCGCCTGCTCCTGCGCCATCGCCAGGAAGCGGTCGCGGCGGTCGAATTCGCCCAGGCCATGCGCGGCGCGGGCGGCGGACAGGGCCGCCAGCACGCGGCGGTTCTGGACCTTGGTCTGATCGAGCAGCTTGGTCAGGTCCTTTTCGGCGGTGGTATAGCGGCCTTCCAGCAGGCCGATCCAGCCGCGTTCCAGCAATTCATGGTCGCGCGCCTGGGCGCGCTTGCCGCGCCAGGCCCGCACGCGGTCGGGGATGGCCAGCAGCCAGGCCAGCAGGCGCAGGCCCACGTACAGCACGATGAAGGCCGCAACGATCAGCAGGACGGCCAGCGTCAGCGACATCCCGATGCGCCACGGCCAGACCAGCAACAGCACGTTGCCGGAATGCGAGCGCAGCACCACCGCAAGGGCGACGGCGACAACGGCCAGCAGCAGAGTCCAGAACCAGGTACGCATAGGCCTCAGTCCTGCTCGCTAGTCTTGAAACCGGCCGCGCGCAGCGCGGCGATGGCGTTCAGGCTGTCGGCCACGTCCGGCAGGCGCACGGCGATGTCGGTCTGGGCCAACTCGCGCGCCAGCCCCTGGGCGGCGACGGTGTCGGGCGACCGGTTGTCGAAGTACTTGGCCAGCGTCGTGCCGACGTTTTCGAGTTCGCTCTTCCAGACGGCGGGCTGGCGCATCAGCATGGCCAGCTGGGCGGTCAGCAGGCGCTGGCGCAGCGCGCCGCGCACCAGGTCCGCCTGCTCGGGCGACAGCAGCAGGGCCGCGGGCTCGTCGACGCGCTGGATGGTGATCAGGCCGCCCAGCTCATGCGCCAGGGCGGAACCGGCGCGGCCGGGCCAGGACGCCATCTCTGCGCGCCAGCGCTGCCACCAGGGCGCGTCGGCGGGCAGGCCGGCCTGGGGATCGACCTCGGGCGCCGCGGCAGCGGGACGGGCCTCGCCGGCGGGCGTGACCCCCGGGGCGGCCGCGTCGGGCACCAGCAGCGGCGCGCGGCCGACCAGCGCCACGAGGCGCTCGATACGGGCCGATTGGGCGGGGATGTCCACCGTGGACACCGCGCGCAGGCGGTCCAGGTCTCCGTTGATGGATTGCTGCAGGCTGGAGAAGCGCGGCCGGTCGGCGCGCGCCAGGCGCGACTGCGCGGTCTCGAGCGCCACGATGGCGTTGGAAACGTTGCCGGCCAGCCGCAGTTGCTGGCTGGCGATGGTCAGCAGCCGTTCGACGTCGTTGGCCAGCAGTTCGTCGCTGGCGCTGTCGTTGAAGTTCTGCCAGGCCAGTTGCAGCGCGTTGTACTGGCTTTGCGTCTCGCGCACGGTGTCTTCGAGCTCGGCCACGCGGCCCGCCTGGGCCTGAGCCAGGGCCAGGGCCTCGCGCGTGTCCTTGCGGGCCTGCGCCACGTCGGAGGTCAGCGTATCGAGGCGCGTCGCGACCTCGCGCCCGGCGGACACGAATTGCGTGCGCTGCTTCCAGAGCGCGTAGCCCAGGCCGGCGGCCAGCACGATGACGATGATCAGGGCGGTGACCAGGGGGCCACTGCCGCGTTTGGCCGGACGGGCCTTGACGGGATCGGCCGGGGCCGATGCGGGCGCGCTTGCGCCCGGGGCGGCCGTCGGAACGACCGGATCGGTAGCGGGAGTCTTGTCTGTCATGACGCGATTGTATTCGGTGTCGGTCCGATGCAACGAATCAAGCAGCAACAAAGGCGTGGAATATCGACTCGTCGTTGGGCAAGCAGATTTTTACCATTGCCGGGGCTCCGGCGTCATGGCTGGCCGGCGGCACGCGCCGCGCCAGGGAGGGGTGCGTCAGCACGAAGCCGCAGCCTTCCCACCAGGCCCCCAGGCCGGCTTCGTCCAGGCGGGCCCGGACGGCGTCCGCGCCCTCCCCGCTGGTGATCAGCCAGGTGGCGCGCACCCCCGCATCGGCCCATTTCCGCAGGCGGGCCAACTGCCCTGCATCCCAGGCGGCGGGACGGCGCAGGTAGGCCGCGTGGCGCATCACGGCCGAGCCGTGGGCCTCCAGTTTGTCGCCCAGCCAGTCCCGGCCCTGCGTTCCGCGCACGAGCAGCACCCGCCCGGGCAGGCGGGGCAACCCCCGCAGCACTTCCCACAAGGCCTCGGAATCATGGCTGGGAGCGCTTTCGGGGGGATGCAGAACTGTTGTATTCGCGCCAAAACAATCCGACGCGAGCAATGCCTGCGCGCTGGCCGGCCCCACGGTGGCGGCGATGACGCCAGCGGGCCAGGCCGACGGGCCGTCCGCCTGGACCCATTGGTCCAGGTATTGCCGGGCCGCGTTGCCGCTGACGAAGACGACCATGTCGTAATCGGCCGGACGGGGGAAATTCTGCGAGGGAGCCGGCAACGCCTGGATTTCCAGGGCCGGCAGGATGCAGGGCAGCCAGCCGGCGCCGCTCAGGCGGGCGGCCAGCGCTTCGTTGCGTCCCGAAGGCCGCGTGAGGATCGCGACCCGGGGCGATTCGGCGGCTGCGGACGCCATGGCCATCAGTCCGGCTGGGCGTCGTCTTGCAGCAGTTCGCAGAGGATGGCTTGCGCGCCGGCGTCCAGCAGTTCCTGCGCGGCGGCTTCGCCGATGGCCTGCGCCTGGGCCACCGGGCCGCTGCGCACGGCACGGACCATGCGCGCGCCATCGGGCGAGGCTACCAGCGCGCGCAGCGACAAGGTGCCGGACGCGATCTCGGCGTACGCAGCCAGGGGCACCTGGCAGGAGCCTCCCAGCTTGCGCGACACGGCGCGCTCGGCCACGACACAGGAGGTCGTGTCCGCGCTGGCCAGCGGGGCCAGCCAGGCGCGCATGTCGCCGCGATCGTCGCGGATCTCGATGCCCAGCGCGCCCTGCCCCGCCGCGGGCAGGCTGTCGGAAGGATCGAGCAGGCTGCGGATGCGCGCGCCCAGGCCCAGGCGCTCCAGGCCGGCGGCGGCGAGCACGATGGCGTCGTATTCGCCCTTGTCCAGCTTGCCCAGGCGCGTGTCGAGGTTGCCGCGCAGCGGCTTGACGGTCAATGCCGGGTAGCGCGCGCGGATCTGCGATTCGCGGCGCAGGCTGGAGGTGCCGACGACCGCCCCGGCGGGCAGGTCGGCCAGCGAGCCGTAGTGATTGGAGACAAAGGCGTCGCGCGGGTCCGCGCGATCGAGGACGGCGCAAAGCTCGAACGGGGCCTGCAGATCCACCGGCACGTCCTTCAGGGAATGGACGGCGAGATCGGCGCGCCCGTCGAGCAGCGCGTTTTCGAGTTCCTTGACGAACAGCCCTTTGCCGCCCACCTTGGACAGGGTGCGGTCGAGGATCTGGTCGCCTCGGGTCGTGAGGGTAAGAAGCTCAACCGCGCACGCCGGGTACAGCGTGCGCAGCCGATCGCGCACATGCTCGGCTTGCCACAGGGCAAGCCGGCTGGCGCGGGTCGCAATGACCAGGCGTTGCGGTAGGGACACGAGGCGTCGTCAAACGAAGTTGGAGACGATGACCGTCGCGACGACACCGAGAATGGCCAGCACGAACAGGCCTTGAAGCAGGCTCAGGCCCGATTCGGATTGCTGGGGATCGGTGGATCTACGCAGACTCATGTGCTGATTCCTTGGAGGCGGTTTTGCGGCTTGCCAGCCACCGTCCAAGGACAACAACCAGCAAGGCGCCAATGATTTCTGCGCCGATTTTAACCGCAGCCGGCTGAACGCCGAATTGACGCTCGACAACAACGTCGGTAACCAGCATGCCGCCGGCGATCCAGCCCAGCAGGCCAGCGCCGAAGGTGACGACCAGCGGATAGCGGTCGATGAGCTTGAGCACCAGGGTGCTGCCCCAGATGATGATGGGCACGCTGACGATGAGGCCGAAGGCGACCAGGCCGATCTGATGGTCGGCGTGGGCGTTCTGGGCCGCGCCGGCAATGGCGATCACGTTGTCCAGGCTCATCACGAAGTCGGCGATGATGATGGTCTTGATGGCTGCGACGATGGATGTGCCGCCCTTCACGTTGCCGTGCGCATCGTCTTCGGGAATCAGGAGCTTGACGCCGATCCACAGCAGCAGCGCGCCGCCCACGACCTTCAGGAAGGGAATCGAGAGGAGAGTCAGGGCGAAGGCGATCAGCACGACGCGCAGCAGGATGGCGCCCGCGGTGCCCCAAAGAATGCCCTGCATGCGCTGCTTGGGCGCAAGGTTGCGACAAGCCAGTGCAATCACGACGGCGTTGTCGCCGCCGAGCAGGATATCGATGAGGATGATCTGGAATATCGCTGCCCAACTCAGCGTCTGGAAAAACTCAAGCACTATGAACCCCCGAAGAGCATTATGAGAAAAAAAAGGCCGGTCCCGGTCCGGCCAGCTCGCCGCGCATGACGCGGCGAGCCTATTCAGTACAACGTATTAGTATAATTCAGCTTTCAGTCAGCTTTCTGGCGCATCAGCAAAACTTTGCCGATCGCCAGCACCAGCATCGCGCCCAGCGCACCCGTCATCAGCGCAAAGCTGTGCTGCGTCACGCCCAGCGCCGCGTCGATGCGCGCCACCGGTTCCTGCAGCGCCGGATCGCCCACCAGCAGTTCGCCGGCGATGAAGCCCAGCAGCGCCGCGCCCACCCAGACGATGACCGGGAAGCGCTCGATGACCTTCAGAAGCAGCGTGCTGCCAAAGATGACCAGCGGGATACTGATGGCCAAGCCTACGACCAGCAAGGTCGTGTCGCCCATCGCCGCGGCGGCGACGGCCACCACGTTGTCCAGGCTCATGACCAGGTCGGCGATCATGATCGTGCGGATTGCCGTCAGCAGGTTGCCCTGCGTCTTGCCCGCGCCGTCTTCCTCGCCCTCCGGCAACAGCAGCGTGACGCCGATGTAGACCAGGAGCAGCGCGCCGATCAGCTTGAGCCACGGCAGCAACAGCAGCTTGGCGGCAACGAGCGTCAATACGATACGCATGATGATCGCGGCGGCCGAGCCGATCACGATCGCTTTCTTCTGTTGCGTCGGGGGCAGCGAACGCGCCGCCAGCGCAATAACCACGGCGTTGTCGCCCGATAGCAGGATGTTGACCCAAATGATCTGGAGCAACGCTATCCAGAATGCCGCTGAACTAAGTTCCATGCCTCTCTTTCCTAGGTGTTGATCCCCCTAGGACGAACCAAATGAATGGGTGAAAAATAAGATGAAAACGTACTGACCGTCTTGGTGCGAGCCCGACGGCATTCTTGCTGGGTACGCGCTGGATTTTCTTTCATTATAGTTTCGTTCAGCTTTCCGTATGGTTGCCCGGCCGTGACATGGACGCGGGATTTCCCTAGGATTGCGCAAAAAAATCCGAAAAAAAAGCCCGCCGAAGCGGGCTTTTTCCTGTGCGAAACCGAGGTTTACAGCACCGACTTGAGCAGCTTGCCCATTTCGGAGGGGTTGCGCGTGGTGCGGATGCCGCAGGCTTCCATGACTTCCAGCTTGGCGTCGGCGGTGTCGGCGCCGCCGGAGATCAGCGCGCCGGCGTGGCCCATGCGCTTTCCGGGAGGGGCGGTGACGCCGGCGATGAAGCCGACCACCGGCTTCTTCATGTTGTCCTTGGCCCACTGGGCGGCGTTCACTTCGTCCGGACCGCCGATTTCGCCGATCATGATGACGGCGTCGGTGTCGGGATCGTCATTGAACATCTTCAGGACGTCGACGTGCTTCAGGCCGTTGATCGGGTCGCCGCCGATGCCGACGGCGCTGGATTGGCCCAGGCCCAGCTCGGTGACTTGCGCCACGGCTTCGTACGTCAGGGTGCCCGAGCGGCTGACGATGCCGATGCGGCCCTTGCGGTGGATGTGACCCGGCATGATGCCGATCTTGATTTCGTCCGGGGTGATCAGGCCGGGGCAGTTCGGGCCCAGCAGCAGGGTCTTGCTGCCCTTGGCCTTCATGCGGTTCTTGACTTCCAGCATGTCGCGCACGGGAATGCCTTCGGTGATGCAGATCACCAGATCCAGTTCGGCCTCGACGGCTTCCCAGATGGCGGCGGCAGCGCCGGCGGGCGGCACGTAGATGACGGACACGGTCGCGCCGGTGTCGGCCTTGGCTTCCTTCACGGAGGCGAAGATCGGCACGCCTTCGAAGTCCTCACCGGCCTTCTTGGGGTTCACGCCGGCCACGAAGGCGGCTTTGCCATTGGCATACTCCCGGCACATGCGGGTGTGGAACTGGCCGGTCTTGCCCGTGATGCCCTGGGTGATGACCTTGGTGTCCTTGTTGATCAGAATCGACATTTGTGAATCCTTGGATTTGCTTTGTACCGCCGGGCCGCCCCAAGGTGCTAAGCGCCCCCTTGGGGGGCAGCAAGCCGAAGGGCGCGGCGTGGGGGCATATTTACTTGACGGCGGCTACGACGCGGGTGGCGGCTTCGGCCATCGTGTCGGCGCTGATGATCGGCAGGCCCGAGTCGGCCAGCATCTTCTTGCCGAGCTCTTCGTTGGTGCCCTTCATGCGGACGACCAGCGGCACGTTCAGGTTGACGGCCTTGCAAGCCGCGATCACGCCTTCGGCGATGACGTCGCAGCGCATGATGCCGCCGAAGATGTTGACCAGGATCGCCTTCACGCCCTTGTTCTTGAGCATGATCTTGAAGGCCTCGGTGACCTTCTCGGCGGTGGCGCCGCCGCCCACGTCCAGGAAGTTGGCCGGCTCGCCGCCGAACAGCTTGATGGTGTCCATGGTGGCCATCGCCAGGCCGGCGCCGTTCACCAGGCAGCCGATGTTGCCGTCGAGCTGGATGTAGGCCAGGTCGAACTTCGAGGCTTCGATTTCAGCGGGATCTTCTTCGTCCAGGTCGCGGTAGGCGACGATTTCCGGATGGCGGAAGAGCGCGTTGGAGTCGAAGTTGAACTTGGCGTCCAGGGCGATGATGTTGCCCTTGCTGTCGCGGTTCAGCGGGTTGATTTCGACCAGCGAGGCGTCGGTGTCCATGTAGCACTTGTAGAGCTTCTGGAACACGTCCACGGCCTGGGCGGTGGAATCGGCGGGCAGGCCGATCGCGTTGGCGATCTTGGCGGCTTGCTCGGCCGACAGGCCGGTCAGCGGATCGATGTATTCGGTGACGATCTTCTCGGGAGTGGAGTGGGCCACTTCCTCGATGTCCATGCCGCCTTCGCTGGAAGCGATGAAGGCGACCTTCTGGGTGGCGCGGTCGGTGACCAGCGACACGTAGTATTCCTTCTGGATGTCGGCGCCGTCTTCGATGTACAGGCGGCGGACCTTCTGGCCTTCCGGGCCGGTCTGGTGCGTGACCAGCTGCATGCCCAGGATTTCGGAGGCGAGCTTGCGCACGTCGTCCAGCGAGCGCGCCAGCTTCACGCCGCCGCCCTTGCCGCGGCCGCCCGCATGGATTTGTGCCTTGACGACCCAAACCGGTCCACCCAGCTTTTCAGCGGCAGCCACGGCCTCGTCGACGGAAAGAGCGGGAATCCCGCGCGGCACCGGGATGCCAAATTGCTTCAGCAGTTCCTTGCCTTGATACTCGTGGATTTTCATGTGTTACCTGTCAGGACGTATGAGTAAGAGAAGGTGAATCGGTAGACGAATCGGCCGATGCCTCAGCGCTACCCCCGGTGTACCACTTGGGATAGTGCTCAGCCACCACCGGGCCGCTGGTGCTGAGCGCATGGCAGCCGTCCAGTTGGAATGGACGCCGGTCCGGGTTGTTTTCCTGCCGCCGGCGGTTGGCCATGGTCTGGACTGCCGCGGTGGGAAGCACCTGCGACAGCTCGGTCATGTGCGTACAGCCCTCCACGTGCCCGAACCGCTCCTTGACCTGCCGGCGGAATCCCTTGAGCAGGTTCATGCCGATCAGATCAGTGTAAGCCGGCTCGATGGCCATGCATTGCGCGCCGTAGGGCGCGGCGTCATAGACGGCCTGCGCGGCCACGATCGAGAAATTCTCGTCGATGGTGATGCGCAGGTGCATATGGTGGATGGGTTGGCCGGCCTTGAACATTTCGCCGTCGCGCTTGGGGAAATCGTACGCCTTGACGTCGATCAGTTCGGCCTCCAGATCCCAAAGCCCGTCATCGCGCGCATACGATTGCACGCGTATGGAACGCGTATGCAGTGGTTGGCGAGGATAGTCCGGCGGGGGCAAGGGCATGCTGGGGGCCTGCGGGGCGAAGATGGCCTGCGCATGGTGCGCGGCAACAAAACCTTGAAAGTATAGCGCAGGCGGCCCTTCATCAACCGCCCAGGCCGGCGTCCGCGGCGTCCGGGCGCAGCGCGGCCGAGGCCCACAGGCCCTCGTGCCGGACCTGGCAGGTGATCCCGGCCGCGGCCAGATGCCGCTCCCGCTCCGGGGAGTATTCCTCCAGCCCGCGCCGGCATGCCTTCAGGCGCGCCTCCAGCGCGCTCCAGGCCCGGGCGAAGGCGTCCGCCCTGCCCGCTGGCGGGCTGGCCGCCAGCCCCCCGGCCGCCGCTGGGCCGAGGTACAGCCGGGCGACGTCCGCGTCGCCCGGCCAGGATTCGCCGCCGGCCAGGTCCACGCCAGGCACGCCTAGCCGGGACAGCCCGCAAAGAATATAGGGGCCGCAATAGGAAAACGAACTTTGCCAGCGCGCGCCGGCCGGCATCCGCGGCCCCTTGGCCGATTCCGTCCACGACACCCCGGCGCCGCGCCGCGCAAGCTCCGCCGCCAGCCAGTCCCGGGCCGCCTGCCGCTGCCGCTGGCGGGCGGCAGCCGCCCGCAGCAGCCACAGTTCGACGGCGGCGCCCTCCCCGCTCAGGCAGAGCGCCGGGCTCACCGCGATCTCCACGGCGTGGCCGGACTGCCGATCCAGGCCTGTCCGGCCGGGATGGTTTCGCCCTTGAGCACCAGCGTCAGCGGTCCGAGGCGCGCGCCCGTCTCTATCCGGGTGTCGTACAGGATGGTGCTACGCGGCCCGACGTTGACCGCCTTGCCGATGCGGACTGTCCCGATTTTCATGACGCGGTCCTCGAACAGGTGGGTCTGCGGCCCCGACCATGCATGCAGCACCGCGTCGTCGCCGATCGATACGCAGTCGAACTCGGTCACGTCGGTGGTGTCCATGAAGACGCGCTTGCCGATCCGCGCCCCCATGCAGCGCAGGGCCAGGGGCAGCCACGGCGTCGCTCGCAGGAAATTGAAGAAGTTCGGCACCGCGATGGACTCGTACAGGCTGGTGACGGCCTCGCTCTTCCAGACGAAGGGCGTCCACATCGGCTCGGCGCGGGGCCGGTAGCGCCCGATCAGGGCCCACTTCAACGCCACCAGGAACAGGAACGCGCCCACGCCGTACAGCACGCCGGCCAGCATCAGCTCGTCGAAGGCGGCGAGGAACCCGTCGCGGGCGGCGATGGGGATGACTTTCATCACCGTGAGGTAGCCCGCCGCGATCACCACGGCCAGCGGCAGGATCATGCGCATGCCTTCGACGGCCCCGCGCGCGGCCTTGCGTCCCGGACCTGGCCGGAACGTCAGATGCTCGGGAAAGCCGGCGGTCTGTTCGCGCGCGGGCAGCGAGATCGGGGGATTGCCCAGCCACGTCTGGCCGCTGGCCATGCGGGCATTGGCCGGCGCGCGGCTCTGCACGCCGATCAGCACGTCGTCGGGCAGCGTCGAGCCGTCCGGCACGTATGCGCCGTTGCCGACGAAACTGCGGTTGCCGATGACGGTGGGACGCATCGTCATCCAGCCTCGGTCGATCTCCTCGTCGCCCAGCATGACGCCGTCGGCGATGAAGCTGTCGCGGCCCAGGGTCAGCATGTCCGGCACGATGCCCATGGCAGTGGAGATCTCGGTGCCGCGCCCGACCTTCGCGCCGAGCAGGCGGTACCAGGTGCCCGCGTAGATGGACGCGTACAGGCCGTGCAGCACGCTGAGGCTGGACTCCTGGATCTGGTTGGTCAGCCAGCGGCGCAGATAGATCTGCCCATAGACGGGCCAGCGACCGCTGGCCAGCCGCGGCAGCAGCGCCCAGCGCAGCATTGCGGAGACGATCACGGTCAGGAGCAGCAGCAAGGCGCTGGCCGGCAGCGCCAGCAGCAGATAGGCGAGAAAGGCCTGGGGCCAGGCGACTCGGGAGCCCATCAGGTCCAGCCAGCGGGCGTCGATCCAGTCGATCAGGACGAAGCTCGGGAAGACCGGCATGAAGAACAGGGCCGCGATCAGCGCGCCGCCCCCCGCATAGGCCAGGCAGTCGAGCCGGCGCCAGGCCGTCCGGCGCGCCGGACGGGCAGGCAGGTCGGACGCGCGCGCCAGCGGATCGTGGCGCGCGGGCGCCCCCGTCCAGGTCTGCCCCGCCGGAACGCGCGACCCGCGCGGCAGCGACGACAGCCCCTCCAGGCGGGCGCCCCGCTCCATCGCCACGTCGCCCTGCAGCACCGCATACGAACCGATATAGGTTTCGTCCGCCAGCGTGATCGGCGCCACCTCCCAGGTGCCGCCCCGCACCGCGAAATTCTCCAGGTTCACCGAGGCGCCGATGCTCACGCCGTCGCCCACCGACAGCAGGTCCGGCGCGCGGACCGAGATACGGTTGATGGCGGCGTCGCGGCCGATACGCGCGCCCAGCGCCCGCAGATACCAAACCTGGAGCGGCGAGCCGGCCAGCAGGTGCGCCGGCGGGATGTCCAGGATCCTGTCCACCAGCCACCACCGGTAGAACGTCCATCCGTACAACGGATAGCGACCGGCCCCGAGCCGCCCCAGGATCGCCCACTTGCAGCCGACCGCCACGACAAAGCTCAGCAGATTGCAGGCCAGGTAGCTGGCGATGGACAAGGCCACCGCGCGCCAGACGGAATCTCCTTCGTCGCCCGTCCAATAGTGGTAGGTGAAGAACGGCGTCAGCCAGATCAGCATGCGCACGCCGATCAGCAGCGGCAAGGCGGCCAGTTGCGCCAGCCCGCAGGTCCAGCGCCGCCATTGCGGCGCCTGCTCGGGCGCCGCTTCCGCCGGGGCCTCTTCGCCGGCCGAGGCCAGCGCGTCCAGCCTGGCCGCCAGCGCGCCCAGCTCCGGATGCTGGTAGAGCTCGTGCATCGTCAGCGCGGCATAGCGCGGGTGCCTGCGCAGCGCCGACACCAGCCGCGCGGCCAGCAGAGAATGCCCGCCCAGGTCGCGGAAGAAATCGCTGGACAGGCGCAAGGGCTGCCCCGGAAACAGCGGGCGCAGCGCATCGAAAAGCGCAGCGGCGCCAGGCGTCGCCGGCGGATCGTCGTCGCCGCCGGCCCCCGCGGCCGCCTCCAGCGGGCGCGCCTTGAGCGCCTTGCGATCGATCTTGCCCGACGTCAGGCGCGGCACCTCGGCCGCCCGCTCGAAGCGGGCAGGAATCATATAAGCGGGTAGATCTGCCGCCAGCGCCGCCCGCAGCGCGTGCGCATCCAGCCGGACGTCGCCTTCGGGCGCCACGAAGGCGACCAGTTGCTCGATGCCGGCAAGATCGCGCAGCACCACCGCCGCCGCGCCCACGCCGGGCTGACGGTACAGCGCCGCCTCGATCTCGCCGAGTTCGACGCGAAAGCCCCGCACCTTGACCTGGTCGTCGCTGCGGCCCAGGCAGACGATCTGGCCGGAGTCGTCGATCCGGGCGAGATCGCCGCTGCGGTACATCCGGGTGTCGTGCTCGCCGCCGGGACGGGGGTTGGCCAGGAACTTCTCGGCCGTCAGTTCGGGCCGGCCCAGATAGCCGTCCGCCACGCCGGGGCCGGTAATGCACAGCTCGCCCACCTGCCCCTGGGGCAGCACCGAACCGTCTTCGCCGCGGATCAGCATGCCGTAGTTTGGCAAGGGCGAACCTATCGTCACCGGGCGATCCGCGAACAGCTCGGCCACGCTCGCCGACACCGTGGTTTCCGTGGGGCCGTATGTGTTGAACAGCCGGCGCCCGGGCGTCGCCCAGCGACGCGCCAGGAATTCCGGGCAGGCCTCGCCGCCCAGGTTCACGATGCGCAGCCCCGGCACGTCATGCGCGAACAGCGCCAGCAACGTCGGCACGGCGTGCAATACCGTGACGCCCTCGCGCGCCAGCGCCAGCGGCAGTTCTTCCGGGTCGGTCGTCAGCATCTTGGGCGCGACCCACAACGCGGCGCCCGCCAGGTAGCTGATCCAGATTTCCTCGAACGACATGTCGAAGGCCACGGAGAAGCCCTGGTAGACCTTGTCGTCCTGGCGCACGCCCAGCACCTCGTTTTCGCTGCGCAGGAAATGGCAGATGCTGGCGTGGCTGATCGGCACCCCCTTGGGCTTGCCGGTGGAGCCGGAGGTGTAGATCACGTAGGCGGGGTGCCCGGGCATCAGGCCCTCGCGCGCCCGCAAGGGTCCGTCCACGGGATCGGCCAGCAGCCAGGGAGTCCATGTGTCCAGCCCGTCCAGGCGCACGTCGCCGCCGGCGATCAGGCCGTTGGCGCCAGCGTCCAGCAGGCAGGCCTGCATGCGGTCGGGCGGCGTATCGGATTCGAACGGCAGCCAGGCCGCGCCGGCCTTGGCGATCGCCGCCTGCATGACCAGCAGTTCCGCTCCGCGCGGCAGGCACAGTCCCACGACCTGTCCGGGCCTCACGCCCGCCTCGATCAGGTGATGCGCGGCGAGGTCGGCGCGCTGGCCGAGCATGCCGTAGGTCAGGGTTTGATCCTGCCAATGGATGGCGATGGCGGCGGGCTGCCGGCGGATCGTGGCTTCAAGAATATCGGGCAGCGTTTCGGCACGCAGCAGGTCTGCCCGATAAGGGCCATGGAGAATCATGTGGGCGGCAACGATCCGGCAAGGGGAGAATTTTGCCTATGGACCCGCGCCGCGCCATTTCGTTCAAGCAAAAATAAAAAAAGCCCGCACCGCGTGCGGCTTGCTCCCGGAGGGAGCGCGTTTTTGCCTGAAGGCGGCCCGGAGCCGAGGCTCCGGGCGTATCGGCTTATGCCGCCTGGCGCAGGGCGCGGGCCGCCTGCACCATGCCAATCAGCGCGGCCTCGGTTTCGGGCCAGGCGCGCGTCTTCAGGCCGCAGTCAGGATTCACCCACAGGCGCTCCTTGGGCAGGCGGGCAGCCGCCTTCTCCATCAGGCCGACCATCCAGTCCACCTCGGGCACGTTCGGCGAATGGATGTCGTAGACGCCCGGGCCGATATCGTTGGGGTAGCGGAAATCCTCGAAGGCCTTGAGCAGCTCCATATTGGAACGCGAGGTTTCGATGGTGATCACGTCCGCATCCATGGCGGCGATCGACTCGATGATGTCGTTGAATTCCGAATAGCACATGTGGGTGTGTATCTGCGTTTCGTCTCGCACGCCCGCGGTGGACAGGCGGAAGCAGTCCACCGCCCAGTCCAGGTACGCCTGCCAATCGGCGCGGCGCAGCGGCAGGCCTTCGCGGATGGCGGGCTCGTCGATCTGGATGACGCTGATGCCGGCCGCTTCCAGGTCCACGACTTCGTCGCGCAGCGCCAGCGCAAGCTGACGGCAGGTCTGCTCGCGCGGCTGGTCGTCGCGCACGAAGGACCATTGCAGGATGGTGACCGGGCCGGTCAGCATGCCTTTGACCGGCTTGTCCGTCAGCGACTGCGCGTACGAGGACCAGCCCACGGTCATGGGAGCCGGACGGGCCACGTCGCCGAAGATGATCGGCGGCTTGACGCAGCGCGAGCCGTAGCTTTGCACCCAGCCGTTCCTGGTGAAGGCGAAGCCGGCCAGCAGCTCGCCGAAGTACTCGACCATGTCGTTGCGCTCGGGCTCGCCATGCACCAGCACGTCCAGGCCGACCTTTTCCTGGAAACGGATCACTTCCTCGATTTCCTTGCGGATGGCGGTCTCGTAGGCCGAGTCCGTCAGCGCGCCGGCCTTCCAGTCGCGGCGCAGCGCGCGGATTTCAGCGGTCTGCGGGAAGGAGCCGATGGTCGTGGTCGGATAGGCCGGCAGGCCCAGCTGCTCCTGCTGGCGGGCGATGCGGCCCGCGAACGGAGCGCGCTCGCGCGACACGCCGGCGGCCGCGGCCATCCGTTGGCCGACCGCCGGGTTGTGGATGCGGGCGGAGGAACGGCGGGCGGCCAGCGCGGCGCGCTGCTTGGCCAGACCTTCCTGCACTGACGCGTCCGCGGCGTTTTCAAGTGCGCGGCCCAGCAGGCTCAGTTCGTCCAGCTTCTGGGCGGCGAAGGACAGCCAGCTTTTGAGTTCGGCGTCCAGTTCGGTTTCGTGGGCCAGGTCCACCGGCACGTGCAACAGCGAGCACGAGGGCGCCAGCCACAGGCGTTCGCCAAGTTGCTGCCTGATGGGAGCCAGCGTGGCGATGGCGGCATCCAGGTCGGTGCGCCAGATGTTGCGACCGTTGATGACCCCGGCCGACAGCACCTGGTCGCCGCGCAGGCCCGAAACCACCTCGGCCAATTGCTCCGGCGCGCGGATCAGGTCCACGTGCAGGCCGGCCACGGGCAGGCCCAGCGCCGTCGGCAGGTTGTCCTTCAGGCCATCGAAATAGGTGGCGGCGAGCAGCTTGACGGGGCTGGCCGCCAGCGTGGCGTAGACCTCGCGGAAGGCGTCGCGCCAGGCTTGGGGCAGGTCCAGGGCCAGGATCGGCTCGTCGATCTGCACCCATTGCACGCCCAGCTTGGCGAAACGCGCCAGCACTTCCCGATAGACCGGCAGCAATGCGGCCAGCAATTGCAGCTTGCCCGCGTCGGCGGCGCCTTCGGCGAACGCGTCGCCCTTGCCCAGGTAGAGCCAGGTCAGCGGCCCGGGGATCACGGGCTTGACGGCGTGGCCCAGCGCCTGGGCTTCCTGGATCTGTTCGAACAGCGATTCGCGCGCGACGCGGAAGGTCTGGCCGGGGACCAGTTCCGGCACGATGTAGTGGTAGTTGGTGTCGAACCACTTGGTCATTTCGCAGGCCGCGGCGGGCTTGCCGGACGGCGCGCGGCCACGGCCCATGCGAAACAGCGTGTCCAGCGACACCGGCTCGCCGTCCTTCTGACCGAAGCGCGCGGGCACGGCGCCGAGCAGCGTGGTCCACTCCAGGATCTGGTCATACCAGGCGAAGTCGCCCACGGGCACGAACTTCAAGCCGGCGCCGGCCTGCAGCTGCCAGTGCCTGGCGCGCAATTCGCGGCCGATCGCCTCTAGCGCTTCGGCGGTTTGCCTGCCGGCCCAATAGGCTTCGACAGCGCGCTTCAATTCGCGCTGGGCGCCGATGCGCGGGAACCCCAAATTATGAATAGTAGTCATGACAACACCGCCGTTAGACAAAATTTGTTCAAGTGACGGCTATTGTGCCGGCAAAACTAGATGAATCAAAATCAATGTCTACATTCATAAAATGAGTAAATCTCATACAATATAAGCTCATTACCCCCATGGGTTCGCCGCGAACCGCTGGGTTCGGCCCATCGTTGCTTTCTATCTTCCGTCCCCGCCCATGCTAGAAATCCGCCATCTTGAAACGCTGACCGCCATCCGCGAGGGCGGCAGCCTGCAAGAAGCCGCCGAACGCCTCCACCTGACCCAGTCCGCCCTGTCGCACCAGTTACGCGACCTGGAAACCCGCCTGGGCACGCCCTTGCTCAACCGGCGCACGCGGCCGGCCCGCCTGACCACCGCCGGGCTGCGCGTGCTGGCGCTGGCGGACGAGGTGCTGCCACGCATCCGCTCGACCGAACGGGAATTGCAGCGGCTGGCCGCCGGCCGCACCGGCCGCCTGCACCTGGCCATCGATTGCCACTCATGTTTCCAATGGCTGATGCCGGCGCTGGACGCCTTCCGCGCGCAATGGCCGGACGTGGCGCTGGACCTGTCGGCCGCGTTTTCGTTCGCTCCCCTGCCCGCGCTGGTGCGCGGCGATCTGGACCTGGTCATCACGTCGGACCCGCAGCCGCTGGACGCGGTCGAATACCTGCCCCTGTTCAAGTACGAGCTGGTGCTGGCGGTGTCGGAATCCAATCCGCTGGCCGGCAGCAAATTCATCATGCCGGACCAACTGGCCGACCAGACGCTCATTACCTATCCGGTGGACAAGCAGCGCCTGGATATCTTCACCGCCTTCCTGGACCCCGCCGACGTGGAGCCGGCGGCCGTCCGCAAGGCGGAACTCACCCCCATCATCGCGCAGCTTGTCGCCAGCAATCGCGGCGTGGCGGCGCTGCCGAACTGGGCATTGACGGAATACATGAACCAGGGGTGGCTGCGGCTGTGCAGGCTGGGGCCGCAAGGCGTGTGGCGCACCCTGTACGCCACGGTGCGCAGCGAAGACACGGACGCGTCGTACATCGACGAATTCCTGACGATCACGCGCGACGTCTGCTTCAAGACGCTGTCCGGCATCAAGTCGGCGAAATAGCAGGGCGCCCGCCATCCCGCGGCGGCCGCGGGAGGATCAGTCTTCGTCGCTTTCGCCCAGGATGCGGCGGATCACGTCGTGCGCAAAGCCGCGGCTGGCCAGGAAGCGCGCCTGCTTGGCGTAGGCCGCGCGATCCTCGGGCCTGGCATGGAAGCGCTTCTTCCAGACTTCCAGCGCGCGGTCGTATTCGGTGGCCCGCAGTTGGTCGCGCAATTCGGCGACCTGATTGTCGTCCACGCCATGCTGGCGCAGTTCCTGGACGATGCGCGCCGTGCCCTGGCGCGAAGCGCGCCGATGGACCAGGCCCTGCGCGAAGCGTTCGTTGGACAGCCAGCCTTCTTTCTCCAGCGCGTCGAGAACGGCCTCGACTTCGGATGGGTCTTCGGCATAGGGAGCGAGTTTGCGCGCCAGCTCGTTGCGGGCATGCTCGCGCCGCGACAGATAACCCACGGCGCGCATCTTCAGCGACGGACCGCTGCGCGCGGGCTTGCCGCCCTCCGCGTCATCGGCGGCCTGGCGGCCGCGCGCCGCCGCGCGCTCCTCCGAGCTGCGCCGCCAGCCATCTTCAGCGCCGGCCTCGGCCTCGTCGGGCTCGCGCCGGGCGTCCGACGTGCGGCGCAAGCCCTGGGGCCTGGCGACGGTTTCGAACTCGTCGTCAAGTTTGGCGCGAAGACGGTCGGCTGACGCCTGGGGCGGTTTCCAGCTCATGCGTTTCCTGCTTGCGATGCATAACGGCAGGCCCGTCCTGGCGCCTGCCGCAAGTCGCCGGGCTGCGCCCGGCATCGCCGCGGGGCCTGCCGCGCCCCACTGCAAAGGGCAGGCGGCGAGCCCGCGGGCTTACTCGGCGGTGTCTTCCGCCGTGGGCACGAATTCGGCTGCACGGCTGACGATGCCCTGGTTCTCGCGAACGCGGTTCTCGATCTCGATGGCCAGTTCCTTGTGCTCTTTCAGGTATTCGCGGACGTTGTCCTTGCCCTGGCCGATGCGGTTGCCGTTGTAGCTGTACCACGCGCCGGACTTGTCCACCACGTTGGCGGCCACGCCCAGATCGATGATTTCGCCTTCGCGCGAAATGCCGGCGCCGTACATGATGTCGAACTCGGCCTGCTTGAACGGAGGCGCGACCTTGTTCTTCACGACCTTGACGCGGGTTTCGTTGCCGACGACTTCGTCGCCCTTCTTGATGGAGCCGATGCGGCGGATGTCCAGGCGGACGGAGGAATAGAACTTCAGCGCGTTGCCGCCGGTGGTGGTTTCGGGGTTGCCGAACATCACGCCGATCTTCATGCGGATCTGGTTGATGAAGATGACCATGCAGTTGGTCTTCTTGATCGTGGCGGTCAGCTTGCGCAGCGCCTGGCTCATCAGGCGGGCCTGCAGGCCGGGCAGCGAATCGCCCATTTCGCCTTCGATTTCGGCCTTGGGCACCAGGGCCGCCACCGAGTCGACGACGATGAGGTCGACCGAGCCCGAGCGCACCAGCGCGTCGGTGATTTCCAGCGCCTGCTCGCCCGTGTCCGGCTGCGAGATCAGCAGGTCGGCCAGGTTCACGCCCAGCTTGGAGGCGTACTGCACGTCCAGGGCGTGTTCCGCGTCGACGAAGGCGCAGGTGCCGCCGAGCTTTTGCATTTCAGCGACCACCTGCAGCGTCAGCGTGGTCTTGCCCGAGGATTCCGGACCGTAGATCTCGACCACGCGGCCGCGCGGCAGGCCGCCGACGCCCAGCGCGATGTCCAGACCCAGCGAGCCCGTGGAAACCACCTGGATGTCGTGCGAGACCTCGTTGTCGCCGTAGCGCATGATCGAGCCCTTGCCGAACTGCTTTTCGATCTGCGAAAGCGCGGCGGCAAGTGCCTTGGCCTTTTCCGAGGCGGCGGCCTTGGTGGTTTTGTCGTCCATGTAGAGTCCTGTCTGTAACGTATCGGGTGTCGAAGGGGATTGCGGATCTGGCGGGCCGATCCGGCGCGCCGACCTGGGCAGTGCTTTGGGCTACGGATCAGATTATGGCATCGGATTATACTGTACAAAAAAACAGTGTGCCAATGTTTTGCACGTATACCCTGAGTGGCAAGCCGGCCGGCATATGCCAGAATCCCAGGCGAGCCCGGCGTTTCGTCCCCGTACCCCCGCCGGACCGCCCCAGCCATGGCGCGGGATTTTTTTCTACTGTAGCCCATGCGTATCCTGATCGCCGAAGACGACAGCATCCTGGCCGACGGCCTGTCCCGTTCGTTGCGCCACAATGGCTACGCCGTGGATGCCGTGCGCGACGGGCTTGCGGCCGACTCCGCCCTGGCGGCCCAGCCGTTCGACCTGCTCATCCTGGACCTCGGCCTGCCGCAATTGGCCGGCCTGGAGGTGCTGCGCCGCCTGCGCGCCCGCAATTCCGCCCTGCCCGTGCTCATCCTGACGGCCGCCGACAGCATCGAACAGCGCGTCAAGGGCCTGGACCTGGGCGCGGACGATTACATGGCCAAGCCCTTCGCGCTGTCGGAACTCGAAGCGCGCGTGCGCGCGCTGACCCGGCGCGGCGCCGGCGGCGGCGCGACCCTGCTCAAGCACGGCCGGCTGCTGTTCGACCAGACCGGCCGGGTGGCCATGGTGGACGACCAGACGCTGGACCTGTCGGCCCGCGAAGTCAGCCTGCTCGAGATCCTCCTGACCCGCAGCGGCCGCATGGTCAGCAAGACCCAGCTCGTCGACCATCTGTGCGAGTGGGGCGAGGAAGTCAGCACCAACGCCATCGAGGTGTACGTCCACCGCCTTCGCAAGAAGCTGGAGCCCAGCGGCGTGAAGATCGTGACCGTACGCGGCCTGGGCTACTGTCTTGAGCGGGACCAGGGTGCGGCCTACCTCGCAAGCTGAGCCCGCGCATCCGGAGGCGCTCAACCAGGAAGCACTGGATGTCATGCAAGCCGGTTCCAAGGGACCGAGCTTCGCGCCGCCCCAGCGTTCCCTGCTGGGCGAGATCCTGGACTGGATGCTCGCGCCCCTGTTCCTCCTGTGGCCGATGAGCGTCGCCATCACTTACGTGGTCGCGCAGAACATCGCCAACGTGCCCTATGACCGCGCGCTCGCAAACAATCTCCACGTGCTGACCCGGCAGGTCCACGCGCAGGACGGGCGCGCCGTGCTGAAGATGTCCGACGCGGCGCGCGAGGTGCTGCATGCCGACGAGACCGACAGCGTGTTCTGGCTGGCGCTGGGCAGCCGCGGCGAATACCTGGGCGGCGACCGGGCGCTGCCCCTGCCCTCCAGCGTGGGCCAGCCCCATCCCGGCGAAGTGCAGTACGAGGACGCCACGCTGCGCGGCTTCGGGATACGGCTGGCGTTCACCTGGGTGGACCTGCATCTGCCGAACACGCAGCCCGCGCTGCTGATCGCCGCCGAGACGGTCGAAAAACGCACGCAGCTGGCCAACGACATCATCAAGGGCGTGATCATTCCGCAGTTCGTGGTGCTGCCCGTCGCCGTGCTGCTGGTGTGGTTCGGACTGTCGCGCGGCGTCGCGCCGCTGAACGCGCTGCAGCAGCGGCTGCGCGCGCGCCGGCCCGACGACCTCTCGCCCATCGACGAGCGCGCCGCGCCATCCGAGATCGCGCCGCTGGTGGCGGCCATGAACGACCTGCTGGACCGGCTTTCCTCCAACGTCCAGGCTCAGCGCCGCTTCGTCGCGGACGCGGCCCACCAGCTGAAGACGCCGCTGGCCGGCCTGCGCACCCAGGCCGAACTGGCCTTGCGCGACGCCAGCCCCGAGGAAATGCAATCCAGCCTGCGCCAGCTCGTGACCGGTTCGGAACGGGCCACGCGCCTGGTGAACCAATTGCTGCTGCTGGCCCGCGCGGAAAACCCCAGCGCCATCGGGCTGACCCGCAGCGACCTCAATGCCATCGCCTACGAACAGGCCATGCACTGGGTGCCGCAAGCCCTGTCGCTCAGCACCGACCTGGGATTCGAGGGCGCGGACGCGCCCGTGGAGATCAACGGCAATCCCTTGCTGCTTGCCGAGCTCCTCAACAACCTGGTCGACAACGCGCTGCGCTACACGCCCCGAGGCGGCCACATCACGGTGCGCGTTCAGGCCTTGCGCGGGCACGCCGTGCTGGATGTGGAAGACTCCGGCCCGGGCATTCCGCCCGAGGAGCGCGAACGCGTGTTCGACCGCTTCTACCGCGTCCTGGGCACGATGTCCGACGGCAGCGGCCTCGGCCTGGCCATCGTGCGCGAGATCGCGCAGAAGCACCAGGCCAGCGTCGAAATCCACGACCACCCCACCGCGCATTCGTCCCTGCCCGGCATGCGCGTCCGCGTGGTTTTCCCGCTCTACGCGGACCCGGCGCCCCTGTTCGACAGCTAGGACTATCCCTAGCGTCCCCAGGGAAAGAAACATGTTGTTTCAATTTTAAGATTCGAGTAAGGATCCCGTCAGAACCTCGTCAGCCTCGCCCCCCAATGTTACGTATAGCTCTCGATGTCGGTGTCGCCGGCGGAGGGCGGTGCACGGCGGACCACCGCCGGCAACAAAAACGAGGAGACATCATGAGCACAACAACCATGGCAGGCCGCGGCCCATCCGCGGGTCCGCGCCCGATGACCAAGGATGAGCGCCGCGTCATCTTTGCGTCGTCCCTGGGCACGGTTTTCGAGTGGTACGACTTCTATCTCTACGGCTCGCTGGCGGCCATCATCGCGCAGCACTTCTTCTCGGGCGTGAACCCCACCGCGGGCTTCATCTTCGCGCTGCTCGCCTTCGCCGCAGGCTTCGCCGTCCGGCCTTTCGGCGCGCTGGTGTTCGGCCGCCTGGGAGACCTCGTCGGACGTAAATACACCTTCCTGGTCACGATCGTGATCATGGGCCTGTCCACCTTCCTCGTCGGCGTCCTGCCCAGCTACGCCAGCATCGGCCTGGCGGCGCCGGCCATCCTGATCGGGCTGCGCCTGCTGCAAGGCCTGGCGTTGGGCGGCGAATACGGCGGGGCCGCGACCTACGTCGCCGAACACGCTCCCCAGGGCCGCCGCGGTTTCTACACGTCCTGGATCCAGACCACCGCGACGCTGGGCCTGTTCCTGTCGCTGCTGGTCATCCTCGGCATCCGCACGTTCATGGGCGAAGACGACTTCAAGGCCTGGGGCTGGCGCATTCCGTTCCTGATCTCGGTCGTCCTGCTGGGCATCTCGGTGTGGATCCGCCTGCAACTGAGCGAATCGCCGACCTTCAAGCGCATGAAGGAAGAAGGCAAGGGCTCCAAGGCGCCGATCGCCGAATCCTTCGGCCAGTGGAAGAACCTGAAGGTCGTGATCCTGGCCTTGCTGGGCCTGACCGCCGGCCAGGCCGTGGTCTGGTACACGGGCCAGTTCTACGCCCTGTTCTTCCTGACGCAGACGCTGAAGGTCGACGCGAACACCGCCAACATCATGATCGCGCTCGCGCTGTTGATCGGCACGCCGTTCTTCGTGATCTTCGGCGCGCTGTCGGACAAGATCGGCCGCAAGCCCATCATCATGGCGGGCTGCCTGATCGCCGCGGTCACCTACTTCCCGATCTTCCAGGGCCTCACGCACTTCGCCAACCCCGCGCTGGAAAAGGCCCAGGCGTCGGCGCCGGTCACCGTGATCGCGGACCCGGCCACCTGCTCGTTCCAGTTCAACCCCGTGGGCACCTCGTCGTTCACCAGCTCCTGCGACGTGGTCAAGTCCTTCATGGCCCGCAACTCGGTGAACTACAAGAACGAAGCCGCTCCGGCCGGTTCGGTCGCCAAGGTCAAGATCGGCAATGACGAGTTCGCCTCGTTCGACGGCAAGACGATGCCCGCGGCCGACTTCAAGGCCAAGGTCGCGGAACTGGACAAGGCGCTCACCACCGCGATCCGCAGCCACGGCTACCCCGCCAAGGCCGACCCGGCGCAGACCAACAACGTCATGGTCGTCGTCCTGCTGACCATCCTGGTGATCTACGTGACCATGGTGTACGGCCCGATCGCCGCCATGCTGGTGGAAATGTTCCCGACGCGCATCCGCTACACGTCGATGAGCCTTCCGTACCACATCGGCAACGGCTGGTTCGGCGGCTTCCTGCCTCCGGTAGCCTTCGCCGTGGTCGCCGCAACCGGCAACATCTACGACGGCCTGTGGTATCCGATCATCATCGCGGTGATGACCCTGGTCATCGGCACGCTGTTCGTGCGCGAAACCAAGGACGTCGACATCAACGCCTAACCTTCCATCCCCCGCCGGACGGGACTGCTGCGCCCGCCCGGCCTTTAAAAGCTCCTTATGGAGCTTTTTTTTTGCCCGCTTCCCCGGGGGCGTATCGATGACGCGCGGATGGCGGCTTCGGCGTATTTGGCCGATTCAGGACCATGTCAGACCGACGACATTAGACTGGCCGCTCAGATTACGGTCTTGCACCAGGTCCGCCGACGATTGATCCCCCTGTCGGAGGATTGCAGGGTCAGTGTTCTGACACCGATACCGCGTTCCCCGCGAGCCTTTTATGACGCGGTATTGTGTGCTCCCGTACCGGCCCGGCCTTCATTGAGCCGGGCCGCTTTTTTTTGCGCAAGCAAACACAAAAAAGGCGACCGCAAGGCGGTCGCCTGCCCCGGGGCCAGCCGGCGGCCCCAAAGATCCCGGGCGATCAGCGGCGCATGCCCACGCCTATCGCCACGACGCCCGCCACGATGGCCGCAATGCCGGCCCACGCCGGGATGGGCACCGACTTCTCGGTTTCGGCGGTAGCCTTCACCGACCCGATCTGCAGCACGGTCTCCTCGGACTTGTAGTTGAAGCCCTTGTAGGCCAGGGCGGCAATGCCCAGCACGATCAAGATGACGCCAATGATCTTCATGTGTTTTCTCCAGTTCGACGTTGCTGCCGCGGACATTAGCGCATAGGCCGGCGGCTGTCAGTGACAGAAGGTGTCGCGCCGCGCTGCCGTATTGCGACGCTTCGGCAATATGCCCGCGTCGTATAGAATCTCCCCTTTTGGCCGACGCTCATGTGGTTCAAGAATCTCAAGATTTATCGCCTCTCCTCGCCGTGGACGCTGATCGGCGACCAGCTTGAAGAAACGCTGGCGCGGCATGCCTACCAGGCCGGCAACAACCTGGAAATGCAAAGCCTGGGCTGGGTCCCTCCCCGCGAAAACGGCGGGCTGGCCCACGTCATCAATGGCCAGATCCTCCTCAGCCTGCGCGCAGAAAAAAAGCTCCTGCCCGGCACCGTCGTGAACCAGGTGGCCAAGGCGCGCGCCCAGGAAATCGAAGAGCAGCAAGGCTACAAGCCGGGCCGCAAGCAGATGAAGGAAATCAAGGAGCGCGTCACCGACGAGCTCCTGCCGCGCGCCTTCAGCGTGTACCGCGACACCCGCGTGTGGATCGATACGCAAAACCATTGGCTCGTCGTCGATGCCGCCGCCTCGGCCAAGGCCGACGAAGTCATTGGCCTGCTGGCCAAGTGCATCGACCCGTTCCCGCTCGAAAACCTCTACGTGGCGCAATCGCCCGCGTCGGCAATGACGGGCTGGCTGGCTGAAGACGAGGCCCCCGTCAACTTTTCCATCGACCAGGACACCGAACTGCGTTCCTCGGGGGAAAGCGGCGCGGCCATCCGCTACGTCAAGCATTCCATCGACGCCGACGACGTGCGCCGCCATATCCAGTCCGGCAAGCAGTGCACCCGCCTGGCCATGACCTGGGCAGACCGCATCTCGTTCGTGCTGACCGAGGGCCTGGACATCAAGCGCGTCGCCCCCCTGGACGTGCTGAAGGAAGGCAACGAAGGCGTGGCCGCCAACGACGACGAGAAATTCGATTCCGACATGATGCTCATGACGGGCGAACTGGCCAAGATGATGGCCGAGCTGGTCGACGCGCTCGGCGGCGAAAAGAAGGTGTAGGGCCTAGCCGGCAGGGCCCGCGCCCCGCCGCCCCAGGCAAATGGAAACGCCCCCCAGGGGGCGTTTTCTATGCGGTCTCGCTGCGGTCCCGGCCCGCCTGCTTGGCCCGGTAGAGCGCCTTGTCGGCGCGATCGATGAGGTAGGCATAGTCTGGATGCCCGTCGAACGTGGCCACGCCGATGCTGGCCGTAATGTGCAGCGGACCGGCCTCGGTCACGGTGAACACATGGCGGCGGATCTCGGCGCCCAGCTTCTCCGCAGCCGCCAGCGCCGCCTCCCGCCCCGCATCCACCAGCACCACCAGGAACTCTTCGCCGCCATAGCGGAACACGAAGTCGCTGGAGCGGCACGACTGATGCAGCACCTCCGCGAACTGGCGCAGCACCTGGTCGCCGCCGGAGTGGCCGTGCTCGTCATTGATGGCCTTGAAATGGTCGATATCCAGCAGCAGGACCGAAAACTCGCTGCGCTGGCGGCGGGCGATCGAAATCTCGCGGCCGACCACCGAGGGCAGGAACCGCCGGTTCAGCACGTTGGTCAGCGGGTCGCTGCCGCTTTCGATCTCGGCCACCATGTCGAACAGGCCGTTGAGCAGATGCTTGATGCGCGCCACCAGCTCCTGCAATTCGCGCACGTGATCCGGCATCGAAGAGGCCTGCCCCGGCGTTTCATTTCGCATCAGCTGCGGCAAGACCTCCTGGTCCAGCCGGGCGACCGCCTCGGTGATCTGCTGCAGGGCCGGCGCGCTTTCGAACATCGCGCCGCCCTTGTGCTGCAGCCACAGCCCGAACTCGGACGCCGCCAGGCGCGGCAGGGCCTGGCCCGGCGCGCGGTAATGCAGGCCGATCAGCACCGCCTGGCTCCATTCCAGCAACGCCGCGCGCTGCCGCTCCCGTTCAGTGGAAATGTTCTGCCCCAGGGCGAAAAGCCGATACGCCTCGTCGTTGCGCGCGCCGCGGCTGATGTCGCGCATGAAGGCGCGGCTCATCTGTTCGACCGCCAGATCGAACAGATTGCCCACATACTGCATGGCGACGGCAACGGCCGGGCCGTCCAGGTCGCTCGCGCGCAGGCGCAGGGCAATCTCGTTCTTCAGGATGCGCGCGCCGGCCATCACCAGATGCATGGGAATATGCACGCGGGCGTGCACCTCGCCCACCTTCTTCTGCGTGGCCATCAGGGCGCCGATGTCGCCCTGATCGCGCACGCACAGCAGCCCCTTCAGCCAGCGGGTCATGCCGCTGTGCAGCCGCGTGGCCACGATGTCATGGGACAGGCGCGGCCCCGCCTCGGCATCCGCCAGCAAGACCGAATAGAACGTATCCACCAGTTGCGCCACGCTGTCGGACACCACCGCCGCGACCTGGCCGCGGGTATAGGCATCGACCGATCGGTAGACGGCCGCCCAGGCCTGCTCGTTGGACGCGCTCAGGTAGCACGCCCGGCCGGGCGTGTCATCGGACCCGCCGGAAGAAGTCGGGATGCCAAGACTGCTTGAAGACATAGATAATCCGCCCGAAGGCTCAAGGGCGCGCCCGGGATGCGGCACGCGACAGGCGCCAGATGCCCTCCCCCCACACGCCGTGCGTGCCTGCCGCCCAGATGGGCGCTTTGCCTTGGGGCGGCCCGGCGGCAAAAAAGCTAGCGCGGATTATGCTTGAAAACCCCTGCAAAGGCGGGCCAGGCGGCCTTGCCGCAGGGGTATTCGGGGCGGCCGAGCCGTCAGTCCAGGCCGTGGAAGGCCGAATCGTCCGGCCCGACGTGCGAGGGGTGCTGCCAGGTCACATCGCGCATCGAGTGCTGGACCAGGCCCTCTACGCCCAGCAGCACCGCGAAGATCGCCATGCGGATGGGAATGCCGTTATCCGTCTGGCGGAAGATCGCCAGGCGCGGATCGTGATTCAGATCCACGCTCAGGTCGTTGGCGCCGGGGCGGCTGTCGCGCGGCAGCGGGTGCATCACGATGGTCTCGGGGCTGCAATAGGCATCGATGATTGCGCGATTGATCTGGAAGTCCGGCGTGTAGCCTTCGTTCTCTTCATTGGCAAAGCGCTCTTTCTGCACGCGCGTCGCATAGATCACGTCGGCGCCGGCCAGGCCGTCGGCCAGCGAGCTCTTCTGTTCGATCACGTTGCCGTTGCGGCTGGCCTGGTCGATGATGTAGGACGGCATTTCCAGGCCCTTGGGCGACACCAGCGAGAACTTCACGTTCTTGTACAGCGCCATCAGCTTGATGAGCGAATGCACCGTGCGGCCATACTTCAGGTCGCCGACCATGGCGATGTGGGCGCCGTCCAGCAATTTGCCCAGGCGCGAGAACTCGGTCAGGATCGTGTACAGGTCCAGCAGGGCCTGGCTGGGGTGCTCGCCCGGGCCGTCGCCGCCGTTCACCACGGGAATATTGGTGGCGCGGGCGAATTCGGCGACCGAACCCTGGTCGGGATGGCGAATGACCATGGCGTCGACGTAGCCGCTCATGACACGGCTCGTGTCGTAGATGGACTCGCCCTTGGCCATCGACGAAAACGTGAAGCCCGTGGTGTCGCACACCGAGCCGCCCAGGCGGCAGAATGCCGAACCGAAGCTCACGCGGGTCCGGGTGCTCGCCTCGAAGAACAGGTTGCCCAGCACCGCGCCTTCCAGCACGCGCGACACCTTCTGGCGACGCGCGATGGGCTGCATCATGTCGGCCACGCGGAACAGGTCTTCGACCGACTCGCGGGTGAACTGGTCCACCGACAGCAGTTGATGCTTGCCTTCCACGGCAATACGGTCGCGCAACGGGCCTTCTTGTACGCTTTGCGTATATTTTTCCAGCAAAACGCCGTTCTGCACGATTTCGCTGACGAAGCGCTGCACCACCTCCGGCATCGCCCGGAATTCCTGCGACCCCTCGGGCAGCAGCCAAGTGTCCAAGGCCCGGCGCTTGACGCCGATGCGGGTGGCGAAAACGTCACGCGTCAGGTTGAGGCGCCGCATGGCGTCGCGCAGGAAGGCTTGCTGGGAGATGGTCATGGCGGGCCCCAAAGAGGAGGATTTATATACGCAGTGCGCATATTATTCTCAACACATACGCAAGTCCAACATTTTTGCGCACAAGGGTTTACCCCAAATCAACGACTCACATAGGCCGTCATCTGAGGAGGATCCGTAACGGCCTGCGCGGCCGCCAGCCAGCAGGCCGCGCAGAAGGCCAGCGCGCTCAGCAGGTAGCAGATCGCGGCCAATATCTGCGTTGGCCAATGCGCGCGCGTCAGATGTCCGGTGTAGCCTTGGCGCAACAAACTGACCTGGGCCAGGTAGGCGAACAGCATCCCCAGGCAGCCCGCCAGCAGCCCGGCCAGCAGCAGCTCCAGCGGCAATTGCAGATCCGGCGCGGCGATATCGCCGCCCACGATACCCAGCGAAAACCCTGTCAGGATCAGCGCGGCGCCGCCATTGAGCCAGCCCAGGAAACGAAACGCCCCGACCAGCAGCGAGAACGATACGGCGCCGGCGCGGATCTGCTGGGAGCGGATATCCATGGATCAGCCTTCGGCGCCCTTGCGGCACACCGGCGTGGCGCTCTGGATGGACGCCTTGGCCGCCGCGATCTCGGCCGCGTCCCACGGCCCTTCGCCCAGCACGGTGACGGTCACCTTGGACGTCGAGGGCGTGTCGGTCTCGGCGGAGATCAGTTCCAGCACCTTGGCGGGCTCCGTCACTTTATAGAGCTGCACCTCGTCCGGCGCGCCTTTCTCGCCCTTCACGTGACGCCAGGCGTAGGCCACGTTGTACGCATGCTGCACCTGGACGTGGCAGACGCGCACGTATTCGCCCGCGCGGCGGAAAGCCGCCTCGTAGTTGGTATTGACGCTGAAGGTTTCCTTCACGGCGGCATCGGACTCGTAGACGCCCCGGCTCGCGCAGCCGGCCAACAACCCGGCCGCGACCACCATTCCCACCCACACAGACTTGCGCATGACACTTCCCGCTTCGAGATTCGGATTTCCGTGATTATGCCCCAGCCCAAAACGGGCCCGGGCCGCCGCCGCAAGGCGGGCGAGCCGCCACGAAAAAGCCGCGCGTGAAATGCTGGAGCATTTCACGTGCGGCCTTGAGCCCGTATCGCGACGGCCGGGCGAGCCCGCTACTTGGTGGCTGCGCCTTCTATCTTTTCCCCGCCGCGCTGAATGTCCTTGCCAGCACCCGCAACAGTGTTGCAGCCCGCCGAAAGCGCGGCGATCGATAGCAGCATGACGAGAAAGACCTTGTTTTTCATGAATATCTCCTGTCTGGCCGAGAAAAGCGAAACCCAGCATACCGCAAAGCCCTCGACTTGGGGATCACCCTCCCGCCCCGCCTGTCGCGAAATTGCCGGCAATGGATTAGGATGCGCAAATGATCAAGAAACATGTATCGCAGAGCGCCGGATCCTCCCCTCAAGGCTGGGGTTGGGAACAGCCTCAATGCCGCGGACAGGCGGCTTTGGCCCTGTTCATCGATGATCTGCATCGAATTCTGCAGGCGCACGCCGCGGGCAAGCTTGCGGACAGCAGCACCCTGGCCGATGCGCAGCGCGACGTGAACGAGCTGCTGGCCCGATATAACGAAATCGGCGCCGCGCCGGATATTTTCCTCGGACAGTCTGTCGAACTTAAGGAAGGCGTGGACCGCAACGGCGTTTCCCATACGGTGCCGATTTTTTCGGCGCGCCTGAAACAATCATTGGTATCGATGCTGGGCCAGGCTGGCTGACGCACAGCAGGCCCGGCGGCAGGACCAGGAAGAGAACAGCTATAGCAGGAGACCCATAATGAGTACGGACAATGTCGTCGAGTTTCTCCGACTGCTGTCGCTGGATGTCACCCTGGGCGCGGCCGCCCAGCACGCCGCCGGCCAGCCCGACGCTCCGCAGGCCCTGGCACGGCTGGCCACCACGCATGGCCTGCCCTGCAGCGCGGCGGATTGGTCGTCTTTCGCCCGCAACTGCCTGGACACCACGAATCCCGCCGAGCAGGAAGCCGGCGCCGAAGAAGCCCCCATCTGGCAATTGGTCCAGGATCCGGCGCACGGCACCAGCATCCCGGCCAGCGCCATCACCCAGGTGATCGGCATCATCACGCAGCCCGAGGGCGGTCCGCCGGTCGTGGGGCATGTCGTCGGCGATCTGGCGCCGCGCGCCCCCGCGGGCATGACGCGCTACTCGTCGAGTTCCTGAGCGCGCGCCTGGCCCGCCGCCAGGAAATCCATCACACCGGCAGCGGCGGCGACACCGCTCGCCATGCAGGCCGTCAGCAGGTAGCCGCCCGTCGGCGCCTCCCAATCCAGCATCTCGCCGGCGCAGAATACGCCGGGCGCCGAATGCAGCATCAGGCCCGGCGAAAGCGCATCGAAACGCACCCCGCCCGCCGTGCTGATCGCCTCGTCTACCGGCCGTGGCCGCGCCAGTCTCAACGGCAGGGCCTTGATGCGCAGGCCGAGCCGCGCCGGGTCGCGGAAATCCTCCGCCGTCGCGCATTCGCGCAGCAGGCCCGCCTTGACGCCCCGCAATCCCAGGCGGCTCTGCAAATGGCTGGACATGGAGCGCGCGCCGCGCGGATGAGCCACCGCCGCCATCACCTTTTCCTGGGGCCAGTCTGGCAGCAGGTCCAGCATGGCGATCGCCTCGCCCTCGGCCTCGATCCGGTCCCGCAGGTGCGCCGACAGCGCATAGACCAGGCTGCCTTCGATGCCGGTTTGCGAAATGACGAACTCGCCCTGCCTGGCCAGCCGCGCGCCCGCGGCGGTCGCGCAGGCCATGGCCACGGACTTCACGGGCTGCCCCGCGTTGCGCTCGCGGAAGTGATCCGACCAGTCCACGTCGAAGCCGCAATTCGCGGCGCGCAGCGGCGCAACGCCGATGCCATGCGCCTGCAGGCCCGCTACCCAGGCTCCGTCCGAGCCCAGCTTGGCCCAGCTACCGCCGCCCAGGGCAAGGATCACGGCATCCGCCGCATAGACGCGCTCGCCCTCGGGCGTATCGAAGCGCAGCGCGGCGGCGCCCGGCCGCGAACCGGCCGGCCACCCGAGCCAGCGGTGCCGCATGTGCAGCCGCACGCCCCGGGCGCGCAGCCTGGCGAGCCAGGCCCGCAACAGCGGCGCGGCCTTCATTTCCTCGGGGAACACGCGCCCCGACGAGCCCACGAAGGTCTGGATGCCGAGCTCGCGGGCCCACTCCCGCAGGCCGTCGGCATCCAGCGCCGCCAGCCACGGCGCCACCTGCGCGGCGCGGTCGCCGTAGCGGGCCAGGAAGGGGCCCGAGGGCTCGCTGTGGGTCAGGTTCAAGCCGCCCCGCCCCGCCATCAGGAATTTGCGCCCGACCGAGGGCATGGCATCGAACACGTCCACCTGCACGGCGCGCTCGCTCAGCCTTTCCGCCGCCATCAGGCCGGCCGGACCGCCGCCGACGACGGCAACGCGCTTGACGGACGGACTCATGGCGCCGCCGCCTTCAGGCCGACGGGATGGACAGGCGAAGCACAGTGCATGGAAGAGAAATCGGGAGGACGGCGGGAAAGGACGCGGACGCGCCCCGGCGAGGATTGTCGCACAGCCCCGCCGATGAAGCCTCCCGACGCGATAAACGCCCCGAAGGGCGTTTATTGAGCGATGGAGCCAAGTCCTTGTTATGGCGGGGAAAAGCCGACATGCGCAGGGGCTATCCCAAGGCTTGTCCACAATCGCTGTGGGCAAGTCCCCCGGACGCCGGCACCCCGCCGATCCGGCGCGCCTTTCCCTAGGCGCGGATCGCGGCCTGCATCGGCCCCGACCAGGGCTTGGCGTCCAGCTCGAAGCGCAGCTCCTGGAACTCGCCATCCACGGAAACCGAACGCAGCAGTCCGGCATCCAGGGCCTGGCCAAGCGCGCGGCGGCACAGGGTTTCGGGGTCGTCGGGCAGGGATTGGAATACGCCGTCCGGTATGCGCAGCCGCAGCAGCGCCTGGGGATCGCCGCGTTCCGCCGGGCGGCCGATATGGATATGGGCGGGATAGCCGTGAGGGCACCAGATGCCCACGTGGTACTTGCCTTCAGCGCCGGTGTCGGCGACGTAGCCGGGATGATCGTATTTTGCTGTTCCCATGGACCCTCCTCGAATGCGGCAACCTAGCGCGCGTGACCCATCGTAGCGCAGGGGCGCCGCCCTGTGCGGCCCCGCGCCCCCGGGAAAGCCCGGGCTGGAACAAAGGTTTGACCCAAGGCAAGCGCGAGGCCGGCAAAGCAAAAAAAAGCCGCGACATGATCGCGGCTTTTTTTAGAGGAGAGGCGCATCCGATGCGCCGCCCGGCTGTCCGGGTCCTGCTTGAAACTGGTTGCGGGGGCAGGATTTGAACCTACGACCTTCGGGTTATGAGCCCGACGAGCTGCCAGACTGCTCCACCCCGCGTCTGATGTGTGAATCATACATCATTTTGAAATCTTGTGCAGTGCACCCACGGAATTTTTTTGGGTTCCGGCCATTTCCCGGTGGAAAAAATCGCTTGCCCGACGCAATAGGCGACGCGCCAGGCCGGGCCGTTCCAGGCAAAGCACCTCCGCGCGGCCGATGGCCGTTATGCGCGCCACCCCGCCGTAGGCCAGGCCGTGCCCTTCGCCCGCATTGACGCGCACGGAAATGGCGCAAGGCAGGCCGCCCGCGGCTTCCGGGCCGGTCGGCGGCTCATCGATGCGCACGCTGCCGTCGACGCAGACGACGGTGGCGCCGGCGCGCAGGACGAGTTGCTGGCAGGCCCCGGCGGCCAGCACCAGACGGCGCGCCTGGGCATCGGGGACGAAATTCGAGTTCATGGTCATCTCCTGTCGGACATACCCAGGCTACGCGCACCCTGCTATGCGCAACAGCCACACAAACTGTCTTTCTGTACCGATGCAGATCCTCGATTTCCTCGCTGTTATGGTGTACTTTTCCGGAATCTGTGCCTACCTGCATTCCAGCCCCGGGGAGGATGATCGGCGCATGGACCCGCAACCGCTCTATCTACGCCTGGCCAATCACTACCGCCGCGCCATCCAGGCGGGCGTGCTCGCGCCGGAGCAGCGCATGCCCTCCGTGCGCACGCTGGTGCGCACCCACCACGTCAGCCTCTCCACCGCGCTGCAGGCCTGCCGCCAGCTGGAGGACGACGGCCTGATCGAAGCCCGGCCGCGTTCCGGGTACTTCGTCCTGAAACCGCGCCGCGCCCGCATTCCCCCCGTGGACGAACCTGATATCCGACAGACGCTGGGGGCCGCGCAGTACGTGGGCATCCACGATCGGGTGTCGGATTTCGTGGCCAAGTGCGAGGCCCATCCCGTCAGCGCCAACTTCGCGCTGGCCGCGGCGGTGCCCGAGGCCTATCCGATGGAAGCGCTCAAGCAGGCCATGACGCGCGCGTTGCGCCAGTCGCCCCAGGTGCTGGTCAGCTCCGTCCCCCCGCAAGGGCATCCGGCGCTGCGCACCGTGCTCGCGCGCCGGGCGCTGGCCAATGGCATCAATGCGGCGCCCGACGACGTCATCGTCACGCATGGCTGCATCGAGGCCCTGAACCTGGCGCTGCGCGCAGTGGCCCGCCCCGGGGACACCATCGCCGTCGAGTCTCCCGCCTACTTCGGCCTGCTGCAGGTCCTGGAAAGCCTGGGCATGCGCGCGCTGGAAATTCCCACCAGCCCTCAGCACGGGCTATCGATCGAGGCGCTGGACCTGGCCTTCCAGACGCACGGAAACATCCGCGCGGTGGTCGTGGTGCCCAATTTCCAGAACCCGCTGGGCTGCGTCATGCCCGAAGCCGAAAAGGCCAGGCTGGTGGCATTGTGCGAACGCCAGCAGGTGCCGCTGATCGAGGACGACACCTACGGCGCGCTGACCGACGACGACACGCCGCTGCCCGCGGCCAAATCCTGGGACGCGACCGGCAATGTCATCTATTGCTCGTCCATGCACAAGACGCTGGCCCCGGGGATGCGCCTGGGCTGGCTGATCGGTGGACGCTGGAAGGCCCGCATCGCCATGCTGAAATTCGCCCAGAGCCGCCCCAACGAACCGCTCGCGCAGATGGCCGTGGCGGAATTCATGGGGTCGCGCGCATACGATCGCCATCTGTCGCGGCTGCGCCGGCACCTGAAGGCCCAGCGCGACCAGACCGCCGAAACCATCGCCGCGCATTTCCCCCAGGGCACCCGCCTGAGCATGCCCCGGGGAGGCATGCTGCTTTGGGTGGAAATGCCGGGCGGCCGCTCGGGCATGGATGTTTTCGAGACCGCCCTGCGCCAGGGCATACGGGTCGCGCCGGGCTCCATGTTCTCGAACGGCACCCGTTACGACCATTTCCTGCGCATCAGCTGCGGACAGCGCATCTCGCCCGATATCACCCAGGCCCTGCAGACCCTGGCCCGCATCGTGGGCGAGCGGCCGAAGAAATGAACCCGGCGCTGCATCAATTCATCGTGGACTACGGCCTGTGGGCGGTGCTGGCCGGCACGTTCCTGGAAGGCGAAAGCGTGGTGGTGCTTGCGGGATTCCTGGCGCACCAGCGCCTCCTGCACCTGCCCGAGGTCATGCTATGCGCATTCGCGGGATCTTTCGCGGCCGACCAGTTGCTCTTCTACCTGGGCCGGCGCTATCGCGACCATCGCTACGTCAGCCGGATCCGAGAGCAGCCCGCCTTCGAGAAGGCGTTGGCGCTGATCGACCGCTATCCCCATGGCTTTATCCTGACCCTGCGCTTCCTGTATGGCCTGCGCACGGTGGGTCCCGTGGCGCTGGGCGTGTCGCGCGTATCGCCGCTGCGGTTCCTCGCGTTGAATGCCATCGCGGCCGCCATCTGGGCGCTGTGCTTCAGCGCGCTGGGCTATGCGTTCGGGCAGACCATCGAATCCATGCTCGGGCGCCTGCATGGCGTCGAGACCAAGCTGGCGGTGGCCGCCGCGATCGGCGCGGCCATCGCGCTTGCCTATCACCTGTACGCCAGGCGCCGGAAGTAGCCGCCGGCGTCAGACCACCAGTTGGCCGCTCGCCCGCAGCACATGGCGGCGGCGGGCCTTGCGGTACCAGGCCCCGATCAACGGCAGGCGCGCCAGGCGGCGCAGGATGGGATGGCGCTGGTCGAAGTCGTGCCAGGCCTTGAAGCCGTGCCCCATGCGCTCCCAGCTCTGGCGCGCCTCGGGCGAGAGTTTGCCGGGGTCGAACGCCGCCAGCTTTGCCGCTTCCGAAACGCGCATCGCCATCGATCCGTCCCGGCATTCCATTGAATACTGATTCCGCATGGGGGCGCATATTACCCGGCTTGGGCGCCCCGTGACGACCTCCGCGGGGAGCTGTGCAAATGCGCGCCGGGAGCCGCCTTTGAGCGCCGTCGGCAAGCCCTTGTAATCAAAGGAATTTGCGCAGCTATGCCCGCGCTATCCCAAGGCTTGTCCACAGAAGTTGTGGGTAACTCCCCCGTTTTGCCGCGCCTACTTCAGGGCCGCCGTGATCATGTCGCGCACGCTTTCGAATCCCGCCACGTACTGCGGATTCTCGGAGCGGGCCAGCAGGCTGGAGTAATTCTGTTCCAGCTGGGCTTCGATCGCCTCGCGCAGGCCGGGCGAAGCCTTGACCAGATGCAACATCGACAGCAGGGTCGAGTTCAGCGCGTCGATACGGCCGCCCTGGTGCGAAATGGTATGCACGATGACGGCGATTTGTTCCTGGATGTCCATGGGTAAGCCTCCTGGCATTGAAAGTCGGCGCAAATCCTAGCACGCGTCCCGCCCGGGCCGGCGCTAGGCAAGCCCGGCGCGGCGCGCTAGCATGAAAGCGTAGCCGCAAGGGCGCCCAGGCGCACGCCGCCGGCCCCGTTTCGCGGCGCCCGCAGCCCAACGGAGCGCGCCCATGAAGACGATCCAGAACTATGTTCCCCCGGATGCCCGGTCCCTGCGGCGCCTGCAGGACAGGCTGGGATACAGCGACGCACGCATGACGGAACTTGCGGGCCTGGACGCGGCCGCCCCCTGGCCCAGTTTTGTCGGCGGCCCCGAGCCGCGCTCGCTGGGCCGGCAACGCCTGTTCTTCGTGGCGGCCCGCCTCGCCCTGGACGAAGACACCTGGCAACGCGTGCTGGCCTCCATGCACGAATTGGGCGCGCGCTTCGACTACGCGGAACCGCAGGCCGCCAGCGCCCCGCCGGCTCCGGAGCCCGCGGCGGACGAAGAGCGCAAGTTCGGCATGCTGCTCATCAGCCGCAACGGGTCTTTCCACGAAATGGAGCAGTTGCGCGAATTCGCGCATTTCGCCCATGAGTTCGACGTCAGCCGCTTCGTGCACGCCGCGTTCTACGACAGCGACATCGATCTCTGCCGCTTCAGCTTCGCCGACCATGACGGCCTGGACGCCGCCAGCCGCGACCGCATCTTCGACGCGGCGCGCAAGACCATCACCCGCTTCGAGTTCGATGGGCGGATCTACCAGGGCGGCATTCCGCCGGAATCGGACGGCTAGGGCCTGTCCACGCTGAAAGGAACCTGGCGCAGGCCGGGCCCCGCACCCGCGCCGCATTGACGCGGGCCGGCCGGGGCCTGTACCGTCGGCAGTCTCGCCCTCGCGCCCAATGCCACCGCCCCACGCATGAACGAAAGACTCGACGCCATCGACCGGCAATTGCTCAGCCTGCTGCAGGCCAATGCGCGCGAACCGGCCGCCATTCTCGCGCGCAAGCTCGGGCTGGCCCGCACCACCGTGGTGGCGCGCATTGCCCGACTGGAGCGCGAACACATCGTGGCCGGCTACGGCGTGCGCCTGGGACGCCTGCTGGAAGAGGCCGCGGTGCGCGCCTATTGCTTCATCAGCGTGCTGCCCAAGACGCCCGCCGCGGTGATCCGCGAGCTCGAGAAAATGCCCGAGGTCGAGGAAGTGTCGTCCGTCAGCGGCCCGTACGACTACCTGATCTTCCTGCGCTGCGAAACCCATGAGCAGCTTGATGCGCTGCTGGACCGGATCGGCCTCATCGACGGCGTCAAGCAAACCCAGACCTCCATCGTGCTCAGCCGCAAGGTGGACCGCCGCAGCGCCGTGGGCGCGCCGTGAAATGATGGTGTAATGATGTCTACCGCGATTTCAGGACCCTCCATGCTTGCTCGTCTTGCCCCCGCCGCCGCCCTGTTCTTCCTTCTGGCCGCCTGTTCCAGCATGAGCGAGGTCACTTCCGTCGGCAAGGACACCTACAGCGTCACCTACAGTTCCGGCACCCAGCTGCTGACCTGGGTCGAACTCAAGAACCAGACGCTGCAACGCGCCGAACAGTACTGCCAGTCCATCGGACGCAAGCTGCAGAAGCCGAAGATCACCTCCAACCATGCGACCGGCCTGGGCTCCAAGCGCGCCACGGTCACCTTCGAATGCGGCGCCATCGAACCGCCGAAGGAAGACAAGCAGTAACGCCCTCCCCCCGGCCGCGCCCGCGAACGGGTGTAGCATTATCGGCATCGCAACCCCGACACCAAGCACCGTGAACACCTCCCTGCCCGTGGGAATCACCATGGGCGATGCCGCAGGCATCGGCCCCGAAATCGTCGTCAAGGCATGCGCGCAGGGCCTGGGCGCGCCTTGCGTGGTGTACGGCGACGCCGGCGCGCTGCGCCGCGCCGCGACCCAGCTGGGCGCCAGGCTGACGGTGAACGAGATCGCCGATGTCGGCGAAGCCTGCGCCGACGCGGGGCATATCGACGTCATCGCCTGCAGCCCCGCCCTGCCCGCGGACCTGCCGCTCGGGCGGGTCGACGCGGCCGCCGGGCGCGCGGCCTATGACTATGTGTGCGCCGCCATCGACGACGCGCGGGCCGGCCGCATCCGCGCCATCGTCACCGCGCCGCTGAACAAGAAATCCATGCACGCCGCGGGAATCGACTACCCCGGCCACACGGAAATCCTGGCCGAGCGCTCCGCCACGCGCGACTTCGCGATGATGCTCGCCAATGACGAATTGCGCGTGCTGCTGGTGACCATACACGTGGCGCTGGCCGACGTGATCGCGCGCATCACCCCGGAAGCCGAACTGACAGCCTTGCGGCTGGCCGACAGGGCCTGCCGGCAAATGGGCATCGCGCATCCCCGGATCGCGGTGGCGGGCCTGAATCCGCATGCCGGCGAAGGCGGGAAGTTCGGCCGCGAAGACATCGACATCATCGAGCCCGCGGTCGCCGCCGCCCGCGCGCAGGGCATCGACGCCAGCGGCCCCTGGCCCGGCGACACGATCTTCATGCGCGCCCGGCGCGGCGAGTTCGACATCGTCGTGGCGCAATATCATGACCAGGGCCTCATCCCGGTGAAGTACCTGGGGCTGGACCATGGCGTGAACGTGACCGTCGGGCTGCCCTTCGTGCGCACCAGCGTCGATCACGGCACGGCCTTCGATATCGCAGGCAAGGGCCTGGCCGACCACGCCTCGCTGGTGGCGGCGTTCGACCTCGCGCTCGCCATGACTCCCTGAACGCGGCAAGCGCCGCCCCATCGGTATCGCCCTCGAAGCCGCGCCTTGCGCGCGGCCGACACCTGCCTGTCAGGAAGGCGGGCCGCCCCGGGTCTACAATACGCCCCGTTTCCGGCGCCTTGCGGCGCTTTCCGTCCGTCCCCCGATCCTCCAATGTCACGCCTTGCCCGCCTTCTTCCCGACCGCTTCACCCTCTACCTGATCTGCACCGTCGTCATCGCCAGCATCCTGCCCGCCCATGGGCAAGGCGTGGTCGTGTTCGGATGGATTACCAACATCGCGGTCGGCCTGCTGTTTTTCCTGCACGGGGCGCGGCTGTCCCGCGAAGCGATCATCGCCGGCCTGACGCACTGGAAGCTCCACCTGACGATCTTCTCGGCGACTTTCCTGATGTTTCCCGTGCTGGGCCTGGCGCTCAAGCCCGTGCTGGAACCGCTGGTCACGCCCGAGCTGTACCTGGGCATCCTGTTCCTGTGCTGCCTGCCCGCCACCGTGCAATCGGCCATCGCCTTCACTTCGATGGCCCGCGGCAACGTGCCCGCCGCCGTGTGCAGCGCGTCGGCCTCCAGCCTGCTGGGCATATTCCTGACGCCCCTGCTGGTGGGCACCGTGGTGGCCAACGCGGGCAGCGCGCCGGTTTCGTTCGATGCCGTCGTCAAGATCATGACGCAGCTGCTGCTGCCTTTCGTGCTGGGCCAGTTCGCGCGCCGCTGGATCGGCGCCTGGGTCCACAAGCGCAAGGCCATGCTGAAGTTCGTCGACCAGGGCTCCATCCTGCTGGTGGTGTACACGGCGTTCTCCGAGGCAATCAATGAAGGCCTGTGGAGCGCCACGCCCATCCCCGCCCTGCTCGGGCTGGTCGTGTGCTGCGCGGTGATCCTGGCGCTGGCGCTGGGCCTGTCCGCCCTGGCCGGCAAGGCGCTGGGATTCAACATCGAAGACCGCATCACGCTGCTGTTCTGCGGCTCGAAGAAAAGCCTGGCCAGCGGGATCCCGATGGCGCAGGTGCTGTTCGCCGGCCACGCCGTGGGCGCGATCGTGCTGCCGCTGATGCTGTTCCACCAGATCCAGCTGATGGTCTGCGGCGTGCTGGCCGCGCGCTACGGCAAGCGGCCCGAGGCCGAGGGCTGAACGCTGCGCCTGCTGGCGAAAAAAAACCGCGCCCGATGGCGCGGTATTTTTTTGCCGGATGCCCTCAGTACATGTCGCGCGGTTGCGCGCCCGAGAAATTCAGGAAGCGCGTGCTGGAACCCTGGAAAGTCAGGCGCACGGTGCCGATCGGACCGTTACGCTGCTTGCCGATGATGATTTCCGCAGTGCCCTTGTCCGGCGAGTCGGGGTTGTAGACCTCGTCGCGATAAATGAAGAGGATCACGTCCGCGTCCTGTTCGATGGCGCCGGATTCCCGCAGGTCGCTCATCACGGGCCGCTTGTTGGGACGCTGTTCCAGGCTTCGGTTCAGCTGCGACAGCGCGATCAGCGGGCAGTTGAGCTCCTTGGCCAGACCCTTGAGCGAACGGCTGATCTCCGACACTTCGGTGGCCCGGTTCTCGCCCGAGCCGTTGCCCGACATGAGCTGCAGGTAGTCGATGATGATCAGGCCGAGCTGGCCGCACTGGCGCGCCAGGCGGCGCGCGCGGGCGCGCACTTCCATCGGGCTGAGCGCGGGCGATTCGTCGATGTAGACCTGGGCGTCCTGCATCAGCTGCACCGCGTGGGTCACGCGCGGCCAGTCCTCGGCGATAAGCTTGCCGGTGCGCATGCGGTGCTGGTCCAGCAGGCCGACCGAGCCCAGCATACGCATCGCCAGCTGCACAGCGCCCATTTCCATCGAGAACACCGCCACGGGCAGCCCTTCCTCGATGGCGACGTGCTCGCCGATGTTCATGGAAAAAGAGGTCTTGCCCATGGACGGACGGCCGGCGACGATGATCAGGTCGCCGCCCTGCATGCCGGACGTCATCTTGTCCAGGTCGGTAAAGCCCGTGGGCACGCCCGTCACGTCGGACGTGCTTTCACGGTGGTAGAGCTCGTCGATGCGTTCGACCACCTGCGTCAGCAGCGGCTGGATCTCCTGGAAGCCGGCGGCGCCGCGCGCGCCTTCCTGGGCGATCTGGAATACCTTGGACTCGGCCTCGTCCAGCAGCTGGCGGGCTTCCTTGCCCTGCGGATTCATGGCGGCCGAGGAAATCTCGTCGGCGATGGAGACCAGCTTGCGCAGCATGGCGCGTTCGCGCACGATCTCGCCGTAGCGCCGGATGTTGGCGGCCGAAGGCGTGTTGTGCGCCAGCGCGTTCAGGTAGGCCAGGCCGCCCGAATCTTCGGCCTTTCCGGCGCTGACGAGCGACTCGTGGACCGTAATGACGTCGGCGGGGCGCGCCAGCCCGATCAGGCGGGCGATGTGGTGCCAGATGAGCCGGTGGTCGTGACGGTAGAAGTCTTCTTCGACCAGGACGTCGGCGATGCGGTCCCAGGCGGCGTTGTCGAGCAGCAGGCCACCCAGAACCGACTGCTCCGCCTCGATGGAATGGGGAGGAACGCGCAGGTACTCGAGCTGGGGATCGGCAGGTGTGTTCATGGCTTCAATAGTAACGGCTGCAGGATGTCCGCAACGCGGAAGAACCCTTGGATATCGCGCGAAGGCACCCGCCCCAACACGACGCGCAAGGGCGCGGCGGCGGAGCACAGGAGCCGCGCCAGGCGCGTGAGGCGGGCCTTGACCTCGGGATCCGGGTTGTGCTCGAAATAGACGTCGAGCGCCAGTTTACCCAGCGTCCGGGCCGCGTCGTCGGGCAGTTTCCGCAACGACGCCAGCGAGGCCAGCATCTGGAACAGATCATAGGCCTGGGCGAGCGGGCGCGACAGGGTCGAGCCGATATTCTCTTCGAAATCGATGCGCCACAGCTCGCCGTCCTGCAGCGTGACGTTCCGGATCTGCGCGCCGCCGTGCCACATGCCACGGACATGGAAGGAAGCCAGGTCGGCCGCGGCCGCCCGGGCGAGCCAGAGCCTCGACGTCGTGTCTTCGTTGCGGATCAGGTCGGCCAGATCCTCGCCCACGTATTCGAGGACGAGCAGGCCCTGCTCCTGCCACCACACCTCGGGAACGCGGCAGCCGGCCTTGAGCAACTGCCCGAGCCGTTGCGATTCGTGCGCCAGGCCATTGCGCAGCAACACGCCCGGCCGCGGGAACTCACCCAGGAAAAGCTTGCACCCCATGCCCAGGAACAGCGCGCGCGCATAGCGCATGACATAGCTGACGCCCCGGCCGAAGCTGGGGCGGCGGCGCTTGATGATGCAGCGCACGCCGTCTATCGTCACATCCCGCACCGAGGGTTCGCGCGAGGCGTCCACGCTGTCGAGCCAGGCTCGCAAGCCGGGAGGGGCGTTGTGATGGACGGGTGGCTGGGTCAAGGAGGCCTCTGAGGAAATGCCGCGCCCGGTACAAGGCAAAAAAAAGCCGGCGCGCGGGCCGGCTTCTTTTCACTGCCGGTACCGGCTTAGGACAGTTCGCCTTCGACCAGGACCGTCACGTCGACCAGAACGTCGGCGTGCAGGGCAACCTGGATCGGGAACTCACCGACCGACTTCAGCTGGCCGGTGGGCATGCGCACCTGGGCCTTTTCGACGGCTTCGAAACCCGCCTTGCGCAGGCCGTCGGCGATGTCGGCGTTCGTGACCGAGCCGAACAGACGGCCGTCGACGCCAGCCTTCTGGACGACCTTCAGCTGGAAGCCGGACAGGCGCTCGCCCAGGGCTTGAGCGGCGGCCAGCTTTTCAGCCTGGGCCTTTTCCAGCTCGGCGCGGCGGGCTTCGAATTCCTTCATGGCGGCGTCGGTTGCGCGACGGGCCTTCTTCTGGGGGATCAGGAAGTTGCGGGCGTAGCCATCACGCACGCGGACGACTTCGCCGAGGTTACCCAGGTTGACGACTTTTTCGAGCAGAATAACTTGCATTTCAGTGCCCCGGATTAGTTGTGGTTGTCGGTGTAAGGCAACAGGGCCAGGAAGCGCGCGCGCTTGATGGCGGTGTCCAGCTGGCGCTGGTAGATTGCCTTGGTGCCGGTCAGGCGAGCCGGGATGATCTTGCCGTTTTCTTGCACGAAGTCGCGCAGGGTGTCCAGATCCTTGTAGTCGATCTCTTCCACACCGGCTGCGGTGAAGCGGCAGAACTTACGACGCTTGAAGAGCGGGTTCTGCTGCGTGAATTTGCGTTTTTCTTTGCGTTTTCCGAAGAAAGCCATGATATGTGCCTCTTTGTTTGAGGGGGCCGGTTTTACCCGAATCGGGCCCGAATCCCCATAACCTATCCGTATTCAGAAGGCGCTCATCGCGCCACTTGCTCATTCCCTTCAGGCCACCACCGGATCGCGCCCTGCGCTGCCTCCGATCTTGCGCGCCTGCTGCAAATGCAGCTTGACCTTCACCGAGTCCTTGCGGGCGGGAGCCAGAAACCCCTGCACCTGCAATTCGGACCCTAACGCGGTGTCCTTCAACAGCAACGCCAGATCGCCCAATGCCACCGCCGCGATCGTCAATTCAACGCGGCGCGGAAGGCCGGCTTCAATGACTTCGGACTCGTGGGCCAGCAGCATTTCCAGCGCTGGCAGTCCGGCGGGAGTGTGGCGCAAAGGCTCGCATTCGATAACGCGGGCGCTGAGTTCCAGCTTGTTCATCCTGCCAGGCACCGAGGGGACAAAATGGGAAAGAGCTCTGCGTGAGCCCTGCTTACTCGGCCTGAGCCGCGGCCGCTTCCGCCGACGCCTTGCGGGCTTCTTCGCGCTCGACCGACTTCATCATGATCGAGGGCGCGGTCTGGGCCTTCTTGGTCTTGATGACCAGGTGGCGCAGCACGGCGTCGTTGTAGCGGAACGAGTGTTCCAGCTCATCCAGCGTGGCTTGGCCGCACTCGATGTTCAGGCAGACGTAGTGAGCCTTGACGAGCTTCTGGATCGGGTAGGCCAGTTGACGGCGACCCCAGTCTTCCAGGCGGTGAACCGAGCCGCCTTGGCCCGTGACCAGCGCTTGGTAACGCTCGACCATGGCGGGCACTTGCTCGCTTTGGTCGGGGTGAACGATAAACACCACTTCGTAGTGACGCATGAGTAAAACTCCTTGAGGATGTCTCGCTGGCCTGGCGTCCTGCATCCGCGCTTTCCATCACGGATGTTCACTGCGCACGGATTGCATGCGCAAAAACGGATGACGCCGGCCCGCAAGGGGCAGCCCGCTGCCCAAAAACCATGGGCGGTCGAGCAAGAAAGCTCTCGATTATCGCCGATCGGGCTGCTCGACGCAAGCCGCCCTGCCCTGAAAAATCAGGGACGGGCCATCTCCGCGCCGGGATCCACGCTCGCGACGGCATCGGCCGGTCCGATTTCGCGGGGACGATTCACCACACTGACCATGACGTAGCTGATGATCATGAGCAGGAACCAGGAGCCCAGCTTGGCGAAGGACACCCATTGCCAGCCTCCGGACTGACTCGGGTAGCGCCAGGCGTTGGCGAAGGTGCCGATGTTCTCGGCGAACCAGATGAACAACGCCACCAGGACGAATCCCAGCAGCAGGGGCATGCGGCGATAGTCGCGCCAGATCCGGAAGTACACCCACGTGCGGGCGAACAGCACGGCCGTCAGCGCGAAGAGGAGCAGCCTGAAATCCGCGATGAAATGGTGCGCGAAGAAATTCACGTAGATCAGCGCGGACAGGACCGCCGTGGCCGCCAGCGGCGGGTGCGCCCTGAAGCGGAAGTCGAACAGGCGCCACACCCGCGCCAGGTAGCTGCCCACCGCCGCGTACATGAAACCCGTGAACAGCGGCACGCCGCCGATGCGCAGCACGCTGGCCTCGGGATAGACCCAGGAACCGGCGGCCGTCTTGAACAGTTCCATTCCCGTGCCCACGACGTGGAACATCAGGATCACCCGAGCCTCGCTCCAGGTTTCCATGCGCAGCGCCAACAGCGCCGCCTGGAGGCCCAGCGCGGCCAGGGTCAGGAAATCGTAGCGGGCCAGGAACGCATCCTTGGGATACCACCAGTACGTGCCCAGGAGCAGCGCGCACATCAGGCCGCCGAAGAGGCAGGCCCAGGCCTGCTTTACGCCGAAGCGGAAGAATTCGTACAGCGCGACGCCGAAACGGCCGCGGCCGGCCAGATGACTGGCCAGCCGCGATTCCCAATCCTGCAGCCCGGCGATTAGCGGCCAGTCGCTGGCCGCCGGATGGCGCACGGAAAGCTCAGCCTTCCACGACGGCGTAGGCCGAGTGGTTGTGGATCGATTCGAAGTTCTCGGCTTCGACGCGATAGCGGGCGATGCCGGGGTGGGCGTTCAGGCGGGCCGCCACGTCGCGCACCAAGTCTTCGACGAACTTGGGGTTGTCGTAGGCGCGCTCGGTGACGTACTTTTCGTCGGGCCGCTTCAGCAGGCCCCAGAGCTCGCACGACCCTTCCTCTTCGATCAGGCGGATGACGCTGTCCATGCTGATGTCGCCATTCAGGATGGCCGAGACGGTAACGTGCGAACGCTGGTTGTGCGCGCCGTATTCGGAGATGGCCTTGGAACACGGACAGAGGCTGGTGACGGGCACCTGCACGACCAACTCGAACTCGACCTCTTCACCCTGGGCGCGGGCGATCCACTGGACTTCGTAGTCCAGGAGACTCTGCACGCCGGAGATCGGGGCGGACTTGTTGATGAAATACGGGAACGACGCCGTGATGTCCCCGCGCTCGGCATGCAGCAAGGGCAGCATGTCGGCCGCCATGGCGCGGAACAGGGCCGGCGTCATGGGCGTGCTGCGATACTTTTCCAGCAGGGCCACGAAACGGGACATGTGCGTCCCCTTTTCTTCGGGGGACAGCGCCACCGTCAGCGTCCAGTTGGCCACGGTGCCCTGGGGCGAACCGTCGCCGCTTTCAACCAGCATGGGGTGGCGCACGCCACGGATGCCCACGCGCTGGATCGGAATGTGCCGGGTGTCCGCCGAACTCTGGACGTCAGGCATCACGATGGCGGGGTCGATCGGAGAATTCATTTCGGCTTACCTGTCTAGGCGTTCGGTCGTGGATACGCGCGGGCCTAGGAATCTAAAAGAAGGGGGCCATTATCGCCCATACTCCGGCAATCGCCAGGGAAAACCCTTTCATTCGTAGGTTGGCGGGGCCGGAACACTGTGTTTCACCGACGCGGGCCGGGCCCGCTCAACCGAGCAGATCGGCGTAGCGCGCGCGGATCGAACGCTCGATGCCCGCGGCGTCCAGGCCGATGCCGGCGAGCAGGGCCGATTGCTCGCCGTGGTCGATGAACTCATCGGGCAGGCCCAGTTGCAACACCGGAATCTGCACGCCGGCCGCGGCCAGCGTTTCCAGCACGGCGCTGCCCGCTCCGCCCATGACGGACGCGTCTTCCAGCGTGACCAGCGCATCGTGCCGGGAGGCCAGGTCAAGCACCAGGTCGCGGTCGATCGGCTTGACGAAGCGCATGTCGGCCACGGTGGCGTCCAGCTTTTCGGCGGCCCCCAACGCGGCCTGCACCAGCGTGCCGAAGCCCAGGATGGCGATCCGGGCGCCTTCGCGGCGAACCACGCCGCGCCCGAGTTCCACGGTCTCCAGGCCGGGCGCTTCCGCCGCGCCGCAACCGGCGCCGCGCGGGTAGCGCACCGACGCCGGGCCGGGGTGCTGATAACAGGTGGAGAGCAGCAAGCGCGTTTCGTTTTCGTCCGACGGCGTGGCCACCACCATATTGGGCACGCAGCGCAGGAACGCGATGTCGTAGTTGCCGGCATGGGTGGCGCCGTCCGCGCCCACGATGCCGGCGCGGTCCAGCGCGAAGGTGACGTCCAGGTTCTGCAAGGCAACGTCGTGGATGAACTGGTCGTAGCCGCGCTGCAGGAACGTGGAGTAGATGGCGACCACGGGTTTCTGGCCTTCGCAGGCGATGCCGGCGGCGAAGGTCACCGCATGCTGCTCGGCGATGCCCACGTCGAAATACCGCTGCGGAAAGCGCTTTTCGAACTCCACCAGCCCGCTGCCCTCGCGCATGGCGGGGGTGATGCCGACCAGGCGCGTGTCCTGCTCGGCCATGTCGCACAGCCACTGGCCGAACACCTGGGTGAACGTGCGCTTGCCCGGCGCCTTGGATTGCTGGATGCCGATCGCGGGGTCGAATTTGCCCGGACCGTGATACAGGACCGGGTCCGCCTCGGCCAGCTTGTAGCCCTGCCCCTTGCGCGTCACCACGTGCAGGAACTGCAGGCCCTGCAGCGCCTTCAGGTTCTGCAGGGTGGGCACCAGCGCGTCCAGGTCATGCCCGTCGATGGGGCCGACGTAGTTGAAGCCGAATTCCTCGAACAGCGTGGCCGGCGTGACCATGCCCTTGGCATGCTCTTCGAAGCGGCGCGCCAGTTCCAGCACCGGCGGCACGTGCTGCAGCACCGCGCGGCCGACATTCTTGGCCGCCGCGTAGAAACGGCCCGACATCAGGCGGGCCAGATAACGGTTCAGCGCCCCCACCGGCGGCGAGATCGACATATCGTTGTCGTTCAGGATCACCAGCAGGTTGATATTGGGCGTGACGCCCGCGTTGTTCATGGCCTCGAACGCCATGCCGGCGGACATCGCGCCGTCGCCGATGACGGCGATATGCTGCCGCTGCACGCCGGCGTTGCGCGATGCGACCGCCATGCCGAGCGCGGCCGAGATAGAGGTCGAGGAGTGCGCCGTGCCGAAGGCGTCGTATTCGGACTCGCTGCGCTTCGGAAAGCCGGAAATCCCGCCCTGCTGCCGCAGCTGGGCCATGCCGGCGCGACGGCCGGTCAGGATCTTGTGGGGATAGGATTGATGGCCCACGTCCCAGACGATGCGGTCATGGGGCGTATCGAATACCTGGTGCAGGGCCAGCGTGAGTTCGACGGTGCCCAGGTTGGACGACAGATGCCCGCCCGTTTTGGATACCGATTCCAGCACAAAGCCTCGCAGCTCGTCCGCCAGCTTCTTCAGCTCGCGGCGATCCAGGCGCTTGAGGTCTGCCGGGGATTGAATGCGGTCCAATAAATCTGTCGTCATGCTTTTATATGGTTCGTTGGCCCGGCCTGCATCCAGCCCGGGCTTGTCTCGGCTCAACGGTCTCGGAGGACGATAAAGTCCGCCAGCTCGGCCAGGCGCGAGCCCGCCTCGCCCAGCGGGGCCAGCGCGGTCAGCGCGTCCTCGCGCAATTCCTCGGCAAACGCCCGCGCCTCGGACAAGCCCAGGAGCGATACGTACGTGGGTTTGTTCTCCGCCGCATCCTTGCCCGGCGTCTTGCCCAGGCTGGCGCTGTCGGCGGTCACGTCGAGGATGTCATCCACGACCTGGAACGCCAGGCCGATGGCCTGCGCGTAGGAATCCAGCGCCTGGCGCGCCGCCGAGCTGGCGCCGGCCACGATCCCGCCCAGGGCCACGCTGCAGGCGAGCATGGCGCCCGTCTTCATGCTGTGCATGGTCTGGAGCTCGTCGCGCGACAGCGACCGGCCCACGCTGAACAGATCGATGGCCTGGCCGCCCGCCATGCCCTGGCTGCCCGCGGCGCGCGCCAGCGACTGGGTCGCCTGCACGATCAGCGCGGGCGCGATGGGCATCGAGGCCAGCAGATCGAAGGCCAGCGGCTGCAGGGCGTCCCCCGCCAGCATGGCGGTGGCTTCGTCGAATTGCACGTGGGTGGTGGGCCGCCCCCGGCGCAGCGTATCGTCGTCCATGCACGGCAGGTCGTCGTGCACCAGGGAGTAGGCGTGGATCAGCTCCACCGCCGCGGCGGCGCGGTCCAGCGAGGCCTCGACGGCCAGGACGCTGCCGCTGACGGGGCAGGCCTGCCCCGCCGCATAGACCAGCGCGGCCCGCACCCGCTTGCCGCCGCCGAGCACGGCGTACCGCATGGCTTCGTGCAGGCGGGCGGGCAATGCGTCCGCGGGAGGCAGAAGATCGTCCAGGACCTCTTCGACGTGCCGCACGCGTCCTTGCAGCCACTCCGGAAAGGCGAGTTGAATTTGCTTCATCAGGTTTTTATTCGTCATCCAGCGCCGTCGGATCCAGCGGGCGCAGCAAGTCGCCTTCCAGGACCCTCACCTGCTGCTCAGCCTGCGCCAGGCGATCCTGGCAGACTCGCGTGAGCGCCACGCCGCGCCGGTAGGCCGCCAGCGATTGCTCGAGCGGCAACGATCCGTCTTCCATGGCCGCAACCAGCGATTCGAGTTCGGCCAGCGCCGTTTCGAAATCCTGGGGCAAGGGACGGTCATCGACCTGCGGGTCGGCTTGTGAGGGTTTGGCCAAACGGGTCTCCGAGGACGCTAGGGGTGGATCAATCCGTGAATTGTACGAGATACCCAGCCCCAGCCCCGAGGCGCCGCGCGTCTCAGGCGGGCGCCCCCGCCAGTCCCGCGATCGCCGCCCGCAGCGATGGCGCCACGCGCGCGCGCAACTCCGCCTCGGGCAGCAGGCTGGCCGGCCCTCCGCAGCTCATGACGAACACGCCCTCGCCCGTAACCGACGAGAACGGAACCGCGACCGCGTTGATCCCGGATTGCCATTCGCCGATGGCGAAGCAGCAGCCCGACTCCCGCAATTCCACGCGAGCGCGCTCGATGGCGGCCGCCTCGGGCGCGGCCTGGCCCAGGCGCGCCAGCGCGTCGTCGCAGGCGGGCACGGGCAGGCTGGCCAGGTAGGCCCTGCCCATGGCGCTGTCCAGGCTCGCGCGGTAGCCGACCGGCAGGCGCAGATAGAGCGCGGAGGAACCGTGGATCGCCTCGACATAGGTCATGGCGTCGCCGTCGAAAGCGCCCAAGGCGACGGCGCCGCCCGTGCCGCGGGCCAGTTCGGTCATGGACGCCTTGGCCAGTTCGCGCACTTCCAGGCCGGCCAGCAGGCCGAAGCCCAGCGCCAGCACCCCGTAGCCCGGCGAATACTTGCCCGTGTCCGGGTGGTAGCGCAGGTAGCCCAGCTCGGTCAGCGTGAAGGTGATGCGGCTGATCGTGGGCTTGGGCAGGCCGGTCAACCGGGCCAGATCCAGGTTGCCCAGCGCGGTGACGCCATGCCGGAAGCAGCGCAGCACGTCCAGGCCGCGCGCCAGCGCGGTAATGAAATCGGGCGAGTTGGCGCCCTCGCCCCCGCCGGCTGCGCGCTTGCGGCGCGCGGGCAGGCTCAGCTCGACCTTGCCGTCCGGCTTGGCGGCGGGGTGGACGATGCGCTTGGAGTCAGAAAAAGATTGCATTTCTATTCGCTTCGTTTTTATAGTTTATTTCGAATAACAAAATTAAATTCCATTATTCGGAATTTAAAGCATCCGTAGGGAACTTGGCAAGCACAAGGCCGGGCCCGACGACCCACACCGTACGCGACATCAAGGGGAACACATGATACGCACGAGCTTCAAACTGCTGGCCACCCTGCTTCTCGGCGCCGCCGCGCTGGGCGCCCAGGCCGATACCTATCCTTCCCGCCCGATCAAGGTCGTCTCGCCCTTCCCGGCCGGCGGCGCCACCGACGTGCTCACGCGCATGCTGGCCGAACGCATGGCCAAGACGCTGGGCCAGCCCATGATCGTCGAGAACAAGGCCGGCGCAGGCACCTCCATCGGAGCGGCGTTCGTCTCGCGCGAGGCGCCGGACGGCTACACCATCCTGATGGCCACCAACTCCACGCTGGTCACGAACCGCTATCTGTACAAGGAACTGCCGTACGACCCGGACGGCTTCGCCCGCATCGGCATGGTGGGCGTGGGCCCGCTGGTCCTGCTGTCCAGCCCCAAGCGCCCCTTCAACAGCACGCAGGACATCGTCGCCTACGCCAAGCAGAACCCGGGCAAGCTGACTTTCGCCACCTTCGGGCCGGGCACCTCGTCCCACCTGGCCGGAGAGCTCTTCAAGAAGCGCGCCGGCATCGACATCCTGCACGTGCCTTTCAAGGGCGCGACCCAGGCCCTGCCCGCGCTCATCAGCGGCGACGTGGACCTGTTCTTCGACATGATGGCCACCGGCATGCCCCAGGCCGACGCGGGCAAGGTGAAGGTGTTCGCCATCACCAGCCCCTCCCGCCTGGCCACGCTGCCCAAGCTGGAAACGCTGTCCGAGCAGGGCTACCCCTCGTTCGACCTGACCGCCTGGTTCAGCTTCGTCGCCCCCAAGGGCACGCCCGCCCCCGTCATGGAGAAGCTGCAGCAGGCGCTGGCCGAAACGCTGCAGGACGAAGCGGTGAAGAAACGCATGCTGGACATGGGCATCGACCCGCGGTCGGGCACGCCGGCCGAATTGGACAAGCAGATCCAGACCGAACAGCCGATCGTTTCGCAGCTGATCAAGCAGGCCAACATCGTCCTGCAGTAAGGTCCGGCCCGCTTCGTGACAAAACGTATGCCGGATGGTGTTAACAGGCCCTAACCCCTGGATACACCCACCGCGCTCCCGGCTGCTATGGTGAAAAAAAGCACCAAGCCGGGAGTCCGATGCCGTACCTGGAAGAAAGATATGCGCGCCTGGACGCGGCGCGCTGGCTGGCGGCCTTGGCCGTCGTCCTGCTGCACAGCGCGGCCATGATCGTCAGCAACCCGGCCGCCTATGGCGGCGGAGCGTGGCTGGCCGCGAATCTCTACGATTCGGCGGCCCGTTGGTGCGTGCCCGTCTTCGTCATGGTCAGCGGCGCCCTGCTGCTGGATCCCGACAAGCCCCACGACGCCCGCCAGTTCTACAGCCGGCGGATGGCCCGGATCTGCGCCCCGCTCGTCTTCTGGACGCTTTTCTACCTGGCATGGCGCACCGCGCTGGACTGGTGGGACGATGGCCGCATCGATTTTTCGTTCTGGCCCCGCAAGGTCGTCCAGGGCGAGCCCTACTACCACCTTTGGTACCTGTACATGATCGTGGGGCTGTACCTGTTCGCCCCGCTCGCCCGGCTGCTCTATGCCCGCAGCACGCCCCGGGCGCGCGGACTGTGGGTCGTCGGCATCCTGGGCGTGGCGATCCTGGACGCCCTGTACCGCCGCGCGCTCGGGGCTCCGGCCGGCTTTTTCCTGACCTGGTTCCTTCCTTACCTGGGCTATTTCGTGGCCGGCCGCCTGATCTTCGACGGCCAGATGCGCGTGCCGCGCCCCGGCCTGATGCTGGCGGCCAGCGTGGCCGCGACCGCGCTGGGCGTCTACACGATGTCCAGCAACCGGACATTGGATACCTATTTCTATGACTATTTCAGCTTGACCGTGCCGTTCATGTCGCTGGCCGCGTTCCAGTGGATCGTTTCGTCGCAGCGCGTCCCGCGCCTGGCTCCGCTGGCGCCGCTGACCTTCGGCGTGTACCTGATCCATCCGCTGTTCCTGGATCTGGCTCGCCGTGCCGGCGCCATGACCGGCTCGCGCAGCGACGCGTGGACCGTGCCCCTGCTGGCCGCTACCGTCTTCACCCTGTCGGCGGCCAGCAGCTGGCTGCTGCGGCGGCATCCGGCCACTCGCAGACTCGTCTGAAAGGCCGAGTCCTGCGGGTGGAATCGGGGTTTCCGCGCCGGCCGCAACGGCTCAATCGCGGCTTCATGAAGCTTCACGGATCTTCACGGGCGCGGGGGAAGGGCTTGGGGTACAATTCACGGCTTATTTGATCGGCCAGACACCGATTTTTCTTCGCGCCAGAACGGAATTCACCCGGCGGATTTCACTTGGCGGATTTGCCCAGCGGGATGCAACCGGCAACAGCCGGCTGATTCGGCCAAGCCCCCCAGGCCCGGCCGGACAGTTCCACCATGCACGCTGGGCAAGGCCACCACGCAAAGCTGCCTGGCAAAAGCTCAACCGTCCTGGCTTTTTTATCCGAGCGGAGGGAATCATGACCGACATCGGTCGGATGGCACACGTAGTGCCAGCTCGCACCCAGCTACCCGTCAGCGCATATTTTGACGAAGCCCTCTTTGCCCGCGAGCAAGAACTCATTTTCAGGCAATCCTCGCAATACGTCGGCCACCAGAAATTGGTGCCCGAAATCGGGGACTGGCGTACGCTGGTCCAGGAAAACGGAGGGCGCGTGCTGGTTCGCAACCAGCAAGGCGTCGAACTCATCTCAAATGTCTGCCGCCACCGGCAGGCATTGATGCTTGGCGGCGAGGCCGGCAACGTGGCCGGCAACTGCAACACGGCGGGCAACCTGAAGGCTACCGGCGGCAACATCGTGTGCCCGCTGCATCGTTGGACGTACAACAACCAGGGCGAGTTGTTGGGCGCGCCTCAGTTCGACACCACGCCCTGCATGAACCTGCAGAAGTTCCGCCTGCGCGATTGCCACGGCCTGCTGTTCGAAGGTCCGCGCGATCCGGCCTCCGACATGGCTCCGCTGTTCTCGCGTCCCGAATTCGATTTCGGCGACTACGTGCTGGACCACGTCGAAGTGCACCAGTGCAACTACAACTGGAAGACCTTCATCGAGGTCTATCTCGAGGACTACCACGTCGGTCCGTTCCATCCCGGCCTGGGCCGCTTCGTCACCTGCGACGACCTGACCTGGGAGTTCAACGACTGGTACAGCCTGCAGCGGGTCGGCGTGCACAATGCGCTGGCCCAGCCGGGCTCGGACGTCTACAAGCAATGGCATGACCGCCTGCTGGCGTTCCGCGAAGGCGACGCGCCCGATTTCGGCGCCGTGTGGGTCACGTATTTCCCCACCCACATGATCGAGCTCTATCCGCACGTGCTGGTGCTCTCCACGCTGTACCCGAAGAGCCCTCAGGAGACGGTGAACGTGGTCGAGTTCTACTACCCCGAGGAGATCGCGGCCTTCGAGCGCGAATTCGTCGAGGCGCAACGCGCCGCCTACATGGAAACGGCCATCGAGGACGACGAGATCGCCGAACGCATGGACGCCGGCCGCAAGGCCCTGATGCAGCGCGGCGTGAACGAAACCGGTCCCTACCAGTCGCCCATGGAAGACGGCATGCAGCACTTCCACGAATGGTACCGCCGCATCATGCAGGAGAAGCTCTGAAGCCCCTGGCTTGGGCGCCCCGCCCCGGCAAGAGAAAGGCCTCGCGAACGCGAGGCCTTTTTTCTTGCGGCACGAGCCTGGATCAGCGGCCGAGCGCCCCGGCCACGGTGCGCTCGCCGATGGCCAGCCCCACCGTCATGCCCACGCCCGAGTGCATGACCGCCACCGTCGTGGCCGCGTCGACCGGCATCACCGAGAACGGCGCCGGCCCGTGGGCGCCGTACACGCCCTGCCAACGCTCCCGCACGCGCAGCCGCGCGCCCAGGGCCCGCGAAGCCAGGTCCAGCATCGCATCGTCGACCGCTTCGTCGTTGAACGGCGGGGCGTCCTGGCCATAGCGGTGCGAATCGCCGATGATCAGTTCGCCGTAGGGCGTGGGGCTGATCAGCAGGTGGATGCCGTTTTCCAGCAGCATCGGCGTGCGCGCCTGGATCACGTCGCGCAGCGCCAGCGCCGACGGCAGGTCCGAGAACGCGCCATAGTGCACGCAGGACAGGCCCGTGAGCAGGGGGCGGTCCAGCGCGATGGGATCCGTCTCGAAAGCGGCGCGCAGCATCTGCAGGCGCGTGACCTCCAGGTTCAGCGGCGCGAACAATTCGGGCATCAGGGTCAGGTAGTCATGGCCGGGGCATACGAACACGTGCCCGCCCTTGAACTCGCCGGCCGTGGTGCATACCCGCCCTCCTTCCACCGCGCGCGCCAGGGTGCCGGTGATGAAGACGACGCCCAGCGCTTGCGCCAGGTAGCGCGTGATGGCCGGCAGCGCCTCGCGCGAATAGATCTGCAGGTCGTCGTGCCCTTGCAGGGCCGCGCAATGGTGCGACAGCCTGCCGCCATACAGACGGGCAACGCCGCGGCTCGACAGCAGTTCGGCGCGATAGCCTTCCCGCTGCATGCGGACGTCGGCGAATTCCTGCAGCACGTCCGCCTCGTCGGCGTTGCGCGCCAGCACCAGCGCGCCGTTGGCCCGCACATGGAAGCCGGCCTTCGCCGCCAGGTCCAGCCACAACGCGCGGGCCTGCTGGGCATGCGACAACATCATGCCGGGCGCCTGGCCCGTTACGATGACCTGGCCAAAATTGCGGATCGTGGCGCCGTGCGCCTGACGGCTGCGCTCGATCACGGCCACGGACAGACCGCGCTTGGCGGCCGCCCAGGCGTGCGCGATGCCGAGCATGCCCGCGCCCACCACGACTACGTCGAAATTCTTCATAAAGGGTAGAGTCCCCCCCGACGCGCTGCGCTTCCCCCCCAAGGGGGAGTCGCTGCGAAGCGGCAAAGCCGGATCCGCGCGGCCCCGCTCGGCTGGCGGGAGGCGTGTCAACGCGACGGAGAAATCAAATGTGAAACGGAGCGACCACTTGGACAGCGCCCGGCCGGGCGCCGCCTTGCCCGCTTACTTCTTCTTCGGCTCCGACTTGCCGTCGTAGCGCTTGGTCCATTCGGCGATGATGCGTTCGCGGTTCGTGGCGGCCCACACGAAATCGTTCTTGATCATGCGCTTGGTCAGGTCGGACGGCAGGTTGGGATTGACCGTGGCGATGGAAGGGATCGCCAGCACCGCGAAGTTGGCCTTGTACAGCTCATTGGCCTCGCGGCTGGCCGAGAAGTCGGCCAGCTTGCGCGCGGCTTCCAGGTTCTTCGTGCCCTTCATGATGGCGGTCGCTTCCACTTCCCAGCCCAGGCCTTCCGACGGGAACACGGCTTCGACCGGCGCGCCGTCGGCCTTCAGCTTGGCGGCGCGGTAATCGAACGACACACCGATCGGGAATTCGCCGGCGGCGGCCATGTTGCAAGGCTTGGAGCCCGAGTGCGTGTACGAGCCGATGTTCTTGTGCAGGGCATCCATATAGGCCCAGCCCTTCTCTTCACCGAAGATCTGCAGCCAGGCGCTCACGTCCAGGAAGCCCGTGCCCGAGGAAGCCGGGTTGGGCATTACGATCTTGCCCGCGTACACCGGCTTGGTCAGGTCCTCCCAGGAGGCGGGCTTGGGCAGCTTCTGCTTTTCGGCCTCGATGGTATTGAAGCAGATGGCGGCGGCGTAGCCGTCCATGCCGACCCACGACGGCTCGGCCTTGGCGTCGCGCATGTTGGCGGCGATCTGGTCCAGGCCCTTGGGAGCGTAGGGCTGCAGCATGCCTTCCTTGTCCATCAGGCCGAGCGCCGTGCCGGCCAGGCCCCAGATCACGTCGGCCTTGGGGTTGTTCTTCTCGGCCAGCAGCTTGGCGGCGATGATGCCGGTGGAATCGCGGACCCACTGGATCCTGATGTCCGGATTGGCCTTCTCGAACGCGGCCTGGTAGACCTTGATCTGGTCGGCTTCGAGCGCGGTGTAGACGGTCAGGGTGGTCTCGGCGGACGCGGCGCCCATCACGCCCGTCAGGGCGGCGGTCAGTGCAAGCAGCTTGTAGCGATTCATGGAGTACTCCGTGGGTAAGCGGAAAAAAGGCTGAAGAGGGCCCCGGGGGCCGGCCGGGGCCGGTCCCGCATGCAACGGGGGAGATGTCGGCGGGCGGTTAAGGGCGCTGGCCCGCGGACAAGCGGGATTCGACGTCGGCAATCACGGCGGGCAGATCGGCGACGGTGTCGATCAGGTAGTGCGGGGCGGCGGGCGAAAGCTCGGCGCTGGCCCGGGAGCGCGCCTCCTGGCGCCCCGCCTCGTCCAGGCTGAGGTATTCGTCCAGCGTCAGGCCGGCGGCATTGCCGGAAAGCAGCAGGCCCACCGTCCACATGCCGGCGCGGCGCCCTTCCTCGATGCCCGGCGCGGTGTCGTCGACCTTGATGCAGGCCGCCACGTCCGACAGGCCCAGCTCCACGACGTTCTTCAGGGCCATCGCGGGCGCGGGACGGGCGCGCGGCACGTCGTCGCTGGCGACGATGCAATCGGGTTCCAGGCCCTCCGTGGCGGCGCGCTCGATCACGCGGCGCATGACGCTGCCGGGATAACCGGAGCAGGAGCCGATCTTCAGGCCGCGCTGGCGCAGCGCGCGCAGCAGTTCGGCCGCGCCGGGTATCGCCGCCGAATACTGGGCGACCTTTTCCAGCTGCATTGGCAGGAAGCGCTCATAGATGGCGGTCACGTCGTCGTCCGTGGGCAGGCGGCCGAACTGGGCCTGGTACTGGCTGGCGATGGCAGCCTGGTCGCACAGCGCGCGGATATGGTCCCACTTGCCCATGCCCATCGGGCCGCGAGCCTGCGCCAACGACACATCCATGCCGAACTGCGCGAACGCATCGACGAACACCTTGGTGGGCGCGAAGGAACCGAAATCGACCAGCGTTCCGGCCCAATCGAAGATCACCGCTTCCAGGCGGACAGGCAAAGGCGAAACAGTCATGAGGTCATCCTTCAAGAAAATGATCGGTCAATGGGCCGAGGGGCGGCGCCAGGCCTGGCTGCGCGCCACCAGCGCGCGGCTGGCCAAGTGGAGAACCAGCGCCGCGACGGCCGAACTGGCCATGATCACGGTGCACATGGCGGCGGCGGGGCCGATGAACCCGGCATCGTCCATGTTCAGCACCGCGACCGCGGCCAGCACCGTGGACGGGCTGTAGAGGAACACCACGGCCGACACCGTCGTCATGGCGGAAACAAACAGGTAGCGGGCGACGTCGAGCGCAGCCGGCAGGCACATCGGCAGCGTCACGCGCAGGAACGTCGTCAGGCGCGGCACCTTCAGCGATGCGGAGGCCGCTTCGAATTCGGGATCCAGCGCATTGAGCGCCGTGGAAGCCGTCAGGTGCGCGCTGGTGTAGAAGTGGACGACCGTGCACAGGACCAGCAGCGGCATGGTTCCGTACAGCACGTTCAGCGGGTTCATCGGGCTATTGAAGAAGAAGATGTAGCCCAGGCCCAGCACCAGGCCGGGAACGGCCATGGGCATCAGCGCCAGCATGCCGAGCAGGCCGCGCAGGCCTCGCGCCGGCGCGCTGCGGGCGGGCACCTTCTCCATCATCCAGGCGCCGGTGAAGACCACGGCGGTGCCGACCAGGGCAGTGCAGAACGCCAGCTCCAGGCTATTGCGCCAGGCCAGCCAGCCGCCGCCATCCATATTGTCGAAATCATAGGAACGCAGCGACATGGACAGGTTGTAGGGCCACATCTTCACGAACGAGGCCCACACCGCCACCCCGATGATCAGCAGCAGGAACGCGGCCAGCACGCCGGCCAGCGCCAGGAACGTGGCGTCGCGGCGGCGGTTTTCGCCTGCGGCGTAGGGCTGGGCCCGGCCGCTCATCTGGGCGCCCTGCCGGGCGCGCAGCCGCCGGTCCAGGGCGAATGTCAGGATGGCGGGCACGAGCAAAAGGATGCCGATGGCCGCGCCCTTGGGAAAGTTCTGCTGCCCGACCACGGCCTTGTAGGCCTCCATCGCCAGCACGTTGTAATCGCCGCCCACGACCTTGGGCACGCCGAAGTCCGTCACCGTCAGCGTGAACACCACGCAGCACGCGGAGAACACGGCATAGCGGGTGCCCGGCAGGGTCACGGTCATGAACGTGCGCATGGGCCCTGCGCCCATGGCGCGGGCCGCGTCGTAGAGGCGGCCGTCGGCCAGGGCCAGGCCGGTCAGCAGAATCATGAGAGCGTGCGGGAAGGTATAGAACGCTTCGCCCGCGACGATGCCCCAGAAGCCGTAGAGGGTCGCGCCGCCGGTCAGCCCCTTGAGCAGCCCTTGGTTGCCCAGCAGGTAGACCAGGGCAATGCCCGGCAGCAGCGACGGGGCGAGCAGCGGCAACAGGGCGACGGTGCGCAGCAGCCCCTTGCCCGGCAGGCGCGTGCGCGTCAGGCCGTAGGCGAAACCGTAGGCGCAGGGCACCACCAGCAACGTCGTCACGACGCCGACCGCCAGGCTGCGCCCGACCATGCCCAGGAAGCCGTCGCCGCCGATGATGCCAGCGACCACCGACAGGCCGGCCCAATCGCCGTTGCCATCGGTCACGGCCTTGGCAAGGATCGCCAGGAGCGGCAGCGCCAGGAACACCAGCAGGCACAGCGCCAGCACGCCCTGCCCCCCCGCGAGACCGGCGGCGCCGATCCAGGCGGGCAAGGGGCGGCGGCCCAGCGCCGGCGCCGGCGCGGCGACCGCGGCGGGCGCATTGGAGGCACGGATCATGGCCGGATCAAGCGTAGGCGCGTATCGCATGGCGCGGCAGCTCCACCCAGCAGCGGCTGGCGGCGTGAGGGCCCAGCAGGGCGTCTCCGATTTCAGGAGATACGATGGAATGCACGGTGGCGCCGGGCACGCCCTCCAGGCGCAGCGCCAGGCGGTAGCCCCGGCCCAGGAACACGCCGTCCAGCACGTCGGCCAGCATGGCGTTGGGCTGTTCCAGGCGCGCGGCGCTGACGCGCACGGCCTCCGGCCGCACGAAGAGCCTGCCGCTGCGGGCGTCCAGCGCCTCGTCCACGGCCAGTTCCTGGCGGCCCACGCGTGCGCGATGGGCGTCCACTCGCTCGAACGGCAGCCAGTTCGCCTCGCCCACGAAATCGGCGATGAAGGCCGAACCGGGCTGGCGGTAGAGTTCCCTGGGGGTGCCGTACTGCTCGATGACGCCGCCGTTCATGACGGCGATGCGATCGGCCATCACCATGGCCTCTTCCTGGTCATGCGTCACCATCAACGTGGTGATGGACAAGCGTTTTTGCAGCGCGCGCAGCTCGATGCGCAGGTGCTCGCGCACCCGGGCGTCCAGGGCGGACATGGGCTCGTCCAACAACAGCAGGGACGGAGAAGGCGCCAGCGCGCGGGCCAGCGCCACGCGCTGCTGCTGCCCGCCCGAGATCTGTCCCGGGTATTTTCCGGCCGCCCCCGCCAGGCCCACCAGGGTCAGCATTTCCTCGACGCGGCTGGCCACGTGGCTGCGATGGGCGCGCTTGCCGCTCAGCCCGTAGGCCACGTTCTGGGCCACCGTCAGGTTGGGGAACAGCGCGTAGGACTGGAACAGAATGCCGTAGTCGCGCGCTTGCGGCTCGGCATGCGAAATATCGCGGCCGGACAGCACGATCGTGCCGCTGTCCTGGCGCTCCAGGCCGGCGATGGCGCGCAGCAAGGTGGTCTTGCCGCAGCCCGAGGGGCCCAGCAGGCAGACCAGCTCTCCGGCGCGGATGTCCAGCGAGACGTCCGACAGCGCGGTGTGGCTGCCGAAGCGCTTCACGAGATGCCTGACGGAGAGAAATGCGTTGTCGCGTTCGGCCATGGGGCCTCCGGTTTGGGAACGCACGCAGTATGGAAGACGCGTATTGAGTGTTTATGACACTTCGCGCAAATGCAGTAATAAAAACATCAAATTATTTTGGTGTACTGGCGGTCTTGCGCATTGCGTCCATTTATCGCCCCCCGAACACCGTGCTTGTCGCCGAACTCAAATCCTTCTATGCCGTGGCCCGCTGCGGCACCGTCACCAAGGCCGCCGCCCAGCTGGGCGTCAGCCAGCCCACGGTGACGGGGCAATTGCGCCAGCTGGAGTCGCGCTATGGCGTCGAGCTGTTCCACCGGCAGGGCCGCGGCATGCGGTTGTCGGACGCGGGCCACAGCCTGATGCCCATGGTGGAAAAGCTGGTTCAGCAGGAAACCGAGATCGACTTCCGCCTGCGCGACGCCAGCGACCTGCGCGAGGGCAACCTGAGGATCGGCGCCACCGGTCCCTACTACATCATGGATACGGTGCGCAGCTACAACCAGCGCTATCCGGGCATCGACCTGACCCTCGCCATCGGCAATTCGCAGAGCATGCTGCAGGCCCTGCACGATTACCGCATCGAGATTGCCACCTCGTCCTTTCTAATGGATGACAAGCATCTGTACCGGCGGATGATCGCGGCCGATCCCATCCGCGTGGTGACGCATCGCGACCACCCGCTGGCCCGCCGCGGCCAGGCGCGCCTGGCCGATCTGGCGGAGCACGCCCTGCTCCTGCGCGAACCCGGCTCCATGACGCGGCAGCTCACGGAAGATGCCCTGCAGGCGGCCGGCGTGGCGGTGCGGCGCACGCTGGAAATCGGCAGCCGGGAGTCCATCCGCCAAGCCATTCTGTGCGGGTTGGGAATCAGCCTGATCCCCTCGCGCGAAATCCCGTCGCACCCCGATCTGGCGGCCCTGGACATCCAGGGCGCCGACATCGTGATGCATGAATACCTGTATTGCCTGCGCGAGCGCCAACCGGTGCAGCTCATCGCGCGCTTTCTGGAGATGGCGCCGTCGGCGGGCTGACCTCGAACGCCCCCCGCCCGCCATCTCCTCTTTGCGGCCACTCTGGAGACGACCATGGCCTTGACCCTGCAAGATATCGAACAGATTTTCCTGGAGCGCGGACACCGCTCCTACCATGGCGAGTCCGTCAGCCATCTGCGGCATGCGCTGCAGACGGCGGCGCTCGCCGAACGCAATGGCGCCGGCCCTCACCTGATCACCGCATGCCTGCTGCACGACCTGGGCCACCTCATCGCCGACCGGCCGGGCACGCCGACCCTGCGCGGCATCGACGACAAGCACCAGTACTTCGTGCTGCCCTTCCTGCGCGGCCTGTTCAGTCCGGCGGTGCTGGACCCGATCCGCCTGCATGTGGAAGCCAAGCGCTACCTCTGCTATGTGGAACCGCAATATGAAGCGTCGCTGTCGGAGGATTCGAAGCGCAGCCTGGCGCTGCAGGGGGGGAGTTTCGATGCGGGCCAGGCGGTGGATTTCGCGAGCATGCCGGGCGCGCCGGACGCGATACGGCTGAGGCGCTGGGACGACATGGCCAAAGTGCCCGGGCTGGCGACGCCGTCCCTGGATCATTTCCTGGAAATCGCCGAGGGAGTCTCGGGACGGGTCAAGCTGGCCGCCGTCTGGTAGCGGCGGCCTGGCGCCGCGAAGGTCGCGGGGCTACGCGCCCTTGGCCACCGGACGGGACGGGTCGCTGCACCACTCGCTCCAGGAGCCCGGGTACAGGCGCGAACCGGAAAGGCCGGCGATCTCCATCGACAGCAGATTGTGGCAGGCGGTGATGCCAGAGCCGCACTGGTGCACGATGGCCGCGGGATCGCGGCCGTCGAGCAGGCTGGCGAATTCCTCGCGCAACTGCCCGGCCGGCTTGAAGCGTCCGTCGGCCTGGAGGTTCTCCCCGTTGGGGCGGTTCAGCGCGCCGGGAATGTGGCCGGCGACGGGATCCATGGGCTCGACCTCGCCGCGGTAGCGGTTGGCCGCGCGCGCGTCGATCACGGTAAACGACGGGCGCGCAATGTTGTCCAGCACGGCCTGCGCGTCCACGGTGCCGGCCAGCGCGGCGCCAGGCTCGGCCGTCGTTTCCAGCCAGGCCGGCGCGGGCGCGGGCTCGGCCGTCGTGGGCAGCCCGGCGGCGACCCAGGCCTGCCAGCCGCCGTCCAGCACGGCCACCTGCCCATGCCCGAGCCAGCGCAGCATCCACCATAGATGCGCCGCGTACATGCCGCCGCTGGCGTCGTACGCCACGACCAGGGTCCGGGGCGTCACGCCGTGGGCGGCCATCAGCGCGCCGAACGCCTCGCGGGAAGGCAGAGGGTGCCGTCCGTTCGTGCCCGTGCGCGGAGCCGCCAGCTCGGTTTCGTGGTCCAGGTAGCGGGCGCCGGGAATGTGGCCGGCCTCGTAGGCCTGGCGGCCCGCCGCGTGGTTGGTCAGGTCGTGGCGCACATCGAACACGCGGACATCGGGCGAGTCCAGGCGCTCGGCCAGGTCGGCCGCGGAAATCAGTGTCATCGTCATTCGGTGTGCTCCTGTATGGAATGCGGAGGGCCGCGGGTCAAGCCGCCTTGGGGTCGCGCATGGTGCGCCACACCGACAGCAGGCCCGCGAAAATGATCAGGCCCATGCCGGCCCAGGCCAGGGCGTCGAGGTGGTCGCCCCACAGGCCCATGCCCAGCAGGGCCGCGAAAATAATGGTGCTGTACTGCAGGGCCGCGGTCAGCAGCGCGGAGCCCATGCCGAACGCCCGCGTCATGGCCAGCTGGCCGAACAGGCCCGCCACCCCCACGCCCACCAGCGAAAGATAGCCCGTCCAGTCGGCCAGGCCCCAGCCCTCGAAGGCCAGCCCGGCAAGGCTGGACACGCACACGGCCACGGAGAAGAACAGCACGGTGCGCCATTCGGGCTCGCCGATGCGGCCCAGCTGGCGGATCTGCATCATGGCGATGGCCGACATGGCGCCCGCCCCCATGCCCAGCAGCGCGGCCAGCCACTGGTCGTCGTTGATGCTGGGCCGCAATACGGCGATCACGCCCAGGAAGCCCAGCGCCACGGCCACGATGCGCACCGGGTCGCGCTGCGCGCCGCCCCAGCCCAGCATCCAGCAGGCGATGAAGAGCGGCGCCGTGTAGTTCAGGCTGGTGGCCGTGGCCAGGGGCAGGTGGGAAATGGCGAAAAAACCCAACCACATTGACGTGACGCCGGACAGGTTGCGCCACAGGTGCAGCCTCCAGCTGGTCGGGATGATGGACTGGCGGCCCGCGCGGGCCCAGATCAGCAGCAGGATGACCGACGGCAGGCCGCGGAACAGCACCACTTGCGGCAACGACGCGCCATGCTCGGTACCGAGCTTCACGAACGATCCCATGATGGCGAACATGGCGGACGCCAATAACATCCAGAGAGCCTGCATGGGGGATCTGCGCTAAGGGAAAGTGGGAGGGAATAGGGGAAAGCGATACTATACTCTCCGTCACCGGAGCGGTGCCGCCGGCTCGGGGAACTGGCGGGCCGCCGCCATGTCGAACTTCGGCAATTCCCGCTCGCAGAGGAACAAAAAAACATGAAACGCATCATCCTTTTCGTCATCACCAACCTGGCCGTCATGCTCGTGCTGTCGGCCACGCTGCGCATCCTGGGCGTAGACCGCTACATCACCGCCAACGGCCTGAACCTCAACGCCCTGCTGATCTTCTCGCTGGTGGTGGGCTTCACCGGCGCCATCATCTCCCTGCTGATCAGCAAGCCGATGGCCAAATGGAGCACGGGCGCGCAGGTGCTGGACCCGAACTCGCCCCGCAACCAGCGCGAGGCCTGGCTGGTCGACACCGTGCACCAGCTCGCCGACCGCGCCGGCATCGGCCGTCCGGAAGTCGCCATCTATGAAGGCGCCCCCAACGCCTTCGCCACGGGCGCGTTCAAGAACGACTCGCTGGTCGCCGTATCGACCGGCCTGCTGGAAAGCATGAGCGAAGAGGAAGTCGCCGCGGTGCTGGCCCACGAAGTGGCGCACATCGCCAACGGCGACATGGTCACGCTGACCCTGATCCAGGGCGTGGTGAACACCTTCGTCGTATTCCTGGCCCGGGTGGTCGGCTACTTCATCGACCGCGCGGTGTTCAAGAACGAACGCGGCGTGGGCCCCGGCTACTACATCACGGTGCTGGTCTGTGAAATCATCTTCGGCGTCCTGGCCTCGATCATCGTCGCCTGGTTCTCGCGCCAGCGCGAATACCGCGCCGACGCGGGTTCGGCCCACCTGATGGGCGCCCGCGAACCCATGATCCGCGCCCTCGCCCGCCTGGGCGGCCTGGAACCCGGCGAACTGCCCAAGTCGTTCGAGGCCTCGGGCATTGCCGGCAAGGGCGGCATCGCCGCCATGTTCGCCTCGCACCCGCCGATTCCGGCCCGTATCGCCGCGCTGCAGAATGCGCGCGTGATCTAAGCCTCGCGGCCAGCAAAAAGCCCCTCCACGGAGGGGCTTTTTCTTGGGCGCCGCGCGCACGCCCTCAGCATTCGACGATGTTCACCGCCAGGCCGCCGCGCGCCGTTTCCTTGTACTTCGTCTTCATGTCGGCGCCGGTCTCGCGCATGGTCTTGATGACGGAGTCCAGCGATACATAGTGCTGGCCGTCGCCGCGCAGCGCCATGCGCGCCGCGTTTACGGCCTTGATGGACGCCATGGCGTTGCGCTCGATACAGGGAATCTGCACCAGGCCGCCCACCGGATCGCAGGTGAGGCCCAGGTTGTGCTCCATGCCGATCTCCGCCGCGTTCTCGACCTGCTCCACCGTGCCGCCCAGGGCCGCGGCCAGGCCGCCGGCCGCCATCGAACACGCCACCCCGACCTCGCCCTGGCAGCCGACCTCGGCGCCCGACAGCGAAGCGTTGTACTTGTACAGCAGCCCCACGGCCGCCGCCGTCAGCAGGAAATCCCGCACGCCATCGCGGTTGGATCCGGGCACGAAACGGTCGTAATAGTGCAGCACGGCCGGGATGATGCCCGCGGCGCCGTTGGTCGGCGCCGTGACCACCCGGCCGCCGGCTGCGTTCTCTTCGTTGACCGCCATGGCGTACAGATTGACCCAGTCCATGACCGACAAGGGGTCGGACAGGGTGCGCTCGGCGCGCTGCGTCAGGTTGCGGTAGAGCTCGGGCGCGCGGCGGCGCACGCGCAAGGGCCCGGGCAGTTCGCCGTCCGCTTCGGGGTAATTGATGCCGCAGCCGCGCGATACGCACTCCTGCATCACCTGCCAGATGCGGTCCAGGCCGGCATGCACCTCGGCCTCTTCCCGCCAGGTGAGTTCGTTCCTCATCATCAGCTGGGCTACCGACAGGCCGCTGTCGCGGCACATGGACAGCAGCTCGCGCCCCATCCTGAACGGATAGGGCAATTGGTCGTGCGCGGCGATGACCTGGCTGTTGGACGCACCCGCGGTCACGACGAAGCCGCCGCCCACCGACAGGTAGCGTGACTCGCGCAGCGGCTCGCCTTCGGCGTCAAACGCGTGAAACTTCATGCCGTTAGGATGCTCCGCCATGGCTTCGCGGCGGTAGAACATCATGTGTTCCCTTTCCACGAAGGGAACGGGGTAGCGCCCCAGCAGCGGCAATTGGCGGCTGGCCCGCACCGACGCGATCATCCCGGAAATGGCGGAGGGATCCACGGTGTCGGGGGCTTCGCCCATCAGGCCCAGCAGCACGCCCTTGTCGGTGCCGTGGCCCTTGCCCGTCGCGCCCAGCGACCCGTAGAGCTCGGCGCGCACGGCGGCCACGCGCGGCATGAGGCCGTCGCGCTCCAGGCCCTGCGCGAACAACAGGGCCGCCCGCATGGGCCCCACCGTATGGGAGCTAGACGGGCCTATGCCTATCTTGAACAGATCGAATACGGAAACCGCCACGCAAAACTCCAGTACATCTGACGAATGGTCAGGCAATGATACGCGCTGCCCATGACGCGCGCAGCAAAGCCCCCGGCGGGCGTATGCTGTATTGCGGGGACAGGTTCCCCTGCCCTGTCCCCGCATGCGATCATTACAGAATTATTTCTTGTCATAAAAAGAATGGAAACACGCCAGGATGTCCGGACTTATCACGCTGCTTGACTTCGCCGGCTACGTCGCCCTCCTGCTCTGGGGCGTGCACATGGTCCAAACGGGCGTGCAACGCGCTTTCGGGGCCGCGCTCGGCGCGGCGCTGGGCAGGGCGCTCGGCACCCGCTTGCGGGCCTTCGCCGCCGGCCTGGGCATCACCGCCGCGTTGCAGAGCAGCACCGCCACGGGCCTGATGATCACCGGCTTCGCGGCCGGCGGCGTCGTCAGCCTGGTGCCGGCGCTGTCCGCCATGCTGGGCGCCAACGTGGGCACCACGCTCATCGTCCAGCTGCTGTCGTTCGACCTGACCTCGCTCGCCCCGATCCTGATCCTGGCCGGCGTCTGGATGTTCCGCCGCTATCCGCCGGGGCGCACCCGCGACCTGGGCCGGGTCTTCATCGGCCTGGGGCTCCTGCTGCTGTCCCTGCACCAGTTGGTCGAACTGTTCCAGCCCTTCCAGACCGCGCCCATGCTGGGCATGATCCTGGAGGCGCTGTCCACCCAGCCGGTGGCCGCCGTGCTGCTGTCGGCCGCCTTCACGTGGGCGGCGCACTCCAGCGTGGCCGTGGTCGTGCTGGTGATGTCGCTGGCCACCCACCACATGGTGGCCCCGCACGTGGCGTTCGCGCTGGTTTTGGGCGCCAATCTGGGCACCGCCATCAACCCCATGATCGAGGGCGTCACCGGAGACGACCCCGCCGCTCGCCGGCTGCCGCTGGGCAACCTGCTTACCCGGGTGATCGGCGTGCTGGCCGGCCTGATCCTGCTGCCCTACCTGCAGCCGCTGATGAGCGACCTGGCGAACGATCCCGCCCGCGCAGTCGCCAATTTCCACACGCTGTTCAACGCCGTCATCGCGCTGGTGTTCCTGCCGTTGCTGACGCCCTACGCCGCCCTGCTCACCCGCTGGCTGCCGAAACGGGCCGATCCGAACGATCCGTCCCGTCCCCAATACCTGGACGAATGGGCCCACGACGTGCCCGCCGTCGCCCTGGGCAATGCCGCGCGCGAAGGCCTGCGCATGGCCGACATGCTGCAGACCCTGCTGCTGTATGCCCGCGCGGGCTTCAAGCGCGACAACCGCCACCGCATGGTGCAGGCGCGCCAGCTGGACAGCGCCCTGGACAAGCTGGAAAACGCCATCACGACCTACCTGGCCACGCTGGACCAGGAAAACATGACGCGCGAGGATCTGCAGCGCCTGGACGACATCCTGGCCTTCATCAGCAACGTCGGCCATGCGGGCGACATCGCCCACCACGGCCTGCTCGGCCACATCGCCAAGCTGCGCAAGCAGGGCTGGACCTTCTCGCCGGAACAGCGCGCGAACCTGGACGAAACGCTGGGCCAGCTCATCGCCAACCAGCGCACGGCCGCCGCCCTGTTCGTCAACGACGACCTGCGCCAGGCCCGCTCCCTGGCGGGGGAAAAGGCGCGCTTCCGCACGATAGAAACCACCGCCGCGGACACGCACCTGCAGAAGATCAAGGCCGGCGAGGTCGATGCCGCCGAAGTTGGCGCGCTCTACCTGGACATCCTGCGCGACATGAAGGGCATCAACTCCCACCTGGTAGGAGCCGCGGCGTATCCGCTGCTGGCGCGCCACGGAGAACTGCTCCCCAGCCGGCTGCGCGAAGCGGGGAATTGAGGCCCCCACGCCGCGCACGCTTCGCGCGCTTGCTGCCCCCCCGAGGGGGCTGTCCGCCTTGAGGCGGCTCGGCGGCGGGCGGCCCCCGCGCCGCGCACGCTCCGCGCACTTGCTGCCCCCCGAGGGGGCTGCCCGCCTTGAGGCGGCTCGGCGGCGGGCGGCCCCCGCGCCGCGCACGCTTCGCGCGCTTGCTGCCCCCCCGAGGGGGCTGCCCGCCTTGAGGCGGCTCGGCGGCGGGCGGCCCCCACGCCGCGCACGCTTCGCGCGCTTGCTGCCCCCCGAGGGGGCTGCCCGCCTTGAGGCGGCTCGGCGACGGGCGGCCCCCACGCCGCGCACGCTTCGCGCGCTTGCTGCCCCCCGAGGGGGCTGCCCGCCTTGAGGCGGCTCGGCGGCGGGCGGCCCCCACGCCGCGCACGCTTCGCGCGCTTGCTGCCCCCCGAGGGGGCTGCCCGCCTTGAGGCGGCTCGGCGGCGGGCGGCCCCCGCGCCGCGCACGCTTCGCGCTTGCGCGCCCATCATGCCTTTCTGAGGGTGTTCCTGCCCTGAACGAAAAGGCCGACCATCGCTGGTCGGCCTTTTCATTCGTGGCCCATGCGCGGCCTACAGATAGCGCTTGAACCAATCCAGCATGCGCTGCCAGCCGTCCTTCGCCGCCTCGGCCTTGTAGCTGGGACGGTAGTCCGCCAGGAAGGCGTGGTCGGCTTCGGGGTACACCACGAATTCCGAACGCTTGGCGTTGTCATTGCCGGCGGCCAGCCTGGCCTTCATGGTTTCGACGTCGGCCAGCGGAATGCTGGCGTCCTTGGCGCCGTACAGGCCCAGGACCGGGGCGTGCAGTTCGTTGACCACATCGAAGGCCACGCGCTTGATCAGGGGGCCGTGGCCCACGCTGAGCTTGCCGTACCAGGCCACGGCGGCCTTCACGTCCGGGTTGTGCGCCGCGTACATCCAGGTCAGGCGCCCGCCCCAGCAGAAGCCCGTCACCGCCACGCGCTTGGCGTCGCCGCCGTGCTCGGCGGCCCAGGCCACGCTGGCGTCCAGGTCGGCGTACACCTGCTCGTCCGGTACCTTGCTGACCAGTTCCGAGATCAGCTTGGGAATATCGGTATAGGCCGAGGCGTCGCCCTGGCGTTCGTACAGGTTCGCGGCCACGGCAAGGTAGCCGGCCTTGGCCACCCGGCGGCACAAGTCCTTGATGTGCTCGTGCACGCCGAAGATCTCCTGCACCACGAGCACGATGGGCAGGTCACGCTTGCCTTCGGGCGCGGCGTAGTAGGCGTCGATCGATCCATCGGCCACGGGCAACCTGAAATCCCCGTGGACCAGCCCCTGGGTGTCCGTATGGATCACGGTGGGAGCGACATTGCCGGCTGCGGCGGAAAAACTCATGGAGAACTCCTGTGTTGGGTCGACAAGGCCGGATATCCTTGATCGCGCTAGTGCCGGTGGCCATGCTCCGCGTGAGGCGCCGCCAGGCCCGCCTCCACGCCATGGTCATGCCCATGGTGCATCAGCGTCGTCACACTGTAGATCAGCGCCACGCCCACCCCGACCAGCAGCAACTGCGGGACGGCGTCGGACAGGGATACCCGCTCGTGCATCTGCGGCATCAGGTCGGCCACCGAGATATAGAGGAAGCTGCTGGCCGCAACCACCAGAATATACGGCACCCAACCCTGCGCCTGCTGCAGCACGAAGTACCCTATTATGCCGCCCACGGCTGAACACAAGCTGGTGAACAGGATCAGGGCAAAGGCGCGGCGGCGGGCCAGGCCCGCGTTGAGCAGCACGACGAAATCGCCAAGCTTGTGCGGCACTTCATGGATGATGATAGACGCGGCGGTCAGCACGCCGAGCAGCGGGTCCGTCAGGAAAGCCGCCGCCACCAGGACCCCGTCGCACAGGTTGTGCAGCGAACTGCCGATCAGGATCAGCATGCCGCCGCGCCCCGCCTCGTGGCGGTCGTGCCCCTTGTGGTGGTGGTGGCCGTCGCCCTCGTGATGGTGGCTGTGCCGCAGCAGCGCGATCTTCTCCAGCACGAAAAAGCCGATCAGGGACGCCAGCATCAGCCCGAAAAGCACGTGGGCGTCGGCCACGCCGGCCTCGAACGCTTCCGGCAGCAGATGCAGCAAAGCGACCGACAACAGCACCCCCACCGACAGGCTCACCATGTGGTGCAGGTATTGCGCGAAGACCTTGTAGGCCAGCCAGCTGGCGACAAGCACCGCGATGAGCCCGCCGGTAACGGTGGCGAGCAGGACCCAGAGCAGCAACATTTCGGGAGACGTCTATTAGGCGGGGAAGCGCAACATTATATTGTTGCAATCCCAAAAGCGGAAATGGGCCGCCCAGGGCGGCCCATCGAGCGGTCATCGAGAAGGCCTGCCCTAGTGGGCCTGCTCCCAGTTCTTGCCCATCCCCACTTCGGCGACGAGCGGCACGCGCAGGGTCGCCACGTCGCACATCAGGCCGGGCAGCGTGGCCTTGACCAGCTCCAGTTCCGCGTCCGGCGCTTCCAGCACCAGTTCGTCGTGCACCTGCATGATCATGCGCGTCTGCAGTTTTTCGGCCTCCAGCCAGTTCTGCACCGCAACCATGGCCATCTTGATCAGGTCGGCCGCCGTGCCCTGCATGGGCGCATTGATGGCTGCGCGTTCGGCCGCCTGGCGGCGCGGGCCCGAACCGCCTCGGATTTCCGGCAATTGCAGCCGGCGGCCGAAGACGGTTTCCACGTAGCCTTGCTCGCGCGCGCGCCGGCGCGTGTCGTCCATGTACATCGCCACGCCGGGATAACGCGCAAAGTACCGGTCGATGTAGGCTTGCGCGGCGTCGCGCGTGATGCCCAGGTTGGACGCCAGGCCGAACACCCCCATGCCGTAGATCAGGCCGAAGTTGATGGCCTTGGCAGCGCGGCGCTGCTCCGAGGAGACATCCGCAAGGGCCACGCCGAACACCTCCGACGCCGTGGCGCGGTGGATGTCCTCGCCCGCGGCAAAGGCGCGCTGCAGGTTGGCGTCGTCCGAGACGTGCGCCATGATGCGCAGCTCGATCTGCGAATAGTCGGCCGACAGCAGCATGCCCTGCTCGGCCACGAAGGCCTCGCGCACGCGACGCCCCGCCTCGGTGCGCACCGGGATGTTCTGCAGATTGGGATCGGACGAGGCCAGGCGCCCCGTGATCACCGCGGCCTGCGAATAATGCGTGTGCACGCGCCCCGTATCCGGATTGATCATGCGCGGCAGCTTGTCGGTGTACGTAGACTTCAGCTTGGACAGGCCGCGGTACTCCAGCAGGACCTGCGGCAGCGGGTAATCCTGGGCCAGCTTGCTCAGCACTTCCTCGTCGGTGGAAGGCGCGCCGCTGGCGGTCTTGCGCACCACCGGCAGCTCCATGCGGCCGAACAGGATCTCGCCCAGCTGCTTGGGGGAATTCAGGTTGAACGGCTGGCCCGCCAGTTCGTATGCCTTCTGTTCGAGCTGGAGCATTTCCTGGCCCAGCTTGTGGCTCTGCCGCCCCAGTTCCGCGGCATCCACCTTGACGCCGTTGCGCTCGATCGTGGTCAGCACCGCCGACACTTGCATTTCCAGCAGGTAGATGCGGTTCAGGCCCTCATCGGCCGCCACCATCGGGCGCAGCACCTGGTGCAATTGCAGGGTGAAATCCGCATCCTCGGCGGCATAGTGGCCGGCCTTGTCGACCGCCACCTCGTCAAAGCCGATCTGCTTGGCGCCCTTGCCGCAGAGGTCCTCGTAGGACACGCCGCTGCGGCCCAGGTAGCGCTGGGCCAGGTCGTTCAGGCCGACGCCGCGATGCGACTCCAGCACGTAGGCCTGCAGCATCGTGTCTTCGGTCACGCCGGCCAGCCGGATGCCTTCGTTGGCGAATACGTGCGTGTCGTACTTGGCATGATGCAGCAGCTTGGCGCGCGCGGCGTCCTCCAGCCACGGCTTCAGCCGCGCCAGCACCTCGTCCTTGGGCAGTTGGGCCGCGCCGTCCGGGCCGCGGTGCGCAACCGGGATGTAGCACGCCACGCCGGGCGCCACCGCCAGCGACATGCCCACCAGGCGGGCCTGCATTTCGTCCAGGGACGTGGTCTCGGTGTCCAGCGCGACCAGCGACGCTCCTTCCAGCCTTTCCATCCAGGCATCGAATGCCGGCCAATCCGAAAGGATCTGGTAGTCCAGTTCCGTGGGCGCGGCAGGCGCGTCGTGAGCGATGCGCGCGTCTCCGGCGGGCACGCGTTCGACGTCGCCGGTCAGCTCGCGCAACCAGGTGCGAAAGCCGTAGCGCTCGTAGATTTCGGTCAGCGCCGCGTCGTCGCGCGGGCGCGGCGTCAGGTCGTCGACGCTATCGACGTGGCCGGCCAGGTCGCAATCGCATTTCACGGTCAGCAACTGGCGAGTGAGCGGGAATTTGGGGATGGCGTCGCGCAGGTTGTTGCCCGCGACGCCCTTCACCCCGTCCGCGCCTTCGACCAGCTTTTCGATGGAACCGAATTCCGTAATCCATTTGGCGGCCGTCTTCGGGCCCACCTTGGTCACGCCGGGGACGTTGTCCACCGTGTCGCCCACCAGCATCAGGTAATCGACGATGCGGTCGGGCGGAACGCCGAACTTGTTCACCACGCCGGACTCATCCAGCACTTCCCCGCTCATCGTATTGACCAGGGTGACGTGGCTGTTCACCAATTGCGCCAGGTCCTTGTCGCCGGTGGACACGATGGTGTGCACGTCGTGCTCGGCGGCCCGCTTGGCCAGGGTGCCGATCACGTCGTCGGCTTCGACCCCCTCGATGGCCAGCACCGGCCAGCCCAGCGCCCGCACCGCGCGATGGATCGGCTCGATCTGCGACGCCAGGGCCTCCGGCATGGGGGGACGGTGCGACTTGTACTCCGGGTAGATGTCGTCCCGGAAGGTCTTGCCGCGGGCATCGAAAATACATGCGGCATACTCTGCCTTATGATCAGATACAAGCTTGCGCAGCATATTCACCACGCCGTAGAGCGCACCCGTGGGTTCGCCTTGCGCGTTGCGCAAATCAGGCATAGCGTGGAAAGCGCGGTACAAGTAACTTGAACCGTCGACCAGTAATAAGGTTTTTTTCATGGTTACAAAGGCAGATATGGCAATAGCCGCGGAAACACCCGCCAACAAACAAATTCCGCTGATTATGTCAGAGATACGGACGGCGGCAGAAAAGCTCGCGAACATCGGGCCTGCGGTCAGTGTCTTCGGAAGTGCGCGAGTCAGCCGTAATTCCCCTCATTACGAAACCACCGTCGCGATCTCGGCCGCCCTGGCCGAAGCCGGATTCGCAGTAATCGCCGGTGGCGGTCCCGGCATCATGGAGGCAGCCAACAAGGGCGCGTTCGAAGCAGGCGGCACCAGCATCGGCCTGAACATCAGCCTGCCGCACGAAGCCCACAACAACGAATACCAGACCATCAGCCTTTCTTTCGAGTACTTTTTCTCCCGCAAGGCTACGTTCTTCATGCACAGCTTCGCCTATGTGGCGATGCCGGGCGGTTTCGGCACCCTGGATGAACTCTTCGAAGCGTTGACGCTCATCCAGACCGGCAAGGTCCCGCCCGCCCCTATCGTACTGGTGGGCAGCGAATACTGGTACGGCCTGGTCGATTGGCTGGGCAGCCAGGTGCTGGCCAATGGCATGATCGGCGCGCACGACCTGGATCTTTTCATCATCGAGGACGATCCGGTCAAGGTGGTGCGCAAGGTGGTGGAATTCCACACGAAGGTCAACTCGGACGCGCAATACGCGCCGTCCCTGCCGGCCTGAACCGGACAACGGCCATTCCCAAGGATGGCCGCCTCAACCTCGCATGAACCAGGGCGGCGCAGTGAAGTGCCGGCACGCGCAGCCTGGCAGCCCCCTTCTACCCCTTCCGCATGAACGACGGCAGCACATCCGGCGGAATCGGGCAGACATAGGGTTGCCCGCGCCGCGCTTGCGTCAGTTCGGCCTTGGCGCGTTCCAGTTCCTCCGGACGGGAGTACAGGTCGGCGGCGGTCGCCGCGATGATCTTGGCCGCGTGCACCATGCCCTTGTGCGCCATGGACATCTTGCCCTGGGCCACCATCTGCCAGGAATGGAAGGGCGTGCCGTAGGCGTAGCAGGCTCCCCAGCACTGGGCCGTGGGCGTGACCCAGCTCACGTCGCCCACGTCGGTGGACCCGTAGGTGATCTCGGTCTTGCCCGGATCGTAGGGCGCCACGCCCTGGAACAGCGGCGTGGGATTGCGCAGCACCGCGCCCAGGTTCTTGCCGGCGTTGTCGATGTCGTCTTCGGAGATCGCGTCCCACATGCGCAGCGCCGCCTGCTGCTCGCCTTCCGAGTAGGCCGGCCCCCGCAGCGCCTGCATGTTCGCGTACATGATCTGGTTGAGCACGCGGTTCGGGATGTAGTTCGAGCAGGCCTTATCGAAGACGATTTCAAGCTCGCAGCCCGTCATCAGCGCCGCGCCGCGCGCCACGTTCTGCACGCGCTCGTACAGTTCGGCCGCCTGGGAATTGATGGGTGCGCGCACCAGGTACAGCACTTCCGCCCGCGCCTGCACCACATTGGGCGAAATGCCGCCGCTGTTGGTCACCGCATAGTGCACCCGGGCATCCGGCACCATGTGCTCGCGCAGGTAGTTCACGCCGACGTTCATCAGTTCGACCGCGTCCAGCGCGCTGCGGCCCAGGTGCGGCGAGTTCGCCGCGTGCGCGGCGATGCCGCGGAAGCGGAAATAGGCCTGGATGTTGGCCAGCGACGACTGGTGGAATATCCCCGTGTGAGAGGCCGGATGCCAGGTCAGCGCCGCGTCCAGGTCGTCGAACAGGCCCGCCCGCGCCATGAAGGTCTTGCCGGATCCGCCCTCTTCCGCCGGACAGCCGTAGAAACGGATGGTGCCGGGCAGCCCGTTGGCCTCCAGGAATTCCTTCACGGCCACCGCCGCGAAATGCGCGGCCGTGCCCAGCAGGTGGTGGCCGCAGCCGTGGCCATTGCCGTTCGGCGTTTCCGGCGAGGGCAAACAGGCGTACGCCCCGCTTTCCTGGCTCAGCCCGGACAGGGCGTCGTACTCGCCCAGGATGCCGATGACCGGGCCGCCGCTGCCGGCTTCGGCCACGAACGCGGTGGGAATGCCGGCGGCGTCCCGCGTAATGCGGAATCCGGCCTCTTCCAGCATCGCGATGTGCAGTTCGGCGGACTTGTGCTCGTCGTAGCGCAATTCCGCCAGGCTCCAGATGCGGTCGCTCAGATCCGCGTAACGCTCGCTGCGCGCGTCGATGAACGGCGCGAGTTTGTCGATGGCACCCATGGTTTCTCCAATGGCTGGTGTAGTGTGAGCCGCGCGGGCCCGGCGGGAAAAGGCTATGCCTACTCGTCGAGCTTGATTCCGGCAGTTTCAATGATTTTCCGGTTGGCGGCCAGCGTCCGCGCAATGCGTTCGGCGAACGCCTGCGGCGTGCCCGCGTCGGGCTGCGCGCCCAAGGCCGCCAGGCGCTGCACCAGCGCGGGGTCGGCCAGCGCGCGGCCCGCGGCCTGGTTCAAGCGCTGCACGGTGGCGTCGGGCGTCCCCGCGGGCGCGACCAATCCGAACCAGGTCTGGCCCAGCGCGTTAAGTTGCGGATAACCCAGTTCCGCCAGGGTGGGCAGGTCCGGCCTATCCGCCAGCCGCGCCGGCGCGGACACGGCGATCGCGCGCAGCTTGCCGGCCTTGATCAGCGATTGCGCCGACGCGTACTGGTCCTGCTGCACCTGCACTTCCCCGCCCACCGCCGCGGTCAGGGCCGGTCCCATGCCGCGGTACGGCACGTGCAGCACGTCCACCTTCAGGTCGGCGTTCATGGCCGCCAGGTTCAGGTGCCCCAGCGAGCCCACGCCCGGCGAACCGAAGGAGTACTTGCCGGGATGCGCCCGCAGTTCAGCCAGGAACTGGGCGAAGTCCTGCGCCGGGAACGCCGGGTTCACCATCCACACCACGGGTACCGTCGCCACCGGGGCCACCGGTTTCAGTTGCGTTGCGGGATCCACCCGCCCGGTGCCATACAGCAGCGGATTGACGGCCATGGTGCTGACCGTCGCCATGCCCAGCGTATAGCCGTCCGCCTCGGCCCGCGCCACGGCTTCGGTGCCGATCAGGCCGCCGGCGCCGGCGCGGTTTTCCACCACCACGCTTTGGCCCAGCTCCTTGCGCAGGCCCTCGGCCACCGCGCGGGCGAGCACGTCCGTGGACCCTCCCGGCGCGAACGGCACGATGAGGCGCACCGGTTGGGACGGATATGCCCCCTGGGCGGCAGCCAGTGAACACGCGCCAGCAGTTAAGGCGCAAACGAAGGCATGCAGCAGGCGGTACTTCATGGACAAACCACTCCTTGAGGAAGAAGCTAGGGAAGGATTCGCTGCATTGTGGCCAGGGCATATCCTTATTTCAAATACATTAATGGATAGATATATTCAAGTTTTGAATATCTAGCACCCGCTTCATGGACGTCGCCCCTGCCACGCTTCTGGCCCGCCTGCTCGCGAAGGGCCGCCTGCGCCACCTCCAGCTGCTCGCTGGCATCGCCGAACTCGGCAGCATCCAGCAGGCCGCTGGCCACATCGGCATGAGCCAGCCCGCGGCCACGCATGCGCTCGCCGATATCGAGGAACTGCTGGGCGTGCGCCTGTTCGAACGCCATGCGCGCGGTATGCGGCCCACGCGCAGCGGCCAGCTCATGGCGGAGTGCGCCCAGGGCATGCTGACGACCCTGCGGGCCTCCACCGACTCCGTCGCTGCCCTGCGCCGGGGCGCCACCGGCTACCTGCGGCTGGGCGCCATTCCGGCGGCCAGCGGCGGCCTGCTGGCCGAACGCCTGCCGGCCTACATGACCGCGCACCCGGAATTGCAAGTGGAAATCGTGGAAGGCAGCCGCGAACAACTGCTGCCGCAGGCGGCCAACGGCAGCCTCGACATGCTGCTGTGCCGACAGCCCGACGCCGTCCCCACGGGTCTGGAATTCGTGCCGTTGCAGCAGGACGAGGCCGTGATCGTGGCCGCGCCGGGCCATCCGCTGCTGAAGACGGACGCCGCGCCCACGCCAGCGGAGATCGCCCGCCAGCTCTGGATCGAACCGCGCCCCGAGTTGGCCATCCACGCGGTCTTCAAGGCATTCTTCGAGCACGCCGGCGTCGTTCCGCGCCTGTGCCGCCTGGCCAGCGCCGCCCCGCCCATGCCGCTGCTCATCGCCGTCATGCAGGCCCAGCAGGCGCTGGCGATGGCGCCGCTGACCCTGGCCAACTGGTACATACAGCGCGGGCATTTCCAGCGCCTGCGCATCGCCTCGCCGGGCTTGTTCCAGCCGATCGGGGCGCTCGTCCGCGATCGCGGCCCTGGCCGCGATTTCCTGGAATGGCTGAACCGCTAGGGTTCATCCGCACCGGGCCGCGCAGGCAGAAAATGCTCGCACCGCGCTTCGCCCGCTTGCAGCCCGCGCAGGGGAGCGCATTTATCCTGCAAAAAAAACCGCATCCCCAACAGGATGCGGCCTTGCCATCGCAGGCAAAGGGGCGAACGCCCCTTTCATCAAACGGCGGCTTCGCGAGCCGCGCGCTTGCGCTCGTTTTCGAGCAGGTAGCGCTTGCGCAGGCGGATCGACTTGGGCGTGATCTCCACCAGTTCGTCGTCATCGATGAACTCCACCGCGTATTCGAGCGACATCTGGATCGGCGGAACCAGGCGCACGGCTTCGTCGGTGCCCGAGGCGCGCACGTTGGTCAGCTGCTTGCCCTTGATGGGGTTCACGACCAGATCGTTGTCGCGGCTGTGGATGCCGATGATCATGCCTTCGTACAGCGCGTCGCCGGGGCTGACGAACATGCGGCCACGATCCTGCAGCTTCCACAGGGCGTAAGCCACGGCGTCGCCATGGTCCTGGCTGATCAGCACGCCGTTGCGGCGCTCGCCGATCGAACCTTCCTTGATGGGCGCGTATTCGTGGAAGATGTGGCTCATCAGGCCGGTGCCGCGCGTCAGCGTCAGGAACTCGTTCTGGAAACCGATCAGGCCGCGCGCCGGAATCAGGTATTCCAGGCGGGTGCGGCCGCGGCCGTCCGGCTGCATGTCCTGCAGATCGCCCTTGCGGCGGCCCAGTTCTTCCATCACGCCGCCCTGGTGGGCGTCTTCGACGTCGATGGTCAGGGATTCGAACGGTTCGCACTTCACGCCGTCGATCTCCTTGAACACCACGCGCGGACGCGACACAGCCAGCTCGTAGCCTTCGCGGCGCATCGTTTCCAGCAGGATGGTCAGGTGCAGTTCACCGCGGCCCGACACTTCGAACACCGTGTCGTCGCCCGTGTCGCGCACGCGCAGCGCCACGTTGGACTTCAGTTCGCGGTCCAGGCGGTCGCGCAGCTGGCGGCTGGTCACGAACTTGCCTTCGCGGCCGGCCAGCGGCGAGGTGTTCACCATGAAGTTCATGGTCAGGGTGGGCTCGTCGATGCGCAGCATCGGCAGTGCTTCCTGCGTCACCGGATCCGTCACCGTGCAGCCGATGCCCAGCTCCTCGATGCCGTTGATCAGCACGATGTCGCCAGCTTCGGCCTCATCCACGACCACCCGCTCCAGCCCGTGGAACTTCAGCACCTGGTTGATGCGGCCGCGGCCGCCCTGGCCTTCGGGACCGAACTTGTAGGCCACTTCCATGCCGGGACGCATGCGGCCGCGGTTGATGCGGCCCACGCCGATCTTGCCGACGTAGCTGTTGTAGTCCAGCGAGATGATCTGCATCTGGAGGGGACCGTTGGGATCGTCCTCGCGCTGCGGCACGTGTTCGAGGATGGCTTCGAACAGGGGACGCATGTCGCCTTCGCGCACGTCGGGATTCAGGCCGGCGTAACCCGACAGGCCCGAGGCGTACACCACCGGGAAGTCCAGCTGCTCGTCCGTGGCGCCCAGCTTGTCGAACAGGTCGAACGTCGAATTGATGACGAAATCGGTGCGGGCGCCCGGGCGGTCCACCTTGTTGACCACGACGATGGGCTTCAGGCCGAGGGCCAGCGCCTTGCGGGTCACGAAGATCGTCTGGGGCATGGGGCCTTCGACTGCGTCCACCAGCAGCAGCACGCCGTCGACCATGGACAGCACGCGCTCGACTTCGCCGCCGAAGTCCGCGTGTCCCGGAGTGTCGATGATGTTGATGTGCGTGCCTTGGTATTCAACGGCACAGTTCTTGGCCAGGATGGTGATCCCGCGCTCTTTTTCCAGGTCGTTCGAGTCCATGACCCGTTCGGTCAGCGCCTGGTTTTCGCGGAAGGTGCCGGATTGGCGCAGCAGCTGGTCGACCAGGGTGGTTTTACCGTGGTCGACGTGGGCGATGATGGCGACGTTGCGCAGGGCGCGAGTCATAGCTAGTCCTTTAAGGTCAGGTGGCGGGCAGCAAGCCCGCCGGCAATTCGTTCAATGCAAGCAATGCCTGCTTGGGGTCTGGCATGGCCTGCAAGGCTTCCAGCGCAACGGCGCGTTCCAGAGAGAAGGGCCCGACGTGCGTGCGCCGCAGCGCCGTCAGGTGGGCGTAACAGCCCAGCACGCGCCCGATGTCCTGGGCCAGAGTGCGGATGTATGTGCCTTTACTGCATGCCACATCGATCTCTGCCTGCGTTCCGCTCAGGGACAGCAGCTCGATGCGGTAAATCGTGACCTGGCGCGGCGGCCGCTCCAGCTCGATGCCGGCGCGCGCGTACTCGTACAAAGGCTTGCCGTCGCGCTTGAGCGCCGAGTACATCGGCGGGATCTGCTCGATCGTGCCCGAGAAACGTGACAGCGCTTCGCGCAGCGCCTGCTCGTCCACCGCAAAGCCCGGCTCCGCCGTGGACACGACGTTGCCGGTCAGGTCGCCGGAGTCGGTTTCCGACCCAAATTGCAGCGTAGCGCGATATGCCTTGTCGGCGTTGAGCATCGCGCCCGAAATTTTAGTTGCCTTGCCCATGCAGCACACCAGCAGGCCCGTGGCGAAGGGATCCAGGGTGCCCGTATGGCCGGCTTTCGCCGCGTCCATGGCACGTTTGGCGCGCTGCAACGCGTGGTTGCTCGACAAACCCACGGGTTTGTCGAGCAACAGCACACCGTCGAGCGTAAGCCCGCGTCGTTTAGCCATCGTCGGAATCCGGTAGTAAAGCGTGACGACAGCCCGATCAGGACTGGTCTTCAGGTTCGTCGGGCACGCCCGAGTGCGGGCCGGGCCGGTTTGCGCGGTCGATCAGGATCGACATTTCGATGCCACGGGCAATCTGCTCGTCGTGGATGAAACGCAAAGTGGGGACAGTGTGAATGTGCAACAGCTTGTAGAGCTGCGAGTGCAGCCAGCCGGCCTTCTCGTTCAGCAAGGCGGTCGCGGCCTCGGGCTCGGCGCCCAAGACCGTGAAATACACCTTCGCGTGCGCGTAGTCGGTCGACAGTTCCACACCAGAGAGCGTGATCAATCCAGCGCGGGTCGTGTCGATCTCGCGCTGGATGATCCCGGCCAGATCCTTCTGGATCTGGTCGGCCAGCCGCAGATTGCGGCCGGGAATGGCTTTGGACTTGTGACGGCTCATTAGAAATAATGCCTCGCGACGCCTTACAGCGTACGCGCGATTTCCTTGATTTCAAAGACTTCCAGCTGGTCGCCCACCTGGATGTCGTTGTTGCCGCGCAGCGTAAGACCGCAGTCGAAGCCCGACTTGACTTCCTTGACGTCGTCCTTGAAGCGGCGCAGCGAATCGAGCTGGCCGGTCCAGTGGACCACGTTGTTGCGCAGCAGGCGGACCTGCGAGTCGCGACGCACCAGGCCGTCGAGCACCATGCAGCCGGCGATGTTGCCGATGCGCGAAATGCTGTAGACCTCGCGGATCTCGACCAGGCCGATGACCTCTTCCTTCTTCTCGGGAGCCAGCATGCCCGACATGGCCGCCTTCACCTCGTCCACGGCGTCGTAGATGATGTTGTAGTAGCGCACGTCGATGCCGTTGGTCTCGGCCAGTTTCTTGGCGCTGGCTTCGGCGCGGACGTTGAAGCCGATCACCACGGCGTTCGAGGCGATCGCCAGGTTGATGTCGCTTTCCGAGATGCCGCCCACCGCGGCGTGCACGACCTGCACGCGCACTTCGTCGGTCGACAGCTTGGTCAGCGACTGCACCAGCGCTTCCTGCGAGCCCTGGACGTCCGTCTTCACGATCAGCGCCAGGGTCTGCGTGCCTTCGCCCAGGTTGTCGAACATGGATTCGAGCTTGGCGGCCTGCTGGCGGGCCAGCTTGACGTCGCGGAACTTGCCCTGGCGGAACAGCGCGATCTCGCGCGCCTTGCGCTCGTCGGACAGCACCATCAGTTCGTCGCCAGCGGCCGGCACTTCGGTCAGGCCCTGGATCTCGACGGGGATGGACGGGCCGGCTTCCTGGATGGGCTTGCCGTTCTCGTCCAGCATGGCGCGCACGCGGCCGAAGCTCGCGCCGGCCAGCACCACGTCGCCGCGATGCAGGGTGCCGCTTTGCACCAGGATGGTCGCGACCGGGCCGCGGCCCTTGTCGAGGCGGGCTTCGATCACCAGGCCCTTGGCGGGCGCGTCGACCGGCGCCTTCAGCTCCAGCACTTCCGCCTGCAGCAGCACGTTCTCGAGCAGGTCGTCGATGCCCTCGCCGGTCTTGGCCGACACGGACACGAAGGGAACGTCGCCGCCGTATTCTTCCGGCACCACTTCCTCGGCGACCAGCTCCTGCTTGACGCGGTCGGGGTTGGCGGTGGGCTTGTCGATCTTGGTCATCGCCACGACCATGGGAACGCCTGCGGCCTTCGCGTGGTGGATGGCTTCGCGCGTCTGCGGCATCACGCCGTCGTCGGCCGCGCAGACCAGGATGACGATGTCGGTGGCCTTGGCGCCGCGGGCACGCATGGCGGTGAACGCCTCGTGGCCCGGGGTGTCCAGGAACGTGACCATGCCGCGCTCGGTCTGGACGTGGTAGGCGCCGATGTGCTGCGTAATACCGCCGGCTTCGCCCGCGGCGACCTTGGCGCGGCGGATGTAGTCCAGCAGCGAGGTCTTGCCGTGGTCGACGTGGCCCATGACGGTAACGACCGGGGCGCGCGGCAACATCTCGGCTTCGGTGCCGGCGGCCGATTCGTCCAGGAAGGCTTCCGGGTCGTCCAGCTTGGCGGCGATGGCGACGTGGCCCAGTTCTTCGACCACGATCATGGCCGTTTCCTGGTCCAGGACCTGGTTGATGGTGACCATCTGGCCCAGCTTCATCAATTGCTTGATGACTTCGGCGGCCTTGACGGACATCTTGTGCGCCAGGTCGGCCACGCTGATGGTTTCCGGCACGTGGACTTCACGCGCGATGAATTCCTGCGGCGCCGGCTCGTTGCGGCGGTCGTTCTGCTGGTTGCGGCCGCCTCGGCCGCCTCCCTTGCCCCCCTTGCCGCCGGCGCGCCAGCCGTCGCGGCTGGCCGGCGCGGCAGCCTTGTCCGCGGGCTTCTTGCGCGAGGCGTCGTCGGACCAGGTCGAGGCGACTTCGGCCGTCTTGATGGTCTTCTTGTTGCCGGGAGCGGCGGGCTTGGCGTCCTTCTTGGCGCCCGGCGCCGCGCCGGGCTTGCCGGCCGGCTTGTGCAGCGTGCCCGAGATCGGCGCGGCGGCGGGCGCCTCCGGCTCGGGCGCGCGCAGCACCTTGCGCGGACGATTCAGCATCTCGCGCAGGGCGGCGGCTTCGGCCTCGGCGGCGCGGCGGGCCTCATCGCGGGCCGTCGACGTGGCGGAGGCGGCAAGCGGCGGCGCCGCGCGGCGGTTGTCGGCGCGGTTGCCAGCCTTGGCGGCGGTTGCGGCCGGCTGAGGCGCGGCGGCCTTGACGGGTTCGGACTTCGCCGCAGGCTGCTGGGCCTGGGCGGCAGGCGCGGCGGCCTGGGAGGAAGATGTTTCGGACTTATTGGCTAGCACAACGGGTTCCGGCTTGGCTTCTTCAGCCTTGGGCTCGGTGGATTCGGTCTTGACTTCGGGCTTGGCCTCTTGGGCCACGGGCTCGGCAGGAGCAGGCGCCGGCGTCGGTTCGGGTTCAGGCTGGGCCTGGACCTCGGCGGGTTTCGCCTCGACGGGGGCGGGCACTTCGGCCGCGACGGATTCAACAGGCGCGGGCGCTTCGACCGGCGCGGGCGCTTCTACAGCAGCGGGCTCTTCCGCCTTCGCGGGGGCCGCAGCCTCCGCCTGGACGGCGGGCGCGGCCTCGCGAGGTTCGGCCGCGGCGGGAGCCTCGGGTGCAGCCGGCGCGGACACCTGCTGCGCCTCTTCGACGGAGGCTTCCTCTTCGGCGCGCGCGGACGCGGCCTGTTCCAGGGCGATTTCGGAGGGATCACGCTTGACGAACACGCGCTTCTTGCGCACTTCGACCTGGATCGTGCGCGAGCGGCCGGTGGCATCCGCCTGCCGGATCTCGGACGTCTGGCGACGCGTCAGGGTGATCTTCTTGCCTTCGGTCGCGCCGTGGGCGCGGCGCAGCGATTCGAGCAATTTCGCCTTGTCGCTGTCGGTGACGGCATCGTCCACCGATTTGAGGTCAACGCCGGCCGAGCGCAGCTGATCCAGCAGCACATTGGCAGGCATTTTCAGCTCGGTAGCGAACTGGGCGACGGTGTTACTCGACATTAGGCTCTCTCTTCCCTATATGCAGCTATTACAAACAACGTGAACTTGCGGAAGGATGGAACGCATCCATCCGCCGCAGACCCGTGTCCTTGGTTATTCTTCGTCGAACCAATGGGCGCGGGCACGCATGATGAGGTCGCTGGCGTCCTGCTCGGTCAAGCCGGCGATTTCCGCCAGTTCGTCCGTTGCCAATTCCGCCAGATCGTCACGCGTATGCACTTGGCGCTCGGCCAGCTTGGCGGCCAGTTCCGGCGTCATGCCTTCGAGTTCAAGCAAATCCTGTGCGGTCTCAAGGCGCTCTTCCTGGGCAATCGCCTCGGTCAGCAGCGCATTGCGGGCACGGGCACGCAACTCATTGATGGTGTCTTCGTCAAAAGCCTCGATTTCCAGCAATTCCTGCATGGGAACGTACGCGATTTCCTCGATACCGGTGAACCCCTCGTCGATCAGGATGTCGGCGACCTCCTCGTCGACGTCCAGTTTGCTCATGAACGTGGCGCGCAGGCCCGAACGCTCGACTTCCTGGCGGTTCAGGCTTTCTTCCGGCGTCATGATGTTGATCTGCCAGCCGGTCAGCTCGGAAGCCAGGCGGACGTTCTGACCCTTGGCGCCGATGGCCTTGGGCAGGTTTTCCTCGTCCACCACGACGTCCATCGCGTGCTTGTCTTCGTCGACGACGATGGATTCGACGTTGGCCGGCGCCAGGGCGCCGATGACGAACTGCGCAGGGTCTTCCGACCACAGCACGATGTCGACCTGCTCGCCGCCCAGCTCGTTGCGCACCGCGGTCACGCGCGAACCGCGCATGCCCACGCACGTGCCGATCGGATCGATACGCTTATCGTAAGCCACCACGGCGATCTTCGCACGCACGCCGGCGTCGCGGGCAGCCGCCTTGATCTCCAGCAGGCCCTGCTCGATCTCGGGGACTTCGTTCTCGAACAGCTGGCGGATGAACTCGGGCGAGGTGCGCGACAGGATCACCTGCTGGCCGCGCGCGGCGTGGTCGACACGCAACACAAAGGCGCGGACGCGGTCGGCCACCCGAAGGTTTTCCTTCGGGATCATCTCGGAGCGCGGCAGGCGCGCTTCGATCTTGCCGGTTTCGATGATGGCGTCGCCCTTGTCCATGCGCTTGATCGTGCCGGACACGATGGTTTCGCCACGTTCAAGGAAATCGTTCAGCACCTGTTCGCGTTCCGCGTCGCGGATCTTCTGCAGAATGGCCTGCTTGGCCGCCTGCGCGCCGATGCGGCCGAACTCGATGGGTTCGAGCGGCTCTTCGATGTATTCGCCTTCCTTGATGCCGGGGACGATTTCCTGCGCATCCGACAGCATTTCCTGCTTGTCGGGTTCCTGCAGGCCCGCCTCGTCGGGCACGACCAGCCAGCGGCGGAAGCCTTCGTGATCGCCCGTATCCCTATCGATGGCGACACGGATGTCCGCATCATCTTTGAAGCGCTTTTTCATCGCCGAGGCCAGGGCGCTTTCCAGCGCGCCGAACACGACGTCGCGCGTGACGTTCTTTTCACGCGCCAAGGCATCGACCAACAGAAGAATTTCGCGACTCATCGCTTTTTGCCCTTGAAATCCAGAACGGGATCCAGTTTTGCACGTTCGATATCCTCGACCGTGAAATTCAACACCTGGACTTCGTTCTTTTTTGCCTCAAATTCGAGACCGAACACGGTCTTGTGCACTCCAGCAGCCGCGTCGGAGGCTGCGGCGCTCTCTTCGGGCACGGTCAACGTGCCGGAAAAGACCTTGCGTCCGTCCAATGCCTCGCGCAGCTTGATTTCGATGCGCTCGCCTGCGAAACGGCGGAAATCGGCCTCGTTGCGCAGCGGGCGATCCACGCCCGGCGAACCGACTTCCAACCGCTTGTAGTCGATGTTCTCGACTTCAAACACCCGCGACAACTGGCGGGACACCTGCTCGCAGTCTTCGATGCGCACACCGCCGACCCGATCGATCGTGACGCGCAAAAGGCCCAGGGCGGCACGCTCGACGTCCACGAGTTCGACGTCCATGCCGGCCAGAGCCTCTTTGGTCAATGCGAATAAATCAGCCATATACTCAAAAAAAATGGGCTGCACGCCCAGCCCACCGTATTGCACAGAGCCCAGCCGCCACCCTACTGCACGTAAGGAGCAATGCTGGGCAGTGCCCTATATTGCGACCTAAATTTTGGCCTGCGCCGCAACGGCCCATCTAGCGGACCGCCCCCGGAAATCCTGAACCGCCCCTGAACCGCGCAGGGTAGCCTCAGGCAACCATCGGGCTAGGCAAAGACGCGAAAGCCATGAAAACCATTGATTTTACCAGATAAACTGGAAAAACGCCTGATTCGTCACGGGCTTACGTTTATGTGGGACACATCGGACCCGGCGGCGCGGCCAGCGCGCCGCTTCGGCCCGGTCAGCGCCCCCGGTGGCTGCGCCCGCCCATCACGCCCAGCCGCGACTCGTGCGCCGAAGCGCCGCGAGGCTGCCAGTCGTCGCCGCGCGGCGAGGCGCTGCGCGGGGCGCGCGGCTTGCCGCCAGCGCCCGGACCCTTGTTGCCGCCGGAGCGCGCGCCCTCGGCCTTGTTTCCACCGCGGCCGCCTGCCGCCGGCTTGCCGCCGCGACCGGCATTGCCGCCTCGCGCACCCGGCTTGCCGCCGCCGGATTTTCCGCCGGAGGCCTTGCGGCCGGCGCCGGCCGGCACTTCGGCCACGTTGCCGGACGCCACGTTGCCCGAGGGGCCGTTTGCCGACGCGGCGCGCGGCCCGCGCCCCTTGCCGCCGGACTTGCCGCCGGGCTTGCCCCCCGACTTGCCGCCGGCCGACTGAGCCCGTCCGCCCGCGGATTTACCGCCTTTGCGATTGCCGCCCTCGCCGGACAACGGATGGCCGTTGGCATAGCCGCCCGCAAACATCAGGCCGGTTCCGAAAGGATCCGAGGGACAAGCCAGCGCCTGGCCGGGGCTGCCCTGGCGGCCGCCCTGCAGCTTGCCGCGGCGGCCGATGCGGGCGCCGTTCATCCCGTTGCGGTCCATCGTGCCGAAGCCGGGCGGCAAGGCGCTGTCATGGGATTGCGGTTGCTTGGAACGGCGGCGGTTGCCGCCGGAATCGTCATCTTCGCGCAGCAGCCCCAGCTGCACCATCAGCGCGCTGACCAGGGAAGGATCCAGCTCGTCCCAGCGGCCGCGGCGCAGCGTGCGCGGCAGGACGATATCGCCGAAGCGCGTGCGGATCAGGCGGCTGACGGTGACGCCCACCGCTTCGAACATGCGGCGCACCTCGCGGTTGCGGCCTTCCTGCAGGGTGACGCGGTACCAGCGGTTGCTGCCGTCACCGCCCAGGTAGTCCAGGGACCCGAACGCGGCCATGCCGTCGTCCAGCTGGATGCCATCGACCAGGGACTGGCGCTGCGCCTCGTCCATCTCGCCCAGCACGCGGACCGCGTACTCGCGCTCCGTGCCGTAGCGCGGATGCATGATGCGGTTGGCCATGTCGCCGGAAGTCGTGAAGATCAGCAAGCCTTCGGTATTCAGGTCCAGGCGGCCGACCGACAGCCACTTCCCGGTGCGCAGCTTGGGCAGGCGCGCGAAGACGCTCGCGCGGCCGCCCGGGTCGTCATGACTGACGATCTCGCCGGCAGGCTTGTGGTACAGGATCACGCGCGGAGGCTTCTTGGTGTTCGTCCGCACGATCGGCTTGCCGTTGACGCGGACTTGGTCGTTGGGCGCGACGCGCTGGCCGATGTGCGCCGGCTCGCCATTGACCGACACGCGGCCCGCCACGATCAGCTCTTCCATTTCACGGCGCGACCCGATGCCCGCGTCGGCCAGCACCTTGTGCAGCTTGGGCATGACGGCCTCGCTGTTCAGGTACTTGCCCAGCCGCTGCTCCATGCGGTCCGCGGTATCCAGGTACGACAAGGCCTGCTCGGCTTCCTGCTCGGTGCCGCGGGAATCCGGAGACTCGACCGGGGCGGCGGCTTCCGCCGCTGCGGGCTGGGCGTCGCCAGCGGGCGCCTGCTCGGCCGCGGCATCGCCGCGGCGGCGGCGAAACGGCGTCCTCAGCTTGCGGCCGCGCCCGCGCGCGCCGGCCTCACCTTCGGCCGCCGGCTCGCGCGCGGCGGAGGATTCCGGCTGGCCGCTCGTAACGGCATCATCCGAACGGGGATTGTCGTCCTGCATTGTTGTATTCGTTGTCACTGGGACAGCTCCGAATTTCAAACTTGGGTAGGCCTGCCGGGGGCAGGCTCGTCATCATCGGGGGACGCCGACTCTCGGTCGGCCTCGGGCCGCTCAAGGCCTGCCTCGTCCGATTCCGGGGAGGCGGCATCCGGGCCAGGCCGAACAGGATCGGCAAGACCGGAGGCGGGCTCATGCCCGGCAGCGGCAGGCGCCGCGCTATCGGTCTCGTCAATCGGGTCGGTCGGTTCCGCGTGTTTTGCGTTCTCGACGCTTTCCTTTGCAGCACCGGCCTCAGGGGCATCGGCGGCCATATCGGAAATGTCGCTGCCCGCCTCGCCGTCGGGAAAACCGGGCGCGGCTGGCGTATCGGACAAGCCTTCGGCTTGCTCCCGGACGGTGGATTCGTCGGCGGGATCCGCGCCTTCTTCTGTGCGCGAAAGCCGGAATTCTACGCTATCGACCGGGTCTATGGGTATATCCTGTTCCGAAACAGACAATTCCGCAACTGGGATAGCCGCTGCCGGCTCGCCATCCGCCTCGGCTTCCTCGGCGCAAGCGCCACCCTCGCGGCCGGCTTCGGCATCGTCTCCGGCGCCAGCCGCGGCCTCGGCCCCGTCCTCGCCACTGGCATCGGCCGCGGATTCGCCCATCACCTGCTGCACTTCGCCCAGGTCCAGCCCGGCAAGCGCCGCGGCCGCCTGCGCGGATTCCAGCGCGGGCAGCTCGTCCAGGGCGCGCAGGCCCAGGTCATCGAGAAACTGCCGAGTCGTGCCGAACAGCGCGGGGCGGCCGGGCGCGTCGCGGTGGCCGATGACCTCGATCCACCCCCGGTCCTCCAGGGCCTTCACGATCTGCGAGGAGACAGTCACCCCGCGGATGTCTTCGATATCGCCCCGCGTCACCGGCTGGCGCCACGCCACGATGGCTAGGGTCTCCATCACGGCGCGGGAATACTTGGGCGGCTTCTCCGGATTGAGCCTTTCGAGATAGCGCTGCATGCGCGGACGGCTCTGGAAGCGCCACCCCGTCGCCAGCTGCACCAACTCCAGGCCGCCATCCGCCCAGTTGTTCTGAAGCGTCTCCAGCAGCGCGCGCAGCGCGCTATTGTCGAATTGTTCATCGTCCCCGAATAGCTTGCGCATTTCGGACAGTTGCATCGGCTGCGCCGCGCACAAAAGCGCGGATTCGAGCACGACTATTGCCTCGCTATCGTTCATCGACATTCAAATTCAAAAAGGGCTAACTTGCGCTAGGTTGAAAATAGGGCTACTATTCATTTCTCAGACGCGGGGTGGAGCAGTCTGGCAGCTCGTCGGGCTCATAACCCGAAGGTCGTAGGTTCAAATCCTGCCCCCGCAACCAAATTGATCGAGGCCTGGCGAATTCGCCGGGCCTTTTTCATTTTCGGCGGCGCCGATTGCGCGCCCGCCACGACCCACGCGCCCCGCCGCCTGGCGCACGGCCTCAATGGCGAGCCAGCAACAGACAGCGTGGGTTTGCGAAGTTCTCACTGGATTCCTGTGTGTACCGCCGCCCGCTTCGGCCATGCGCCGAAACGGCCGCGCCAATCGAACTTGGGCGGAATGCCTGCCGCGACCGTGCGCGGCAAACACCTTAAGCAATTTCTGGAAAAGCTGGCATAAATCGCCAACTAGCCTGCGGAGCGCGCCGGCAACCCGGCACCGCCTTCCGCGGCAACGATATCAAGGACCTGAATCGCCAGGCATCGAACGCCACGGGCGCGGCGGACGACCCGCCACGATCCGGAAGCCCGATGCGCCTCCCCTCGTGCGCCCGGAAACCGGTTCCGCGGCGCCGCGGCTCTTCCCCGAGCCGAAACTACGATTCTTAGATATTTTCCAAGACCACATGACGGCGGACATCCGCCCGCCATACGACGGCTTTCCGGCACGAGCCTCGGCCAACCGCGCCAGGCCCGCTCAAGCCGTCGCCAAATTATACCGTCAACTACCCTGCCCTCAAGCGCCGGCATCCCGCAACGCAGCCGCGGCCGCTATGCCGCAGGCCTGTCCCAGGGCGTGGATTCCAGCCGCTCGACCAGAAAATCCAGCATCGAACGCAGGATCAGCGGCATCTGGCGGCGCGACGCATAGATTCCATAGATGCCCAGCTCCTGCGGCTTGCAGTGCGTCAGGATCGCGCGCAGACGGCCGGCCGCCACGTACTCGGAAGCATAGTAGGTCGGCAGCATCGCAATGCCCGCCCCCTCCAGCGCCGCGCGCGCCAGCACCGACACTTCGTTCGCGCTGATGTTGCCGCTTACCGGCACGTCCACGGGCTCGCCATCGCGCTCGAAACGCCACAGACTCTTGCCGAAGTACGAATGAGTCAGGCAATTGCGCAAGGACAGATCCTCGATCCGCGCCGGCACGCCCTCGCGCTGCAGATATTCCGGCGAAGCGCAGACAACCGAGCGGCACACCGCCAGCTTGCGGGCAATCAGGTTGGGATCCAGGTCATTGGTAATGCGCACGGCCAGATCGACACGCTCCTCCACCAGATTGACCGCCCGGTCGACGAGCATCAGGTCCACGGACGCGCCCGGATGCCGCTTCACGTAATCGGTAATGGCACTGGCCAGATGGCGGGACCCGAAGGACATGCTGGTGGTGATGCGCAGCAGGCCGCGCGGCGTATCGTCCGGCGTGGCGACCGCGCTGCGCAGGTCCCCCACCATGTCCAGCATCTGGCGGCAGCGTGGCAATGTCTCGGCGCCCGCCGGGGTAAGGCTGAGGCGGCGCGTCGTGCGGTGCAGCAGGCGCACGCCGACCCACTGCTCCATTTCCGCCAGGTAGCGCGATACCATGGCGCGCGACATGTCCAGGTGAACCGCCGCCGCCGACAGGCTGCCCCTGTCGGCGACTTCGACGAACACCTGCATGGCTTTCAGACGATCCATGATTGTCTCGATTTCTGCATCAGACCGATCGGTTATACCGTATTTCCGTGCAACACCGACATCGGAAATCAACGGCGGCGGGCTTGAAACCGCCGCCCGGCGCCGTCAGGCCAGCCGTTGGCCCAACGCTTCGCCGACCGCGCTGCGGAGTTCGCCGCCATCCTGGCCGCGGAAGATATAGACCAGGCGCGATGCGCGGTCATCGTCCGGCCATTGGGCCAGCTGGCGGATCGGATAGAGCTCGCCATGCACCCCATGCACCTCGCATGGCAGGGCCTCGCCCTCGAAACACACCAGCCCCTTCATCCGAAGCAGGGCCGGCCCGAAACGCTCCTGGATCCGCGACACCCCGGCCAGAAAGGCCGGTCGGCTGATTGGCGCATCCAGGACCAGCGCGAAGCTGGCCACCCGATGGACATGCCCGCCCGCCGGCCGCGCCGAAAAGGGTCGCAGCCAGTTCGCCAGCGCGGCCCCGTCGCGCCCGGCGCGCGCGGCCGGCCCGTCCCGCAGCACATCGACGAGGGGCTCGCCGGGACGCTGCACGCAACGCTGCGCCCCCGGATTGACCGCCATCACCGCCTGCTCGACCCGGCGCAATTGCTCGGCGCCGACCAGATCCGATTTACTGAATACCACGGCGTCGGCCAGGGCCAGCTGCCGCGAAGCCTCCGGCTGCTCCGCCATCTGATCCAGTCCGTGACACGCATCCACCAGCACGATCGCGCCCCGATACTCGTAGCGCTCGGACAGGAAGCGATCGTGCTTGAGGGTGAACAGGACGGGCGCGGGGTCCGCCAGCCCGCTGGTCTCGATAAGCACGCGGCGAAAGGGCTTGATCCGGCGACTGAGCGCCTGCATGAAAAGGTCGCGCAAGGTATCGACCACAGCCCCGCTGACCACGCAGCACAGGCACCCGCCCTCAACCAGGACAACGCCGTCCCGCGCCTGCCGCACCAGATGATGGTCGACGCCCACTTCGCCATACTCATTGACGATCACGACGGCGTCGGAATAGGCCGGGTCGCGCAACAAGCGATTGAGAAGCGTCGTCTTGCCGCTGCCCAGAAAGCCGGAAATCACCGTAACGCCGATGCGCTTGTCGTTTTCCATATGACCCATCCGATGGCCCCGCCCAAATGAGGGGCGCCGCCTGCGCAGCCGTCTTTCACGGACGGCGAAAACCAAAAGGGCCATTCACTTGCGTGAATGACCCTGAATTCTTTGGCTCCCCGAGCTGGGCTCGAACCAGCGACCTGCGGATTAACAGTCCGTCGCTCTACCGACTGAGCTATCGGGGAACTGCTAAGAACGAAATTATGAACGAAATTTTCGACTCGCGCAAGTCTGCATTTTTTTCGCATTTTTCGCCCCCTCTGTTTCACATCGGAAAAAAACTCTGATATGATCTCGGTCTTTCCAGATCGCACCCCATAAAGGGGCAAGCGGCCCGGAAGAGAAAGAAGCACCAAAGAAGTACCAAGAAAGATTTTTGCTTTTCTGTTTCGGCATCGCCGGAACGCCAAGCAAATGGTCTTGCCGGCATAGCTCAGTTGGTAGAGCAGCGCATTCGTAATGCGAAGGTCGTAGGTTCGACTCCTATTGCCGGCACCAGAATTTCAAAAAGCAGCCCGTTCGGGCTGCTTTTTTCATTTCCGGGGCAGCCGCGCCGGTCGTCGCCGCCAGGGAACTCCCGCCCGCCCGCATGCGTCCAACTTACCGGACCATCCTAGCGGACACCGCCATGCGCATTCTCCTTGTCGAAGACGACATCATGATCGGCGAAAGCGTGCTGGACTGCCTGCGCGCGGAGCACTATGCCGTCGACTGGGTCAAGGACGGCAATGCCGCGGACCTCGCGCTGCGCACCGACGCCTACGACCTGATCCTCCTGGACCTGGGCCTGCCCAGGCGCGACGGCCTTGCGCTGCTGCGCGACCTGCGCTCGCGCAAGGACCGCACGCCGGTGCTGATCGCCACCGCCCGCGACGCGGTCAGCGACCGGATCGCCGGGCTGGACGCCGGCGCGGACGATTATGTCGTCAAGCCCTACGACGTGGACGAACTGCTGGCCCGCATGCGCGCGCTGATCCGCCGCAGCGCGGGCCGTGCTGAACCGGTGTTCGAGCACGAAGGCATCACCATCGATCCGCAATCCCATGCCGCCATGGTGGACGGCACCCCCGTGGCGCTGACCGCCCGCGAGTGGGCCGTGCTCGAGCCCCTGATCGCGCGCCCGGGCATGATCTTCTCGCGCGCCCAGCTGGAAGAAAAACTGTATAGCTGGAAGGACAGCATCAGCAGCAACGCGGTTGAGGTTTATATTCATGGCCTGCGCAAGAAATTGGGTCCCAACCTGATCCAGAACGTCAGAGGCGTCGGCTATGTCATCCCCAAAACATGAGCATTCCGCTTAGCTATTCGCTGAGGGCCCGGCTGCTTTTCTTCCTGCTGGCCGCCATCGTGGTCGGCGCGCTGGTGCAAGGCGCGATCGCCTATCGCAGCACGCTGGCGCAGGCCGACGACATCTTCGATTCACTGCTGCAACGCACCGCTCTCTCGCTGGGCACCGGCGACGGGCTGCTCAGCGCCGGGCCGCGGCATGCGCCGGGCGCGGGCTCGCCCATGGCCGACGACCTCATCATCCAGATCTGGACGCCTGACGGCGTGCGCGTCTTCAATTCGCGTTCGCGCCGCCCGCTGCCCGACCAGATCATCCTGGGGTTCTCCGACGCAAGAATGGAGGGCAGCACCTACCGCGTGTACTCCCTGGCAACGCCCTTCCAGGTCATCCAGGTCGCGCAGGACATGGAGGTGCGCAAGAACATGGCGCGCGCGCTGGCGCTGCGCACCGTCGCGCCCATCGCGGCGGCGGCGCCGCTGTTGATGCTGATCGTCTGGTGCGTAGTCAGCTGGTCGCTGCGGCCGGTGAAACGCGCGCGCGCGCAGGTGGCGGCGCGGCAGCCCGAAGACCTGTCGCCCATCAGCGTGCAAGGGCTGCCCGACGAAATCCGCCCCCTGGTCCAGGAGCTGAACCTGCTGCTCGAACGCATGCGGGGCGCGTTCGCCCAGCAAAAGCAATTCGTGGGCGACGCCGCGCATGAGCTGCGGTCTCCGCTTGCGGCGCTGCGCCTGCAATCGCAGGCCTTGCAGCGCGCGGGCGACGCGGACGCGCGCCGGGTGGCCGAACAGCGCCTGACGGCCGGCATCGACCGCGCGACGCGGCTGGTGGAGCAGCTGCTGTCCATGGCCCGCCAGGAAAATGCGGCCGGACATGCGCCCGCCGAATCCGTGGACCTGGCGGACGTGCTGCGCCAGGCCCTGTCGGAAACGCTGCCCCAGGCCAACGCGAAATCGATCACGGTGGATCTGGACGGCGCGCAGCAGGCGTGGGTGCGGGGTCATCGGGACGCGCTTGCGCTGCTGGTCCGCAACCTGCTCGACAACGCGGTCAAGTACACGCCCGCCGGCAAGCGCATCCGCCTGCGCCTGGAACAGGCGCAGGGACGGACCACGCTGCTGGTCGACGACGAAGGCCCCGGCATCCCGCCGCAAGAGCGCGAGCGCGTGTTCGACCGCTTCTACCGCATCGAGGGCAATGGCGAACACGGCAGCGGACTGGGGCTTGCCATCGCGCGCGCCATCGCCGACCGGCACGGCGCGACGATCGAGCTGCATGATGCGCCGTCCGGCCCGGGGCTGCGCGTGAAGGTGATTTTCCCGACTTAAGATTCCCCTAAGTGTCAGGCCCGAAGATAGCGCCATGTCCTTCAACATGAACGCAGGAGCCGACATGAAGACCTCCCAAATGAAGCCCTCGCGCCTGGTGATGGCGCTGCTGGCAGCAGGCGCCATTGGCGGCGCCGGCGCGACCGCCGTCATCGGCGGCGTTTCGATGGCGGCCACCGCGCCGGCCGCCACCGCCTCCTTCCAGACGATCAGTCCGTCCACCCCGCCCAACTTCGCGCAGATTACGCGCGACTACGGCCCGGCCGTCGTGAACATCAGTGTCAGCGGCACGCGCAAGGTGTCCGCCGAAGACATGGACCCGTTCGCCCAGTTCTTCGGCCAGTTCCCCGGCGGACGCGGCCAGATGCCCTCCCGCGAGGTGCCGATGCGCGGCGAAGGCTCCGGCTTCATCGTCAGCAGCGACGGCATCATCCTGACCAATGCGCACGTGGTGCAGGACGCCAAGGAAGTCACGGTGAAGCTGACGGACCGCCGCGAATTCAAGGCCAAGGTGCTGGGCTCGGATCCGCAGACCGACGTCGCCGTGATCAAGATCGACGCCAAGAACCTGCCCGTGGTCAAGGTGGGCGACGTCAACCAGCTGCAGGTGGGCGAATGGGTGCTGGCCATCGGCTCGCCCTATGGCCTGGAAAACACCGCCACGGCGGGCATCGTCAGCGCCAAGGGCCGCTCGCTGCCCGACGACACCTCGGTCCCGTTCATCCAGACCGACGTGGCGGTCAACCCCGGCAACTCCGGCGGCCCGCTGTTCAACGACCGCGGCGAAGTCGTGGGCATCAATTCGCAGATCTACAGCCGCACGGGCGGGTTCCAGGGCCTGTCCTTCTCGATCCCGATCGACGTGGCCTACAAGATCAAGAACCAGATCCTCGAACACGGCAAAGTGCGCCACGCCAGGCTGGGCGTGACGGTGCAGGAGGTGAACCAGGACCTGGCCGACTCCTTCAAGCTGGATTCCCCCACGGGCGCGCTGGTGTCCAGCGTCGAAAAGGGCAGCGCCGCGGCCAAGGCCGGCCTGCAGCCGGGCGATGTGGTCCGGGAGATCGACGGCAAGACCATCGTGTCCTCGGGCGACTTGGCCTCCACCATCACGCTGGCCTCGCCGGGCGAGAAGATCAAGCTGGACATCTGGCGCAACGGCGCGCACAAGGAACTGGTCGCCACCCTGGGCGGCGTCCCCGCGGACAAGACGCAGGCGTCGGCGGGAGACCAGGAAGTGCAGCGCGGCCAGCTCGGCCTGGCGCTGCGGCCGCTGAGCCCGCAGGAGCAGCAGGCGGCGGGCGCCGAAGGCCTGCTGATCGAACGGTCCATCGGGCCGGCCGCCAAGGCCGGCATCGAAGCCGGCGACGTGCTGCTGTCCTTGAACGGGGTGCCCGTGCACAACGTCGGGCAGGTCAAGGAGGCGCTGTCCAAGGCCGGCAAGACCGTTGCGCTGCTGGTGCAGCGCGGCGAAGACAAGATCTTCGTGCCGGTGCAGATCGGCTGAGGTCGGTTGGCCCTCTTCCCGAGGGCCGCCGCTATTCCGCGTCGGGCTGCTTGCCCGGCGCGGCCGCATCGAAGGCCGACAGCTCGCCGCAGGCCGCAACGATGCGCCCAATATTGGGCATGGCCGACAGATCGCATCCGAAACGCTGCGCGTTGGCCACCTGGGGCACCAGGCACACATCGGCGAGCGTCGGCGCATCCCCATGGCAGAAGCGGCCGGTGGCGCTGGAATTCGCCAGTTGCGCCTCCAGGGCTTGCAGGCCTTGATGCACCCAATGCTGGTACCAGGCGGTCTTGGCGTCCTCGTCCACGCCCAGGGTGTGCTTCAGGTACTTCAGCACGCGCAGATTGTTCAGCGGATGCGTATCGCAGGCGATCCCCAGGGCCAGGTCCCGCACGCGCGCGCGGCCGATCGCGTCGGCCGGCAGCAACGGGATCTGCGGATGCGTTTCTTCCAGGTATTCGATGATGGCCAGCGATTGCCCGATGACCGCGTCGCCATCGACCAGCGTCGGCACCAGGCCTGTCGGATTCATTTTGCGGTAATCGGCCGACAGCTGCTGCCCGCCATCCTTCAGCAGGTGCACCGGCACGTACTCATAGGGCAGGCCCTTCAGGTTGAGGGCGATGCGCACGCGGTACGCGGCCGAACTGCGGAAGTAGCTGTACAACTGCATGAAGTCTCCTTGATGTTCTGTTCCGGGGCCGCCCGCGGCGGCGCCCGCGCGCCTATTCCAGCGATTCCGTTTGGGCCGACTTGCGCGACAGCCCCTTGGGCAGCGGGAACGCCACGTTCTCCTCCAGGCCCGGCATCGTGCGCACCGACACCGCGCCCAGTTCCTTGACGCGTTCGATCACCTGCTGCACCAGGATCTCGGGCGCCGAGGCGCCTGCCGTCACGCCGATGCGCTTGCGGCCGACCAGCCAGGCCGGATCGATGGACTGCGCGCCATCGATCAGGAAGGACGCCACGCCCTTGCGTTCGGCCACCTCGCGCAGGCGGTTCGAGTTGGAGCTGTTGGGACTGCCGACCACCAGCACCAGGTCGCAATCCGGCGCCATCACCTTGACCGCGTCCTGGCGGTTCTGGGTGGCATAGCAGATGTCGCTTTTCTTGGGTTCGATGATGCTGGGAAAGCGCGCCTTGAGCGCCTGGGACACCGCCGCGGCGTCATCCACGGACAGGGTGGTCTGCGTGACGTAGGCGAGGTTCTCCGGGTCTGCCACTTGCAGGCCGGCGACGTCTTCCGCCGTCTCGACCAGGTACATGCCGCCCTGGGCCTGGCCCAGCGTGCCCTCGACCTCGGGATGGCCCTTGTGGCCGATCATGATGATCTCGCGCCCCGCCGCCCGCATGCGCGCGACTTCGATATGGACCTTCGTGACGAGCGGGCACGTAGCGTCGAAAACCTGCAGGCCTCGCGCCTCGGCCTCGGCCCGCACCGCCTTGGAAACGCCGTGGGCGGAAAACACCACGATGGAACCCGTGGGCGCATCGTCCAGCTCGTCGATGAAGACGGCGCCCTTGGCGCGCAGGTCTTCCACCACATAGCGGTTGTGGACGATCTCGTGGCGCACGTAGATCGGCGCGCCATGCAATTCGAGGGCGCGCTCGACGATATCGATGGCGCGATCCACGCCCGCGCAGAAGCCGCGCGGCTGCGCCAGCAGGACTTCGGCGTCGGAAGCGGTTACAGCCTGGCTCATCAGAGCACCCCCAGGAGCGCCACGTCGACCCGCAGGCTGATGCCCGCGAGCGGGTGGTTGAAATCGAACAGCGCCGATTCCTCGTTGATTTCCTTCAGGACGCCCGAATAGCGTCCGCCATTGGGCGCGGTGAATTCCACCAGGTCGCCCGGCTCGAACGTGGCGTCGGCGCCCGCGTGCTCGGCGAGCATCGCGCGCGTGACGCGCTGGATGAGCTCGGGATTGCGCTCGCCGTAGGCGTCGGCCGGCGCCACGGTGACGCTGAAGCGCTCGCCCTCGGCGCGGCCGATCAACGCCGCCTCCAGGCCGGGCGCCCACTGGCCGCTGCCCATTTGCAGCGTGCCGGGACGGCCGTCGAAGGTGTCGGCGAACACCGAATCCTTGCCTGGGCCGGAGGCCAGCGTAATCCGGTAGTGCAGCGTCAGGTAGGAATCCGGACGGACCAAAACGTTCACTTCATTAGAGGCGGTGCTCAAGATCTGCCACCGTATAGGCAATTGAATAAACCTTGATTTTAGAGCCTCTTATGAAATTGTCCGTTCGGCTGCAAAAACATGAGCGTCCCCGGGAGCGGCTGATGCGCCACGGCGCCGCCGCGCTCCAGGATGCGGAGCTGCTCGCCGTCACCCTGCGCACGGGGATTCCCGGCCTGCACGTCGTGGAATTATGTAACCGGCTGCTGAGGCAGTTCGGCGGCCTGCGGGGCCTGCTGGGGGCCGCGCCCGAAGAATTGATGGCGGTTCCTGGCCTGGGAGCCGCCAAGGCCTGCATGCTTGCCGCCCTGCTGGAACTGGCCCGCCGCGCCATCGAAGAGGAACTGCCGCGGGTGTGCAGCCTGGACCAGCCCTGGCAGGTAAAACAATATTGCAAAGTCGCGCTGGGGCACCGCCGGGTGGAGCACTGCATCGCCCTCTACCTGGACAACCAGCTGCGGCTGATCGCCACCGGCGAGCTGGCGCGCGGCACGCTGTCGCAAGCCTCGGTCTATCCCCGCGAGGTCGTGCGCGAGGCCCTGCGCCATCACGCCGCCGCCCTCATCGTCGCCCATAACCACCCTTCGGGCGTGGCCGAGCCCAGCGCCGCCGACCACAGTTTCACCCAGCACCTGAAAAAGGCGCTGGCCCTGGTGGACATCAAGCTCGTGGACCACCTGGTGGTGGCCGGCGGCACCGTGGTGTCCATGGCGGAGCGGGGCAGCCTGTAGGCCCGCTGCGGCATGCGCCGGAATTCGTTAGACTACCGCCCGTTATTGCTTTAGGCTTAACCTAATTCCGGCATCACGCGACCTTTTTCCGCCCGACATGAAGCGCCTGTGGGATATTTCCCCGCCCGTCTCCGCTGCTTCGCCTGTCTTTCCAGGCGACACACCATACCGCCAGCAATGGAAATGGTCGCTTGAGCCCGGCTGCCCGGTAAACGTCAGCGAGATCACGCTGTCGCCGCATATCGGCGCGCATGCCGATGCGCCCCTGCACTACCAGAATGGCGCCGCCGCCATCGGGTCCGTTGCGCTGGAGCCCTTCCTGGGTCCTTGCCGCGTCATCCACGCCATCGACTGCGGCCCGCTCATCACCGTCGATCACCTGGCCCATGCCGCCCTGAACCTGCCGCCCCGCGTGTTGGTCCGCACGGCCAAGCATGCCGCGCAAGACTGGTGGACCGACGATTTTTCCGCCTACGCCCCCCAGACCATCGAATGGCTCGCCGAACGCGGCGTCATGCTGATCGGGCTGGATACGGCCAGCATCGACCCCGCGTCCAGCAAGACCCTGGACAGCCACCACACGATCTTGCGGCACGATATGCGGGTACTGGAAAACCTGGTGCTCGATGCCGTGCCGGAGGGCGATTACGAATTGATCGCCCTGCCGTTGGCGCTGGTCCAGGCGGATGCCAGCCCGGTACGCGCAGTCCTGCGCGAACTGTAGGCCGGTCCGACGGACATCGGGCGGCGCAACGCAATCTTCCCGCCGCCCCATTCTGGAAGCACCACAATGAGACATCATCCCGCCCCTCTCGCGGCGCCGGCCCGCGCCCGCCGCCACGCGCCGCGCTGGCGCGCCCTGCCCGCATCCGCGCGACGCGCCGCGCCGCCCTGCCAGGGAGGCCGCGCATGAGCCAGACCGAACGCCCCGAAGACATCGTCCGCGAGGAAAAGGCGCAGCTGGATTTCACGCGCGACATGACCTACGGCGACTACCTGCACCTGGACGCCCTGCTGGGCGCGCAGCACCCGCTGTCGCCCGAGCACAATGAAATGCTCTTCATCATCCAGCACCAGACCAGCGAACTCTGGATGAAGCTGATGCTGCATGAATTGCGCGGCGCGATCGACAACGTGGCGGCCGACCGCCTCCAGCCCGCCTTCAAGATGCTGGCCCGGGTCAGCAAGATCATGGAGCAGCTGGTGCACGCCTGGGACGTGCTGGCGACCATGACACCGCCCGAATACTCCGCGCTCCGTCCCTATCTTGCGCGCTCCAGCGGATTCCAGAGCTACCAATACCGCCAGATCGAATTCCTGCTGGGCAACAAGAACGCCGCCATGCTCAAGCCGCACGAACACCGCGCGGACCTGCTGGCCCAGGTGCAAGAGGCCTACGAGGCGCCCTCCCTGTACGACGAAGCGCTGCGGCTGCTGGCGCGCCGGGGCCTGGACGTGCCCGCCGACCATCTCCGGCGGGACTGGACCCAGCCCTATCAATCCTCGGAAGGGGTCGAGGCGGCCTGGCTGGCCGTCTACCGGCAACCCGAGCGCTACTGGGACCTTTATCAACTGGGCGAAAAGCTGACGGACCTGGAAGACGCGTTCCGGCTGTGGCGATTCCGCCACGTCACGACGGTCGAACGGGTCATCGGTTTCAAGCGCGGCACGGGCGGCACTTCGGGCGTCGCCTACCTGCGCCGCATGCTGGAAGTGGTGCTGTTCCCCGAGATCTGGAAGCTGCGCACGGATCTCTGAGGCACCGCTTTCTTATGGCCCCATTTTCCGGCGGACGGCGCCCCGCCGCTTCCCGCCGGTTTTCCTTGGCCCATAAAAAATTCCCATGCTAGAATTCAGGGTTACTTTTTGGATACGTGGCTAGCGCCGAAGTTGGATGCTTGGCGTCCTGGCTGGCGACCCTAACAACCGAGGAAGGCTCGAAAGAGCCCTAGGAAAGCACCATGAAAGAAGGCATTCACCCCGAATACCGCGAAGTCGTCTTCGCCGACCTGCAAACGGGCAGCAAGTTCATCACCCGTTCGACCGTGCAAACGCGCGAAACCATCGATCTGGACGGCAAGACGTACCCGCTCTTCAAGTGCGACGTGACCTCCGAATCGCACCCGTTCTACACGGGCGCCCAGACGCGTATCGTCGAAACCGGCCGCGTGGAAAAGTTCCGCGCCCGCTTCGCCCGTACCGCCGGCACGGTCAAGTCCGCTTCCTGATCCTGTCGCTCCCGCAGGAGCCACAGCAAAAAGGCAGCCTTCGGGCTGCTTTTTTTTCCTCCCTAGCCGCCTATTCCCGCGCTGGGGGCTAGCGCAACCCGACCACTCGGTTACATTAACGCCCGTGTCCCCACTATCCTTTTCCACACCGGCCCGGCTGACGTCCGTGGCCACCGCGAAACTGCCCAGGCTGATACTCCTGGGCTTGCTGCTGGCCTATATCGTGGCCGGCCTGTTCATGCGCGACCCGTGGAAAACGGACGATGCGGTCGGACTGGCGACCATGATCACGGCGATCCGCGAAGGCGGCATCACCTGGCTACTGCCGCAGGTCGGCCTGCTGGCTCACGCCGAGGAAGGCCCGTTGATCACCTGGGTGGGCGCATTCTGCATCTGGCTGTTCGGCCCGATCATCGGCGACATCCCCGCCGGCCGCCTGCCCAACCTGCTGTGGTTCGCGATCACCACCACCAGCGTGTGGTACGGCACCTATCTTCTGGGCCGCCGCGCCGAAGCCCAGCCTCTTGCGCTGCCCTTCGGCGGCGAACCCGAACCGCGCGACTACGGCCGCATGCTGGCGGACGCCGCGCTGCTCCTGCTGCTCGCCACCGTCGGCATCCTACAGCGCACCCATGAAACCACCGTCGTGCCCGCAATCATGGCGTGGCAGGCGCTCGCCTTCTATTCGCTGGCCCGCAGCGTGGACCGCCCCTTCACGGGCTGCACCACCCTGGGCATCGCCCTGGCCGCCAGCTTCCTGACCCGCGGCTGGGTCGGCGCGATCCCCATCATGGTCGGCTCGCTGCTGGCCTTCTACCCGCGCACCCAGCTGTGGCGCTGCCGCCGCTGGCTGCCCTGGGCGGCGCTGGTCACCCTCGTCCTGATCCTGGCCTGGTGGATCCCCGCCAGCCATGGCAGCGAATACTGGATCCGCAACTGGAAGACCTGGAACCTGTCGTCCTTCGCATTGCCTTCCTGGCACGACATGGGCCGCACGCTGCGCGATCTCCCCTGGTATCTATGGCCGACCTGGCCGCTCGCCCTGCTGGCCATCTGGCGCTGGCGCTCCTGGATCTACGCGCCCCATATCTGGCTGCCGCTGACCCTGCTGGCCTGCTCCACGCTGGTGCTGTTCGGCCTGGAAGAGGCCACGGACGCCGAGTACGTGCTGCTGGCCGCCCCCTGCGCCGTGCTGGCCGCCTTTTCGCTGCCGACGCTGCGCCGCGGCGTGGTCAACACGCTGGACTGGTTCGCCGTCATGTGCTTTTCCCTGACCGCCGCCACCGTCTGGCTCGGCTGGGTCGCCCTGCACTTCCACTGGCCCGCGCAGATCTCGCGCAACATCGCCCGCCAGACCACGGGCTACGAACCGGTCATTTCCTGGGTCGCCTTCGCGCTGGCCCTGGTATTCACGCTGGCCTGGATCGCCCTGGTCGTGTGGCGGCTGCGCGTGAAACCCCAGGCGCTGTGGCGCGGCACCGTGCTGTCGGCGGGCGGACTGACCGTGACCTGGATCCTGCTCGTGCTGCTGTGGCAGCCGGCGGTCGACTACGCGCGCAGCTATCGCACCGTGTCGGGCCAGCTGGCCCAGGCGCTGGAGCAGAACATCCGTCCGGGCGAATGCGTGCGGGGCCTGAGCCTGGGCAGCGGCCAGCGCGCCTCGTTCCTGATCTTCAATAATCTGACGTTCACGTTCGACGCGAAGTGCACGCTGATCCTGCAGCAGACGAGCAACCAGAGCCTGCGCGACAACACCGCCGCCTATAGCGAAGGCGCCGACGTGCTGTGGCAGGGCGGCCGGCGGGCGGACCGGCAGGAGGTATTCCGCCTGCTTCGCATCGGTTCGAACCGATGACGCCGGCGCCCGCCGCGCCGATGACCTTCGGCGCCACCCTGCGAGGCATCGCCAAGCAGGCCTGGCCGGTGCTGGTCAGCCAATGGGCCGGCATCTCCTTCGGGGTGCTGGACACCGCCATGACGGGCCATTCCAGCGCCGACGACCTGGCCGCCATGGCCCTGTCCGCGTCCATCTACATCACCATCTTCGTCGGACTGATGGGGGTGGTGCATGCCCTCATCCCCATCCTGGCCCAGCACTTCGGCGCGGGCCAGAATCTCGAGGTGGGACGCAGCTGGGGCCAGGGCGTCTGGCTGGCCCTCGGCCTGTCCGTCGCGGGCGCGGCCCTGATGCTGTTCCCCGACATGTGGCTATCGCTGTCGGGCGCGGTCGACCCCGCGGTGCGCGCGCGCGTCGGCTCCTATCTGCAGGCCCTGGTGCTGGCCCTGCCGGCCGCGCTGGTGTTCCGCACCATTTACGCGCTGGGCACCTCGGTGTCGCGGCCCAAGCTGGTGATGGCGATCAACCTGACGGCCATCGGCTTCAAGGCCTTTTTCAACTGGGTACTCATCTACGGCAAGCTGGGCCTGCCGGCTATGGGCGCCACCGGCGCCGGCCTCGCGACCGCGATGGTCTCGTGGATCAGCCTGGGACTGGGGCTGTGGGTCATCACGCACGACCGCTACTACCGGCGCTTCAAGCTGCGGGTGGGCAGGCCCGACTGGAAGACGCTGAAAGAACTGCTGCGCCTGGGCATCCCCATGGGCGGCTCCTATCTGGTGGAAGTGTCGGCCTTCACGTTCATGGCCCTGCTGGTCGCGCGCGAAGGCACTTTCGTGACCGGCGGCCACCAGATCATGTCGAACCTGGCCGCTCTCTGCTACATGATGCCCATGGCGCTGGGCGTGGCCACCGCCGCACTGACCGCGCAGGCCATCGGCGCCGGCAACCTGGACCATGCGCACCGCACCGGCATGGCGGGCCTGACGCTCGGCATCCTGGGCGCCCTGCTGACGGCCGCGGTGCTGCTCATCGGCCGGCCGCTCATCCTGGCGGCCTATACCGACAACCCCGGGGTGGCGGCCGTGGCGACCACGCTGCTGGCCGTGCTGCCCCTGTTCCACCTGTTCGATTCGATGCAATGCATCAACTCCTACCTGCTGCGCGCCTACAAGGTGGCGGTGGTGCCCCTGCTGCTGCAGATGGTCGCGCTGGCGGGCGTGGGCCTGATCGGCGGCTGGTGGTTCGGCTTCGGCCCGGGCCGCGGCGGCCTGGACGGCCTGCGCGCCGTCCTCGTGCCCGGCTCGCCCCAGGGCGCCGGCAGCATGTGGCTGATGGCCATGGTCGGCCTGGCGCTTTCCGCCGCCCTGCTGCACTACTGGTATCGGCGCATCGTGCGCGCCGCGATAAGGTAGCGCAAGAAAAAGCAGCCCTGGGGCTGCTTTTTTCTTGCCGGGCTCAAGAGCCCTCCAGGGAGCGCCTCCCTATTTCGGACGCTTGTCGATCACGCGGCGGGCCTTCCCGGTCAGCGTGCGTTCCACATGGCCCGCATCCGACACCTGGATGCGCGCGCTGACGCCGATGTGCGTCTTGACCGCGTGCTGGAGTTGCTTGCCCAGGCTCGCGCGGTCGGCATCCGACAGGTTCGAGAACTCGGCCCGCAGCTCGGTCAGGATTTCGAGCTCGTCCAGGTTGCCGGTGCGCGACAGCACCAATTGGTAGTGCGGCGCCAGCTGGGCGATCTTCAGGACCAGCTCCTCGACCTGCGTCGGGAACATGTTCACCCCGCGCACGATCAGCATGTCGTCGCTGCGGCCGGTGATCTTGCCGATGCGGCGCATGCTGCGCGCCGTCGGCGGCAGCAGGCGGGTCAGATCGCGCGTGCGGTAGCGGATGATGGGCATCGCTTCCTTGGTCAGCGAGGTGAACACCAGTTCGCCGGGCTCGCCTTCGGCCACGGGTTCGCCCGTGTCCGGATTGATGATCTCGGCGTAGAAGTGGTCTTCCCAGACCACAGGGCCATCCTTGGTTTCGACGCATTCGCTGGCGACCCCGGGGCCCATCACTTCGGACAGGCCGTAGATGTCCACGGCGTCGATGCCGGCTTCGGCCTCGATGTCGGCGCGCATCTGGCCGGTCCAGGGCTCGGCGCCGAAAATCCCGATGCGCAGCGAACTTTGACGCGGGTCAATCCCCTGGCGGCGCTGTTCCTCCAGAATATTGCAGAAATAGGAGGGCGTGACCATGATGATGTCCGGACGGAAATCATTGATCAGCTGCACCTGCTTTTCCGTCTGCCCGCCCGACATCGGAATGACCGTGCAACCCAGGCGTTCCGCGCCGTAATGCGCGCCCAGGCCGCCCGTGAACAGGCCGTAGCCGTACGCGACGTGGATCGTGTCGCCGGGCTTGCCGCCGGCGGCCCGGATCGAGCGCGCCACGAGGTTGGCCCAGTTGTCCAGGTCGCTCTTGGTATAGCCCACCACCGTCGGCTTGCCGGTGGTGCCGCTGGACGCATGGATGCGCGAGACGCGCTCGCGCGGCACGGCGAACATGCCGAAGGGGTAGTTTTCGCGCAGTTCCTTTTTCGTCGTGAAGGGGAACTTCGAAATGTCGGACAGCTGCTTCAAGTCATCGGGGTGGACGCCGACCTCGTCGAACGCCTTCTTGTAATGCGGGACGTTCTCGTAGGCATGCTTGAGCGACCACTTCAGCCGCTCCAGCTGCAAGGCGCGCAACTCATCCTGGCTGGCATGCTCGATGGGGTCCAGCCCCGGCTTGCTCATGGTGTTGGACATGATTATCTCTCTCCTGAAATTCTCTCTCTCTACGCGGAGCCCGGTCACGCGGCACGCGGGGAAATCCGCGCGCGCACGGCCGGGCCGGCGGCCTTGTCTTCGGTTGGATGGTTGTGGGCTCAAGCGTCCGCGGGGACTCCGACGATCTGGCCTTTGATGCGGTACGAGCGGCCCCGGAACAGGGCCACGTTGCGTCCGTCCTGATTGGTGACCGTTACGTCGTAGACGCCGGTGCGCCCGGCGAGCGAACGTTCCTGGGCCACCGCGGTCAGCAGGTCGCCCTCGAACCCAGGCGCCAGGTAATCGATGGTGCAGCCGGAGGCCACGGTACTGACGTTGCGTGAATTGCAGGAAAACGCAAAAGCGCTATCGGCCAGCGCGAAGATGAAGCCGCCGTGGCAGGTCTTGTGCCCGTTCAGCATATCGGGGCGCACGCGCATCGTCAGGCGCGCGTAGCCCGGCCCCATTTCCTCGACTTTCATGTCCAGGCCCTGCGACGCGGCGTCGCCCGCGTACATCACGGTGCCCACGGCCTGCGCAAGCTCCTGCGGATCGGCCGGTACGTCAACGGCGGGAACGTGTGCGTTCATCATTGCCCCTTGAACTGCGGTTCGCGCTTGCCCAGGAAGGCGTCCACGCCTTCCGCGTAGTCCGCGCTGCGGCCCAGCTCGCGCATCATGTCGCGCTCCAGGTCCAATTGAGTGGAAAGATCGTTGCCCAGGCTGGCCTGGATGGCCCGCTTGGTGAACGCCAGCCCCTTGGTGGGGGCCTGGGAGAAATGCCGGGCCAGCCGGTCCAGCGCGGCGTCGAACGCCTCGTCCGGCACGCACTGCCAGATCAGGCCCCATTCCTGGGCCTGCTGGGCGCTGAGCTTGTCGCCCAGCATGGCCAGCCCCATGGCGCGGGCGCGGCCGACCAGGCGCGGCAGTGCGAAGGTGCCGCCGGTGTCGGGGATGAGGCCCAGCTTGCAGAACGATTGGATGAAGCTGGCCGATGCCTTGGCGATGACGATGTCGCCGGCGAAGGCCAGGTTGGCGCCCGCCCCCGCCGCCACCCCGTTCACGCCCACGACGACGGGCATGGGCAGGGCATTGAGGCGGCGCACCAGCGGCGCGTAGAACTTGTCGACGGTTTCGCCCAGATCGGGCGGGGTGCCGTCGGCGGCGGGCTTGCGCTCGCTCAGGTCCTGGCCCGCGCAGAAGCCGCGGCCCGCGCCGGTCAGCACCAGCACGCGGGCGCCCTCCGCTTCAACGCGGGTCAGTGCGTCGGCGACTTCGCCATGCATGTTGGCGGTGAAGCTGTTCAGCTTGTCCGGGCGGTTCAGCGTCAGGCGCGCAATGCCGCCGGACAGGTCGAATTGAATATCTTGATAGCTCATCTCAGTTATCCATTGCGGGCACGCCACTCGCATCAAAAATCAGCCCCCCCCTAGCCGGGCAGCGCGGCGCCGGCTTTGCCGGTCCGCCGCTGCGCCCCCTGGAAGGGGAAGCGCGCAGCGCTTCGGGGGGTGGGCTTAAATATGACGACGGGTTTGCACCACGCGGAAGCGGTTCGATACGAAGGCCGAGTCGGACAGCGCGGCATTCGCCGCCGGATTGGCGCCGGTGCCGTGGAAATCGCTGAAGGCCGCGGTCTGGTTGACGAATACCGCGCCCGTCAGGTTGAGCGACAGGGAGACGCCGGAGACCTCGGCCGCGTCCTGCACCTGTTCGGCGACGGAGTCGTCCGTGGTGTAGGCCGACAGGGACAGCGCGCCATGCTGGATGACGCTGTCGCGCGCCAGCTGGATACTGTGGGCGGTGGAATCGGTGGCCACCACGAACGCGATCGGGCCGAACCACTCCTGGCTGATGGCGTCGTTGCCGGCTTCGGCGCGCAGCAGCAGCGGCGTGCGGATGCGGGCGTTCTCGAATTGCGGGTGGGCAAGCGTCTTGCTGTCGGTCACCACGGGCAGCCCCAGCGCGCGCGCCTTTTCGATGCGGGCGACAACGCCTTCGTTCTGGATGGCGCCGGTCAGCTCGACGGCCTTCGCGGCGTCGGCGCTGACCTTCTCCAGCGCCGTGCCGAGCGCGGCCGCGACGTCGTCGAAGCTCACGCGGCCTTCCGGCGTCTCGATGCCGTCGCGCGGCACATAGATGTTCTGCGGCGCCGTGCACATCTGGCCCGAATACAGGGCCAGCGAGAACGCCAGGTTGCGCGCCACGCCCTTCAGGTCGGCGGCGGAATCGATGATGACCTGGTTCACGCCGGCCTTCTCGGTGTAGACCAGCGCCTGGCGGGCGTTGTTCTCGAGCCAATCGCCGTTGGCGGAACTGCCGGTGAAGTCGATGATCTTGACGGCGGGATCCAGCGCCAGTTTCTGCGCCGTGTCATCGCCGGCCTCGTGGGCGGCCAGCAGCACCACGTCCGGATCGAAGCCGGCTTCCTGCAGCACTTCGCGCGCCACCTTCACGGTGATGGCCAGGGGCAGGATCGCGCCGGGGTGCGGCTTCACGATGACCGTGTTGCCGGTGGCCAGGCTGGCGAAGAGGCCCGGGTAGCCGTTCCAGGTCGGGAAGGTGGAGCAGCCGATCACCAGCGCGACGCCGCGCGGCACCACGGTGAACTGCTTTTCCATGCGGATCGGGTCGTTCTTGCCCTGGGGCTTTTCCCAGACGGCCACGCCCGGGATGCGCGACATCTCTTGCCAGGCGTAGGTAACGGCTTCGAAGCCGCGGTCCTGCGCGTGCGGGCCGCCGGCCTGGAAGGCCATCATGAAGCCCTGGCCGGTCGTGTGCTGGACCGCATAGGCGATTTCGAAGCTGAGCTTGTTCAGGCGGGCCAGGATCTCGAGCGACACGCCCACCCAGGCGCGCGGGCCGGCGCGACGCCAGCTTTCGAGCGCCCGCTTGGACGACGCGACCAGCTTGTCGGCCGGCACATGGGGATAGGTGATGCCAAGATCGAAACCGTAGGGCGACTGCTCGCCGCCCACGGTGCCGTCGGCGTCGCGCAGGTCCAGCGGGAAGGGCTTGCCGCGCAAGGCCTCGAACGCGGCGCGACCGTCGTCATTGGCGGTTTCGCCATAGTTGCGCGGGCTGGGCGATTCGGCGTAGGGGCTCCAGTAGCCGCGCAGGGCGGCCGCGGCCATGGCTTGTTCCAGCAGGGGCTGGTGGCGTTCGAAGAATTCTTGGGACACTGCGTCTCTCCAGATGAATGGGTTTTTTCTGCCTGGCGCGGGCCGGGTCAGGTTTCCTGGTCGAAGTCGATGACCAGGCGGTCGCTGACCGGGAAGCTCTGGCAACTGAGGATGAAGCCGCGCGCCACTTCGTAGTCTTCGAGGGCGAAGTTGGCGTCCATGTCCACCTCGCCCTCGATCACCTTGCAGCGGCAGGTGGAGCACACCCCGCCCTTGCACGAATACGGCAGTTCTATTCCTTGCGCCAGCGCCGAATCCAGCACGCTGTCTTTGTTCTTGTCGATAACGAACATACGGCTGTGGCCGTCCTGCACCACCGTCACCTCGCACTGCCCCTTGCCGGGCGCCTGGCGGGCGTCCTGGCCGGTGCGCAGCGCGCGCGGCCCCTTCGGCGCGCCGAAGAGTTCGAACTTGATGTTCGATTTCGGGATGCCGCGGGCCTGCAACCTCTCGACCACGCTTTCGGTCATGGTCTGCGGGCCACAGACAAAAGCGTAATCGATATCCTCGGGGCTCATCCAGGCCGACATCAGCTGGTCGACTTTGTCCCCATCAAGGCGGCCATTGAACAGTTCGATGTCCTGGGTTTCGCGGCTCATGATGTAGACCAGCGAGAAACGCTCCATGTAGAGGTTCTTCAGGTCTTCGATCTCTTCGCGGAACAGCACCGCCGACGAGGCGCGATTGCCGAAGAACAGCGTGAACTTGCTGCGCGGCTCGGTGGACAGCGCCGTCTTGACCAGCGAAAACACCGGCGTGATGCCGCTGCCTACGGCGAACGCCACATAGTGGCGTTCGTTTTCCGGCGAAAAATCGACGGTGAAGTTGCCCGCTGGCGCCATGACTTCCAGCGTCTGGCCCGGCTGCAGTTCGTGGTTGGCCCAGCTGGAAAATACGCCTTCGTCCACCTTCTTGATCGCCACGCGCAAAAGCTTGTCGTGGGGCGCGGAACAGATCGAATAGGAGCGGCGCTGCTCCTGGCCGTTCAGTTGCGTGCGCAACGTCAGGTACTGGCCGGGCAGAAAGGCGAATTCCTCCGCCAGCGCCTCGGGCAGCTCGAAGGTGACGACAACCGCGTCGCGCGTATTGCGCGCGACGGAGGCCACCGTCAATGAATGGAATGGGTTCTGGCTCATCTCGAAACCGCTCTTAGTGAGTCTTGAAATAATCGAAGGGCTCGCGGCAGGACACGCAGCGATACAGCGCCTTGCACGAGGTGGACCCGAAATTGCTGACCAGGCGCGTGTCTTTCGAGCCGCAGCGCGGGCAGGCGATGGCGGGGCCGGCGGCGCGCCGGCTGATGCCCGAGATGTCGACGGCGCGTTCGGCGGGCGCGGCGATGCCGTAGCCCTTGAGCGCCTCGCGTCCCTTCTCGCTCATCCAGTCCGTGGTCCAGGCCGGCGCCAGCCGGGTCTGCACGCGCACCTCGGCAATGCCGTGGCGCGCCAGCGTCTGCTGGATGTCCTGGGTGATTTCGCGCATGGCCGGACAGCCGGAATAGGTCGGGGTGATGACGACGACACAAGCGCCGCCATCCCAGGACACGTCCCGCACCACGCCCAGATCCACCACGGACAGCACGGGGATCTCCGGATCGGGGACCTCCTGCAGCCAGGCGTAGACCTGGTCGGCGGAAACGGGCGCCAGCGCGTTCACCACTTCGCTCCGGGATAGGCGCGCGGCAGGAACTGCATTTCGGCCAGGACATAGCCCAGCTCCTCGGAATGCTTGCCCTGGCGGCCGCCGCGGTGGGCCAGGTGGTTGGCGGCGGCCTCGTCGGGCACCGTCAGCGTGGCTTCCTCGAGCACCTCGCGCACGTGGGCCAGCCAGGGCTGGCGCAGCGCGGCCAGCTCGCAGCCGATGCCTCGGGCCGCGACGTCCTGGTCGATGGCGTCGTCGGCGAACAATTCGCCCGTGAAGCGCCAGGCGTCGTCGATGGCGGCCTGCATCTTGGCGTGGCTTTCCGCCGTGCCATCGCCCAGGCGCACCACCATGTCCGACGAACGGCGCACGTGGTAAGTCACTTCCTTGATGGACTTGGCCGCGATGGCCGCGATGCGCTCGTCGGACGATTTTTCCAGGCGCTGCAGCAGGAAGTAGTGCCAGACGTCGAACAGGAACTGGCGCGCCATGGTGTCCGCGTAATTGCCGTTGGGCCGCTCCACCAACAGCACGTTGTGGAACTGGTGCGCGTCGCGCAGGTAGGCCAGCGCGTCTTCGTCGCGCCCGGCGCCCTCCACTTCGCCCGCCAGCGTCAGCCACATGCGGGCCTGGCCCAGCAGGTCCAGCGCGGTATTGGTCAGCGCCAGGTCTTCTTCCAGGATAGGGCCGTGGCCGGTCCAGGCGCCCAGCCGCTGCGACAGGATGAGCGACGAGTCGCCCAGGCGCAGCAGATATTCAAACAGAGTCTTGTCCATGTCTCCCCCGCCGCCTTACATGTGCTTGATTTCTTCGGGCATCGGGAAGAACGTGGGGTGCCGATAGACCTTGCTGTTGGCCGGCTCGAACAGCGGATCCTTGTCGCCCGGGCTGCTGGCGGCGATATCGGAGGCGCGCACCACCCAGATGCTCAGCCCTTCGTTGCGGCGGGTGTAGACGTCGCGGGCGTGGTTGATCGCCATTTCGGCGTCGGGGGCATGCAGGCTGCCGACGTGCTTGTGCGCCAGGCCGTGCTGGCTGCGGATGAATACTTCCCACAGGGGCCAGTCTTTGCTCATGATGGATGTCCTCGAATACCGGGCGCGCGCCGCGCGCCCTGATCTGCAATGGTTAGAAGAGTGAGTCCGGCCGCGCTGCCGCCCGAGCCGCAGCGCGGCCGCGCGGGGCCGGCGTTGCCGGTGCGCTTCGGGGGGTGGGCGTCATCCTCTCAGGCTGCTTTGCGCTCGGCCCGCTTGTCGGCGTAGGCGACCAGCGCCTCGCGCACCCAGGCGCCGTCCTCGTGCGCCTTGACGCGCGCCGCCAGGCGTTCGCGGTTGCACGGGCCGTTGCCCTTGAGCACCGCATAGAACTCGCTCCAGTCGATCTCGCCGAAATCGTAGTGGCCGCGCTCGGCATTCCACTTCAACTCGGGATCCGGAATGGTCAGCCCCAGGAACTCGGCCTGCGGCACGGTCTGGTCCACCATCTTCTGGCGCAGCTCGTCGTTGGAGAAAAGCTTGATCTTCCAGGCCATGGACTGGGCGCTGTTGGGGGAATCGGCATCGCTCGGACCGAACATCATCAGCGCGGGCCACCACCAGCGGTTGAGGGAATCCTGCACCATCGCCTTCTGTTCGGGCGTGCCGTGCAGGCACATCTGCATCAGCAGGTCGTAGCCCTGGCGCTGGTGGAAGGACTCTTCCTTACAGACGCGCACCATGGCGCGCGCGTACGGGCCATAGGAGCAGCGGCACAGCGGGATCTGGTTGATGATGGCCGAGCCGTCGACCAGCCAGCCGATCATGCCGATGTCGGCCCAGCTGAGCGTGGGGTAATTGAAGATGCTGGAGTACTTGGCGCGGCCGGCATGCAGATCGTCGATCAGGTCGTCGCGCGATACGCCCAGGGTTTCCGCGGCGCTGTACAGATAAAGCCCGTGGCCGGCCTCGTCCTGGACCTTGGCCAGCAGGATGGCCTTGCGCTTGAGCGAAGGCGCGCGGGTGATCCAGTTGCCCTCCGGCAGCATGCCGACGATTTCGGAATGCGCGTGCTGGGAAATCTGGCGCACCAGCGTCTTGCGGTAGGCCTCGGGCATCCAGTCCTTGGCCTCGATGCGGATACCGTCGTCGATGCGGCGCTGGAACGCCTGTTCCTGGCCTTCGAGCTGGTCCGCGGTCTTGACCTGCTTGACGCCGGTTTCGACGAGTTGAGCGTACATGTATGTCTCCTTGAGACGGTTTGCGAAAACGCAAAGCAAACGTTCCGCAGTGCCGTCATGTCATACGAGGATTATTTAATACAAAAAATTCATTGTCAAACTCAAATCTGTATCACATTAGATTTATGTATCATATTGCCGATCCCGATATCGGCCGCCCCAGGCCCCTTCTAATGGCAAACCCTCAGTCGCCCCTGGACCGCTTCCTGTCCCGCCTGATCAAGAACGATCCGCCGCGCGCGAAGTCGCTCTGCGTCAGCCTGCTCGGCGATGCCCTGGCGCCCCATGGCGGCGCCATCTGGCTGGGCGACCTGATCGAACTGCTGGCGCCGTTGGGCATCAATGAACGCTTGCTGCGCACCAGCGTGTTCCGGCTGGTCGCGCAGAACTGGCTGCAATCCGAACGCCATGGGCGCCGCAGCCTCTACCTGATTTCCGAACAGGGACTGCGCCACACGGCGCACGCCTCCCAGCGCATCTATGAGGGCGCGCCCCAGGAATGGAACGGGGAATGGACGCTGGTCGCGCTGCCGCGCACCGGCAACGGCCTGGCCGAACGCGCCGAGCTGCGCCGGGAACTGGTCTGGGAAGGCTTCGGCATGATCGCGCCCGGGCTCTTCGCCCACCCCCACACCGAGGCGCGCGCCGCGCACGACATCCTGGAAAAGCTGGGCATCCCGGACCGGGCCCTGGTGCTGTCCGCCCGCGACCTCGCCGGCGCTGGCGGCCTGCCGATAGCCAGCCTGGCCTCGCAGTGCTGGAACCTCGAAGACGTGGCCGAACAGTACCGGCTGTTCACCAAGAATTTCGGCCCGCTGGAAAAGCTGCTGGAGACCCCGCCTTCGCCGTCCGAGGCCTTCATCGTCCGCGTCATGCTGCTGCACAGCTGGCGCCGGATCGTCCTGCACGATCCGCAGCTGCCCGGGCCCATGCTGCCCGACAACTGGCCCGGCCACGCCGCCCGCGAGATCTGCGGCCGCATCTACTGGCGGGTCTTCGACGCCTCGGAAGCGCACCTGGACACCCTGGCCGGCCGCGACAACGAACGGTATACGCCGCTGGCGGCCGACATCGCATCGCGCTTCGGCGGCAGACCCGCCTGAAGCGAAAGGCCCGCGCGCCTTTCCCCATCGTCCGCCCCCGCGCCAACACGGCGCGCCGGCCGCGAGCCGGGACGGACCACGATCAGGCGCCGCCCTCTTCCGGCATCGCCACGCCCAGCGTGTCCACGTGCGATTCGCCAAGCACGTCAGCCGGCGCGTGGGCCAGGCCTCTGGCCCGGGCGATGAAGGACAAGGTCCAGCGCGCCCGGATCGGCCGTCCCAGGGCCTTCCCCGTATCCGCGTCGATGCCGCTGGGCACGTCCAGCGCCAGCACGGGCACGCCCCAGCCGTTGACCGTATCCACCAGCGCCTGCCAGCCGGCGCCCAGCGGACGATTCAATCCGATGCCGAACAGGCCATCGATGACCAGCCCGGGCACGAAGCCGGGCTCGGGCACGGACAGGGTGGACCCGCCCGCCGCAACCCAGCCGGCGTGCGCCCGGGCGGCATCGGCGGGCAGCCCTTGCGCGCCCGCGGGCAGCAATACCCGCACATCGCGGCCCATGGCGCGCAGCAGGGTTGCCGCCTCCAGGGCATCGCCCCCGTTGTTGCCTGGCCCGGCCACTGCCAGCACCGGCGCCTGCGGCCCGGCCCGCGCGGCGACGAACCGGGCCGCGGCCGCCCCGGCCAGGGGCATCAGCCGCCTGCCGCTGGCCAGGGCCTGGCGTTCGGCGTCACGGATCCGGGCTACGGAATAGGAAGTCTGCATGGCGGATACCTGGCGCTGTGGGGGCAAGACCGCAGGCCTGCCCCGAGGGCGAATGCGTGGAATTCACGCATTGCGCGGAAATTTACCAACGACTCATGGCCAAAGCGGCCTCTATCGCGGCGAATCCCCGAGGGTATCCGCCGCGGCTGGTCTGGCACGCATTTTGCGTCGTATGCGGAGCCGGTCCGAGCGGGACCGGGCGACTCAACCGAAGAGACTATACCAATGCGTTCCATGAGCATCATCTGCCCGAACGGGCACTTAGGATTCGCCCCGCTGCGCACCGAAAGCTTCCAGCTCGGCGTCGCCGCCGGCCCCGACTTCATCGCCGCCGATTCGGGCAGCGATGACGTGGGCCCGGTGCCTCTGGGTTCCGACACGTCCACCAGCCCGCAAGCGTGGCAGCGCCACGACCTCGAGCAGATGCTGTTGGCCGCCCGCAAGCTCGGCGTGCCCATGATCGTGGGCTCCGCCGGCGACACCGGCGCCAACAGCCGCGTCGACCTGTACGTGCGCCTCATCAAGGAGATCGCCGCCGAGCACGGGCTGGCGCCCTTCAAGATCGGCTACTTCTATTCGGAGGTGGACAAGGAGCGCGTGCGCAAGGCGCTGCGCGACGGCGTCCAGGTGGCCGGGCTGGACGGCTACGCCAACCTGACCGAAGCCGAACTGGACGCCACGGACCGCATCGTAGCGGTGGCCGGCGTGCACCCCTATGTCGAATTGCTGCAAGCCGGCGCGGACGTCATCGTCGGCGGTCGCAGCTCGGATGCCGCGGTGTTCGCCGCGCCCGCGCTGTATCGCGGCTACGACGCGGACAAGGCGTACTACCTGGGCAAGGTGTGGCGGCGATGAACCTGGCGTCTATCGAGACCTCCTGCACGGAGCCGATGCGGCGGAAGCGCCGGCTGTCCAGCAGCGTCAGGATCTTGGCCTGCATGACCGGATCCAGCTCCCGGATCTCGTCCAGGAACACGCTGCCGCCATTGGCCGCCTCGAGCAAGCCGGTCTTGCGCGCCACGGCTCCCGTGAACGCTCCGCGCTCATGGCCGAAAAGCTCGGATTCGAGCAGGTTGCCCGGAATGGCGGCGCAGTTGATCTCGGTATAGCCCTTGCTTGCCCGCGCCGACTGCGCGTGCAGGCTGCGGGCGACCAGCCCCTTGCCGGTGCCGGTTTCGCCGTAGATGAGGACGATGCTGGCCCTGCTCCGCGCGACCCGGCCCACCAGATCGCGCAACGCCGCCATCGATGGATGGTCCCCGATGAGCGGTTCGCAGGCGAACGCGGCGGTCGGCATGGGCGCTGAGGCTACACTTTCAGGAAGTGTTCGCGGTAGTACTTCAGTTCATCGATCGATTCGTAGATGTCCGCCAGCGCTTCGTGACGGCTCTTCTTCTCGAATCCCTTGTAGACCGCGGGGGCCCAGCGGCGCGCCAGTTCCTTCAGCGTGCTGACGTCCAGGTTGCGGTAGTGGAAGAACTGCTCCAGGCGCGGCATGTAAGCAAACATGAACCGGCGATCCTGGCTGATGGTGTTGCCGCAAAGCGGCGACTTGCCGGCCGGCACGTGCTGCGCGAGAAACGCCAACAGCGTATCCTCTGCCTGCGCCTCGGAGATGGTGGAAGCCTTGACCTTGTCGATCAGGCCGCTCTTGCCGTGGGTGGACTTGTTCCAGTTGTCCATGGCGTCGAGCAGGCTGTCCGGCTGGTGCACGACCAGCACGGGGCCTTCGGCCACGACCGTCAGGTCGGCCTCGGTCACGACGACGGCGACCTCGATGATGCGTTCTTTTTCAGGGTCCAGGCCGGTCATTTCCATGTCCAGCCAAACCAGGCGGTTTTCATTCACAGCCATATAATTTGCCTATAAAAACACCCCCGCGCCGCGCCCTCGGCTCGCAGCCCCAAAGGGGGCGCTTTCTGCCTTCGGACGGGCCCGGCGGTAAATGAACATCTCCACGCGGCGCTTTCGGCTTGCTGCCCCCGAGGGGCGTTTTTACCTAGGGGCGGCCCGGCGGTGGAAAATACCCCCACGCTGCGCCTTCGGCTTGCTGCCCCCCGGGGGGGCGTTTTTACCTAGGGGCGGCCCGGCGGCAAAAAACGCGATTTTCGCATATACATATACCTACTACCTGAGTAAGCCACATCGCCTATGTTCACACTGTTGTTCGTTGCCTTCCTGCTGACCGATATTGCCGTGCGCCTGTGGCTGGCGTCCAGGCAGATCCGTCATGTCGCGCGCAACCGCGACCAGGTGCCGCCGGAGTTTTCCCCCCGGATCGGCCTGGCAAGCCATCAGCGCGCGGCCGATTACACCGTGGCGCGGGTCAAGCTTGGGATGCTGGAACGCACCTATGACGCCATCCTGCTGGTATGCCTGACCCTGATGGGCGGGCTGCAGGTCATCGACCTGATGGTAGGCCAGCTTACCAGCAACGACTTCATCCGGCAGATGCTGCTGCTCGTCGCGGTGGCGCTGCTGCTGGGCGTCCTGGGCCTGCCCTTCACGTTGTGGCGGCAGTTCCGCCTGGAGGCCCGCTTCGGTTTCAACCGCATGACGCCCGGGCTGTTCGCCGCCGACGCCCTGAAGGGCCTGCTGGTGGCCGCGGTGCTCGGCCTGCCGCTGGCCGCCGCGGTGCTCTGGCTGATGGGCAGCGCCGGTGCCTACTGGTGGATCTGGGCCTGGGCGCTCTGGACGGCATTCAATCTGGCGCTACTGATCGTCTATCCGATGTTCATCGCCCCGCTCTTCAACAAATTCACCCCGTTGTCCGACCCGGAGCTGGCCGGCCGCATCCAGCGCCTGGCGCAGCGCTGCGGCTTCGCGCTGAACGGCCTTTTCGTAATGGACGGCTCGCGCCGGTCCGCCCACGGCAACGCCTATTTCACCGGCTTCGGCCGCTCGCGCCGCATCGTGTTCTTCGATACGCTTCTTGCCCGCCTGAACGGCGACGAGATCGAGGCGGTGCTGGCGCATGAGCTGGGCCACTTCGCCAAGCGCCATATCATCAAGCGCATCGTATTCAGCTTCGCCGCCGCGCTGGCTTTCTTCGCCATCCTGGGCTGGGTTTCGCAGCAACCCTGGTTCTATGTGGGGCTGGGGGTGCTGCCGCAACTGGGCGGACGCAACGACGCGATGGCGCTGTTGCTGTTCTTCCTGGTCATCCCCGTGTTCACCTTCATGCTCACTCCCCTGGCCAGCTGGTATTCGCGCCGCGACGAGTTCGAAGCCGACCGCTACGCGGCCGAGCAAAGCTCGCCGGAACGCCTCGTCTCCGCGCTGGTCAAACTCTACGACGACAACGCCGCCACCCTGACCCCCGACCCCGTGCATTCCGCCTTCTACGACAGCCATCCCCCCGCCGCCGTGCGCATCCGCCACCTGATGGCGGCCGCATGAGCGGCCCGAGCCGCCCCAAGGGCGCCATCCGGAACGGACAACGCGCCGGCGCGCAGGCCGCCGGGCCGAACGAAGGCCGCATCATCGCCGCCCACGGCCGCCACTACACCGTGGAGCTTGCCGACGGCACGCTGCGCAAGTGCTTTCCGCGCGGCAAAAAGGCCGGGGCCGCCGTGGGCGACCTCGTGCGCATCACGCCCCAGGGCAAGGACGAAGGCGCCATCGATGCCATCCTGCCGCGCCGCAACCTGCTGTACCGGTCCGACGAAATGCGATCCAAGCAGTTCGCGTCCAATGTGGATCAGTTGCTGATCGTCGTCGCCGTCCAGCCCACCTTCTCGGACGACCTTACCGGGCGCGCCCTGGCCGGCGCGTGGAGCGCCGGGATCTCGCCCCTCATCATCCTGAACAAGACCGATCTCGCCGACGAGCTGCCCGCGGCGCGCGCGCGGCTGGCGCCGATCGTGGCGCTGGGCGTGGACGTGATCGAACTCAGCGCGCTGGAACCCGAAAACGTGCACGAGGCGCTCGCGCCGCGCCTGGCCGGACACACCAGCCTGCTGCTCGGGCAAAGCGGCATGGGCAAGTCGACGCTGCTCAACGCCCTGGTGCCTGATGCCGCCGCCCCCACCCGCGAACACTCCACCGCGCTGGACATGGGCAAGCACACCACGACCAGCACGCGCCTCTATCACCTGCCCGCCCCGGGCGGCGACCTGATCGACTCCCCGGGTTTTCAGGCCTTCGGGCTGCAGCACCTGAGCCGCGAAGACATCATCCGCGGCTTCCCTGAATTCACCGGGCCGATCGAACAGTGCCGTTTCTACAATTGCACCCATCGTCACGAACCAGGCTGCGGCGTGGTGGCCGCCTTGCAGGCGGGCGCCATCGACCCGTCGCGCTACGCGCTGTACGAACGCATTCTGGAAGAAAACCTGGCTGGGCAGCAGCGCTATTGACGTGGGCGCCCGCCCTGGCCGGTCAACGCGGCTCGAAGCCGTGGCGCAGCAGATGGTACAGATTGCGCAGCATGCCGGCGGTGGCGCCCCAGATGAAGTACTTGCCGTAGGGCATGCCGTAGTACTGGCGCACCCGCCCGTCTTCCAGGCGGGCCTCGTACAGGCGGTGATTGGCGGGGTCCATCAGGAAAGATAGCGGCACCTCGAACACCTCGGCCACCTCGAAGGCATCCGGCGCCAGATCGAAGCCGGGCCGCACAAGCGACACCACGGGAATGATGGAAAAACCGGTCGCCGTCAGATACGGCGGCATGCTGCCCAGCACTTCCACATAGCTGGCCGGCAGGCCGGTTTCCTCCTGCGCCTCGCGCAAGGCCGCGGCTTCGGGGGTCGAGTCGCTGAGTTCGATGCGGCCACCGGGAAAACTGATCTGGCCCGCGTGGTCGTGCAAGTGGGCGGCGCGCTGCGTCAGCATGATCGACACGCCGTTGTCGCGCGTCACGAGCGGAATCAGCACCGCGGCCGGAACCGGCGCGCCTTCGCGCCCCGGATAGCGCAGGTCGGTATCGCGAGACAACTCCAGCGTCCAGGTGGATGGCTGGCTGAGCGTGCCGCGCAAGGAGTCGGGAGTGAGCAGACGAGAAGGCACGGCCGGCAGGGACTCGTTGGCCAGCACCCATGGCTGGGTCGCCGGGTCGAAGCCGGGGCGCGCCAGCGGCCGCCGGGGCCGCGGGGAAGACGAGGAATCAGACATACGGCTTTTTGAAAAGAAAAAGGCACCCTCGCAGGTGCCTTTTTAACCCGGAAACCCGTGCCGGACGAAAACGCGGGAAGGCGTAAGCGTCCGACACTGGTAGGGCCGTGTGCCGATAAGCGATCAAGCCGCGGAGGCTTGCTTGCTGACCAGCTTTTCCTTGATGCGTGCCGACTTGCCCGAGCGGTTGCGCAGGTAGTACAGCTTGGCGCGGCGCACGTCGCCGCGGCGCTTGACTTCGATGCCGGCGATTTGCGGCGAGTACAGCTGGAACGTACGTTCCACGGCTTCACCCGACGAAATCTTGCGCACGGTGAACGCGGAGTTCAGGCCGCGGTTGCGCTTGGCGATGACGACGCCTTCGAAAGCCTGCACGCGCTTGCGGGTGCCTTCAACGACGTTCACGCTCACGATGACGGTGTCACCGGGAGCAAATTCAGGCTTGGCCACACCGCCGGTCAGGCGGGCGATTTCTTCCTGTTCCAGGATAGCGATAAGGTTCATTAGAACTCCTAGATCATCATGTCGTTGCGGGCTGAAACTTTTGCCGTTCGATGTTGTTCGCGAGAACGTCGGAAAGCAATGAAGCCGCTATCCGGCGCCTTGTCTCGCTTGTGCACGGCCGCCCGGCGCTAGGCTGGACCCCGGTGCATGTGCCGCAAGCAGAGGATGAGATTTGGCAAACCAATGATTCTACACCAAAAATTCCGCTGGGCCTCAGGTAACATGCCCCCTGCCCGCAGCCGTTTGCGGTAACCTTCCGGTTTCTGTAACAAACACGTCACACGACGCGGTTTACCCCCCTCATGTCGTACTCGTCCCTGATTTTGGTCGTCCTGGCGGCGATGGCCCACGCAACGTGGAATCTGCTCGCCAAGCGCGCGGCCATGGTGGGCGCTCCCTTCGTGTTCGCTTACGGCCTGTGCGCATCGGTGCTGTATGCGCCGTGGGTCGTCTGGGTGCTGATGCACGACGGCATGACCTGGACCTGGCCCGTGGTCGGCGCCATCCTGACCTCGAGCCTGTTGCATTTAGGCTACAGCCTGTGCCTGCAGCGCGGCTACCAGGTGGCCGATCTATCGGTGGTCTACCCCATCGCCCGCGGCACGGGCCCCTTGCTTTCCACGACCGGCGCCTTTTTACTGCTGGGCGAACCCGCCACCGGCACCGGCATTGCCGGCATGCTTTGCGTCGTGATCGGCGTGCTGCTCATCGCCACCCAAGGACGGCTGGCCATTTTCAAGCAGGCCCAGGCCTGGGTAGGCGTGCGCTGGGGCATGGTGATCGGCCTCTTCATAGCCGCCTACACCGTGGTGGACGCCTACGGCGTGAAAGTGCTGCTGATCAGCCCGGTGCTGTTCGACTGGTTCACCTGCGTGACGCGCACCGCGATGATGACTCCCCACATGGCGAGCCGCAGGGCCCAGGCCTGGGAATCCATGCGCGGACACTGGCACTTGGCATTGGCGGTCGGCCTGTTGTCTCCGTTGGGCTACATCCTGGTGCTGTACGCCCTACGCAACGGCGCGCCGCTAAGCCTGGTTGCCCCGGCGCGCGAAATGTCCATGATGCTGGGCACCCTGGCGGGCATGTTCCTGCTGCGCGAGAAAGTGGGCCCGGGCCGCCTGGCCGGCTGCCTGTCCATCCTGGTGGGCGTGGTTCTGCTGGGATCCACCTGAGCGCCGGGAATCCTCCGGGACGCTGCTGGCCCTGAACGCGCAAGCCCGCTCAGAATCCGGCGGCCGCCCCCAACCACATCAGCCCGGGGATGATGGCGCCCCACGCCAGCACCATTGCCACGTCGATCAGCATCGCCTTGCGGGTCATGCCGGCTGTGACGGGTTCGGCCGTGGCGTTGCCCAGGCTGCATTCGCGCACGGAGGGCGCCGCCGGCATGCCGGACGCGACCGGAACGACCGGAGAAACGGGACGGGCCACGGGTGCCGGCATGGCCGCCGGAACCGCTGCAGCCTCGCCGGTCGGCAGCCCCTCTTCGGAGGGCGCCGGCGGGAATGGCCAACGGGCGGGCGCGGCGCCGGAGCGCGAGCGCCGGCGCGGATCCGCGCCGGCCGAGGCCGTGTTCCACGGCAAGACCAGCCCCGCCAGCCTGGCGCAGACGGCGCGGGCGCGGCGCGCCCCGCGGCGCAGCGGGTTCAGCGAAACGACAAGCTCATCCGACAGGACGGAAATATCAGCGGTGTTCATGGGAACTCCTTGAAAAGACGATCCAGCGCCGGGGCACGGCGCCCCTGCAACCCTCCGCGGCCACGGCCTGCGGTCAATCGAACAATGACAACTGGCCTGCGGCCACGGCGCGCAACTGGCGCGTCACGCGCCCTTGAGCGCCGCCGGCAGCGGGCGACACGCCATGAAAAGGGACCCCTGAAGACGCTTGCGCGCCAGCCGGGGATGGAAAATCGGAACCCGCCGGGCCGGGAGCGCCGGCCGGTGGCAGGAAGCGGCCGCAGTCCAGGGCCAGGCGATGCCGGTTCAGCCCCAGCTTGCGGGTGGCCACCGTGAAACGCTGGCGCAGCAGATCGGCCCAGACACCGGTACCGCGCATGCGGGAACCGAAGTTGGGATCGTTGCGCCGCCCGTTGCGCATGTCTTCGACGCGGTGCAGCACGCGCTGGGCGCGGTCGGGGAAATGGGCGTTGAGCCAATCCTCGAACAGGGTCTTGACCTCCCACGGCAGCCGCAGGACGGTGTAGCTGGCGTAATGCGCGCCCGCCGCCTTGGACTCCTGGAGGATGTGCTCCATGGATTCGTCGTTGATGAACGGAATGATGGGAGCGACCAGCACGCCCACCGGCACGCCCGCATCCGTCAGGCTGCGCACGGCCTCCAGGCGGCGCCACGGCGCCGCGGCGCGCGGCTCCAGCGTGCGGGCCATGCCGGCGTCCAGCGTGGTGATGCTCATGTACACCACCACCAGCTTCTGCTCGGCCAGCGCCGCCAGCAGGTCCAGGTCGCGGGCCACCAGCCCGTTCTTCGTCACGATGGTGAGCGGATGCCGGGTTTCCAGCATGAGCTCGAGCAGGCCGCGCGTCAGGCGCCATTCGCGCTCGATGGGCTGGTAAGGATCCGTGGCCGATCCGATGTTGATGGGCGACGGCTTGTACCCGGGGCGGCTGAGCTCGGCGCGCAAGGCCTGGACGGCGTTGGCCTTGGCGACCAGGCGCGTCTCGAAATCCAGGCCGGGGGAGTAGCCCAGGTAGGAATGCGTGGGCCGGGCGTAGCAATACACGCAGCCATGCTCGCACCCCCGGTAGGGATTGACCGCGGCCTCGAAGGGGATGTCGGGGGAATCGTTGCGCGACAGCATCTTGCGGGCCTGCTCCGCCGTGACCGTGGTCTTGGGGGCGGGAGGCGCCTGCCGCGTGTCGGGCAGGATCGGAATGACCCTGGACGCGTCGTTGGGAAAATTATCGGGGACGGAATCTATGAAGTCGGCGGGCAATCCGGAGCCGGACCAGCCGTCGTCGACTTGCACGCGGTCATCGCGCTGGAAGCGATGCCGAACATTAGTAACCGCACCCCGACCGCGCAAGGCGGCGGGGGCGGCAGCCGGGGACCCAGAACCGGCGGGAAAAGAATGATCGGTGCGTGCCATGAAAACTACTGTACAAAAACACAGTGGTTTTGACAAGCACCAAAAGCCTTTTCGTAAGACAACCCCACTTTACCGCAAGACGCGGGCGTCGTCCGGACAAATCGTTTTCACCACGCGATATCGCCCGGAAACCCGCACCAGCACTGGGTTTAGCAAAAAAACAACAGCAAATATCCGGCTCAGAAAACCTCGGTCGGCCCGGCATTCGCCCGTTAACGCAGCATGCCTGCGGCCGCGGTCTGATGCGTGGCTTCATCGATCAGGATGAACGCGCCGGTAGCCGGCACGTCGGCGTAGCGATCGACCGCCAGCGCGTCGCGCGTCGTGAAGGTCACGCGTCCGATGTCGTTCATGCGCAGCGTGCCTTCGGTGTTCTCCACTTCCTGCAACTCGTGGATGTCACGGTGCGACAGCACTTCCCGTATCTTCGCGGAAGTCAGGCGCGTGCCGGACTTCAGCAGATACTTGCGCGCCGGATTCAATGCCTGCGCGTCCAGCCAGCACAGCTCGGCCTCGAACTCGCGCGCGACCTGCGCGGGCGCGGACGCATGCACGATCACATCGCCGCGCGAGACATCCACGTCTCGATCCAGCACCAGCGTTACCGAGTCGCCCTTCACCGCCTCGTCCAAGGCGCGGTCGAAAGCCCGCACTTCGCGCACCACGGCTTTCACGCCGGAAGGCTGCACTTCGACCTCGTCGCCCGGACGCAGCACGCCGCTGGCCACGCGCCCGGCATAGCCGCGGAAATCCTCCTTGCGATCGCCATCGTGGCGCGCCACCCATTGCACCGGGAAGCGCAGCGGCGCGGCGCGGTCGTCGCTGGCGAGATCCAGCGACTCCAGCAGCGACAGCAAAGGCCGTCCGTCGTACCACGGCGTTTGCGGCGACAGCGTGACGACGTTGTCCCCGTTCAGCGCGGACAGCGGCAGCGCGTCGAAATGCGCGATGCCGAGCTTGTCCGCCAGATCGGCGTAGGCGTCGCGGATGCGCTCGAACACGGCGCGGTCCCAGTCCACCAGGTCCATTTTGTTGACCGCCACCACGATGTGGCGGATGCCCAGCAGGCGCGCGATCGTGCTGTGGCGCTTGGTCTGCGGCAGCAACCTGCCGTCGGCCGCCCGGGTGGCGTCGATCAGGATGACGGCCACGTCCGCCGTCGACGCCCCCGTCACCATGTTGCGCGTGTACTGTTCGTGGCCCGGCGCGTCGGCGATGATGAACTTGCGCGTGGGCGTGGAGAAGTAGCGGTAGGCCACGTCGATGGTGATGCCCTGCTCGCGCTCGGCCTCCAGCCCATCGGTCAGGAGCGAGAAATCGATGCCGTCGCCCGCCACCCGCTTGTGCTTGGCGCGCGAGATCGCATCCAACTGGTCGGCGAACACGCCCTTGCTGTCGTACAGCAGGCGGCCGATCAGGGTGGACTTGCCATCGTCCACGGAACCCGCGGTGATCAGGCGCAACACGCCGGTGTCGGCGCCCGAGAGGAAAGAATCGTTCAGTGCGTTCATGTGCGTCCCTTGCCGCCGGCAGGCGCCGGCGTCTTGTGCGATCAGAAATAGCCTTCTTTCTTGCGGCGCTCCATCGAGGCCTCGGAAGTCTGGTCGTCCATGCGCGTGGCGCCGCGCTCGGTGATGTCCGTCACCGCCGTCTCGGCGATGATGGCCAGGGCATCGGCGGCGTCGGAAGCCACCGGGCAGGTGCAGGAGATATCGCCCACGGTGCGGAAACGCACCGGCAGGCGCTCGACCCGCTCGCCGTCCTGCGGCGGGGTCAGCCGGGTGACCGGCACGAGGAGCCCCTTGCGGCGCACGACCTCGCGCTCATGGCTGTAGTAGATGGAAGGCAGCGCCAGGCGCTCGCGCTGGATGTACTGCCAGACATCCAGCTCGGTCCAATTGGAAATCGGAAAGACGCGCATGTTCTCGCCGCGGTGCACGCGCGTATTGAACAGGCTCCACAGTTCGGGACGCTGGGCCTTGGGGTCCCATTGGCCGAATTCGTCCCGGAACGAAAAAATCCGTTCCTTGGCGCGCGCCTTTTCCTCGTCGCGCCGCGCGCCGCCGATGCAGGCGTCGAATCCGAACTCCTCGATCGCCTCCAGCAGCGTGACGGCCTGCGCGGCGTTGCGCGAATCGGTTTCACGGCGCAGCACCACGCTGCCCCGCGCGATCGAGTCCTCGACGCTGCGCACGATCAGGGTCTCGCCCAGCTCGGCCGCGCGCGCGTCGCGAAAGGCGATCACTTCGTCGAAGTTGTGGCCGGTATCGATGTGCATCAGCGGGAACGGAAACCGGCCGGGCCGGAAGGCTTTCTCGGCCAGGCGCAGCAACACCACCGAATCCTTACCCCCCGAAAACAGCAGGACGGGTTTCTCGCTTTCCGCGGCGACCTCCCGCAGGATGAATATCGCTTCCGATTCCAGCCAATCGAGATGGCTGCGTTGAATGACGGCAGACATGACTACTCCACTAAGACAGATGTTGAATTCATGGGCGGCGTCACCCGGCGCGCGCCACGACGGGAATGACCCGGTTGCCCGCGTGCAGGCCGCACTCCTTGGAGTCGGAGGACTCCCACCACCAGCGCCCCGCTCTCAGGTCCTCGCCCGGACGGATGGCGCGCGTACAGGGTTCGCACCCGATGGACGGATAGCCCTGGTCGTGCAGCGGGTTGTAGGGGATGCCCAGCGCGCGGATGACGGACCAGACCTCGTCCTCGCTCCATTCGGCCAGGGGATTGAACTTGTAGAGGCCGAAGGCGGCGTCGTTTTCCTCGAACGGCAGTTCGCCGCGGGTGGCGGACTGCGCCCGCCTCTGCCCGGTGATCCAGGCGCCGCGTCCGGCCAGCGCTCGCTTGAGCGGCTCGACCTTGCGGATCTGGCAACAGGCGCGGCGCAGATCCACGCTTTCGTAGAAGGCGTAGGCGCCATGCTCGGCAACGTGCCGCTCGACCGCCTGCGCGTCGGGCCGGTACACGGTGATTTCGCGCCCGTAGCGTTCGCGCACCGCATCCAGCACGCCCAGCGTCTCCGCATGGAGACGGCCCGTGTCCAGCGTGAATACCTCCAGGCCGGAGCCGGCGGTATAGAGCGCATGCGTCAGCACCATGTCCTCGGCGGCCAGCGACGAGGCCAGCGCGGCATCGGGATAGCGCCGCCGGATGTCGGACAGACGCTGGTTCAGCTCGCGCCAGCGCAAGGCCAGGGCGGGATGGAGTTCGGGAAGAAGATCGGTAGTCGTCATGCTTGCACCGCGAAAATGCGCGCCCGCCGAGGACGCGCCAGAAGGATTTCACCGTCGCGCAGGCCCAGCTCCCGGTACAGGGTCTCGGGCACCTCGGCCTCCAGCAGCGAGGCGGAGTCTTCGCGGGCCAGCTCCAGGTAGGCGCTGGGCCCGGCCAGGTAGGCGTGCGCCAGGCGCACCGGAATGCCGTCGACGCCGGCGCGATAGCGTTCGATATCGAATTCATGCGGCCGCACGTAGGCGGTCGCGCGCTGCGCGTCGGCCTGCGCCAGCTCCGGCGCGGGCAGCGACAGGCCCGCCCCGCTCCAGACACCGCGCGTGGCCACGCCCTGGAGCTGGTTCACATCGCCCAGGAATCCATAGACGAACGGCGTGGCCGGCGCTTCCCAGACCTCCCGCGGCGTGCCGACCTGTTCGATGCGGCCGGCGTTCATCAGCACCACGCGGTCCGACACCTCCAGCGCCTCTTCCTGGTCGTGGGTCACGAATACGCTGGCCACGTGCAGCTCGTCATGCAGCCGCCGCAGCCAGCGCCGCAGCTCTTTGCGCACCTTGGCGTCGAGCGCGCCGAACGGCTCGTCCAGCAACAGCACCCTGGGCTCCACGGCCAGCGCCCGCGCCAGGGCGATGCGCTGGCGCTGGCCGCCGGACAACTGCGCCGGATAGCGGTCCGCCAGCCAGTCCAGCTGCACCAGGCCAAGCAGGTCATGCACCTTGCGCCGGATCCGGTCCTCGGACGGGCGCTGCGAGCGATGCTTGACCCGCAGGCCGAAGGCCACGTTCTCGAACACCGTCATGTGCTTGAACAGCGCGTAGTGCTGGAACACGAAGCCGACCTGGCGCTGGCGCACGTCCACCGCCGTGGCATCCTCGCCCGCGAACAGCACGTTGCCGGAATCGGCCGACTCCAGGCCCGCGATGATGCGCAGCAGCGTCGTCTTGCCGCAGCCCGAAGGCCCCAGCAGCGCCACCAGCTCGCCCGTCTCGATATGCAGCGAAACGTCATTGAGCGCGCGGAACTCGCCGAAACGCTTGGACAGATTGCGGACTTCGATACTCATGTTTGTCTCCGTCTTTGCCGGCCGCCTCAGGCGACCGCCGGCTTGATGGCGGCCGCCTGGCCGGGATGCTCGACCGGCAGGTCGGCGGCTTGCTGGAAGCGCGCATTGCGCCACTCGACGATGTTCTTGGCCACCAGCGTCACCAGCGCCAGCAAGGCCAGCAGCGAGGCCACGGCGAAGGCCGCGGCATACTGGTATTCGTTGTAGAGAATCTCCACGTGCAGGGTCATCGTGTTGGTCAGCCCCCGGATCTGTCCCGACACCACCGATACCGCCCCGAATTCGCCCATGGCCCGCGCATTGCACAGGATGGCGCCGTACAGCAGCCCCCACTTGATGTTCGGCAGCGTCACGCGCCAGAAGATCTGCCAGCCGCTGGCGCCCAGCGTCAGCGCGGCCTGCTCCTCTTCGCTGCCCTGCGTCTGCATCAGGGGTATCAGCTCCCGCGCGACGAAGGGAAACGTCACGAACAGAGACGCCAGGACGATGCCGGGCACCGCGTAGACGATCTTGATGTCGTGGTCCTGCAGCCAGCCGCCAAACCAGCCCTGGGAGCCGAACAGCAGCACGAATACCAGGCCGGCTACCACCGGGGACACCGAGAACGGCAGGTCGATCAGGGTCACCAGGAATTGCTTGCCGCGGAATTGGAACTTCGTGACGGCCCAGGCCGCGGCAACCCCGAACACCAGGTTCAGCGGCAGGGCGATGGCCGCCACCAGCAGCGTCAGGCGGATCGCGGCCAGCGCGTCGGGCTCGACGATGGCGGCCACGTACAGCTGCCAGCCCTTCTTGAAGGCCTCGGCGAATACCGCGGCCAGCGGCACGAGCAGGAACAGCGCCAGGAATGCCAGCGCGACGGCGAGCAGCGCGCCGCGGACCCAGCGCGGCTCGGTCAGGTGGGCGGGACGGTCCGACGCGCTCATGCCAGCCTCCCGAGGTTGCGGCGCGACTGCCAGCCCTGCAGCAGGTTGATGACGAGCAGCAGCGCGAACGACAGCAGCAGCATCACCGTGGCGATGGCGGCGGCGCCCGCGTAATCGAACTCCTCCAGCTTGGCGATGATCAAGAGCGGCGTGATCTCGGACACCATGGGCATGTTGCCGGCGATGAACACCACCGATCCGTACTCGCCCACCGCGCGCGCGAAGGCCAGCGCGAAACCCGTCATCAGGGCCGGCAGGAGGATGGGCATCAGCACGCGGCGGATGGTCTGCCAGCGGTTGGCGCCCAGGCTGGCGGCCGCTTCCTCGATCTCGCGCTCGACGTCTTCCAGCACCGGCTGCACCGTGCGCACCACGAAGGGCACGCCGATGAAGATCAGGGCGACCACGATGCCCAGCGGCGTGAACGCCACTTTCCAGCCGAACCATTCGGCCAGCGGGGCCCCCAGCCATCCCTTTTCGGAATACAGCGCGGTCAGCGCGATGCCCGCCACCGCCGTGGGCAGCGCGAACGGCAGGTCGACCAGCGCGTCGAGGATCTTCTTGCCGGGAAAACGGTAGCGCACCAGCACCCAGGCGACGACGGTGCCGAACACCAGGTTCACCAGCGCGGCCACCAGCGAGGCGCCGAAGGTGAGCCGGTACGACGCCACGACGCGCGGCGAGGCCACCGTGTCCCAGAAGCCCTGCCACCCCAGCCCCGCGCTCTTGATGGGCAGGGCGGCCAATGGGATGAGCACGAGCATGCTCAGGTACAGCACCGCGTAGCCCATCGAGATGCCGAATCCGGGCAACACGCCCGGGCTCTTGCGGCGAAAGGCAAAAGGCGCTTGCGCGCCGCTTGCCGCGGGGTTCGAGGCTGAAATCATGGCCGTCGTTCCGATCGTTATGGGGTTACTTCTTCTGCGGCAGGTAGATCTGGTCGAACGTGCCGCCGTCGCTGAAATGATCCTTCTGCGCCTTGCGCCAGCCGCCGAAGATCTTGTCGTCGATGGTCACGAGCTTGACCTTGGGGAACTTGCTTGCATACTTGGCGGCCACCGTCTTGTCGATGGGCCGGTAGTAGTTCTTGGCGATGATCTCCTGCGCGGCGGGCGTGTAGAGGAATTCCAGGTAGGCCTGCGCGGCCGCCCGGGTGCCCTTCTTGTCCACGACCTTGTCGACCACGGCGACCGGCGGCTCGGCGAGGATGGACAGGGACGGCACCACGATGTCGAACTTGTCCGGGCCCAGCTCTTCCAGCGCCAGGAAGGCTTCGTTTTCCCAGGCCAGCAGCACGTCGCCCACACCGCGTTCCACGAACGTGGTGGTGGCGCCGCGCGCGCCGGTGTCCAGCACCGGCACGTGCCGGAGCAGGTCGCCCACGAAGGCGCGGGCCTTGTCTTCGCTGCCGCCGTTCTTCTCCAGCGCGTAGGCCCACGCGGCCAGGTAGTTCCAGCGCGCCCCGCCCGAGGTCTTCGGATTCGGGGTGATGACCTGCACGCCGTCCTTCACCAGATCGTCCCAGTCCTTGATCTGCTTGGGATTGCCCTTGCGCACCAGGAACACGATGGTGGAGGTATAGGGGGAGCTGTTCTGCGGCAGGCGGGCCTGCCAGTCCGCGGGGAGCAGCCCGCGGTCGGCGATGGCATCGATATCGTAGGCCAGGGCCAGCGTCACCACGTCGGCTTCCAGGCCGTCGATGACGGAACGGGCCTGGCGGCCCGAGCCGCCGTGCGACTGGCGGATGGTCAGGTCGACGTTCGCCTTTTCCTTGTATTGCTTGGCGAAGGCATCGTCGATGGCGCGATAGAGTTCACGGGTCGGATCGTACGAAACATTCAGCAGCGTCTGCTTCTGCTGGGCCTGCGCGGGCGCCATCACGGCAAACGACATCGTGACCGCGGCCAAGGCGGCCAGCCAACCGGCTTTCCTGAAAGACATTCCTGCTCCCTGTATCTGACAATGTGGGAGCAAGTTTGCGGGTTGCCCGATCTGAACGGAACGAATCATTATTTGATTGCTCATCGCTCTCAGGCATATAGGACAGCTGTCCCAGCAATGGGAAAATCCGGCCCGCCTCCCGGCCGCCGCCAATCCATGATCGGGGCGGGACGAAAAAAAAACCGCCGCGTCCCCGGGGGGAACGCGGCGGTTCCGGCGGCTCGCGGGGGCCTGCCCCGCGGATGCCGAATTTACTTATTCGGCTGAGGCGTAATGCGCAAGTACGGGCGCACGGCCTTGTAGCCCTTCGGGAACTTCTGCTTGATCACGGCCTCGTCCTGCAGGGACGGAACGATAATCACGTCGTCGCCGTCTTCCCAGTTCACGGGCGTGGCCACGCTGTGGCTGTCGGTCAACTGCAGCGAGTCGATGACGCGCAGGATCTCGTTGAAGTTGCGGCCGGTGCTGGCCGGATACGTGATGGTCAGGCGCACCTTCTTGTTGGGATCGATGATGAACACCGAGCGCACAGTCAGCGTCGCGTTGGCGTTCGGGTGGATCATGTCGTACAGCTCGGACACCTTGCGGTCCTTGTCGGACAAGATCGGGAAGTTGACCTTGGTGGACTGCGTGTCGTTGATGTCGTCGATCCAGCGCGTATGCGAATCGGTGTCGTCCACCGACAGGGCCAGCACTTTCACGTTGCGCTTGGCGAACTCGTCCGCCAGCTTGGCGGTATAGCCCAGCTCGGTGGTGCAGACCGGCGTGAAATCGGCCGGATGCGAAAACAGGACACCCCAGCTATTACCGAGATACTCATGGAAGCGGATCGGCCCAGCCGAGGATTCCTGTTCGAAATCGGGGGCGGTATCGCCCAGGCGTAGTTGACTCATGATGTCTCCTGTGTGCGGATTCAGGTGGGAAGGCCTGGTTGCCCGCCGGAGCGGGCAACGCGGGAACTCGTCTCTTGGCGAAGATTAGCGCCTGGAAAACGATTCTTCCATCAAACCTTTAGCCGGGGAAATACGCAAGACATATAACCTTATGCAATATTCAAGCTGGCCCCGCACGCGTCCGCCACGACCCCGGACCGCACGGCGGCCGACAGGGCCATCGAACGCGGCAGGATGTGCGCGGCGTAGAACAGGCCGGTGGCGATCTTCGAAGCATGGAACGGATCCGTAGACCCGGCGGCCAGATGGCGGCGGCAGGCCAGCACGGCCCGCGCCATCTGCCATCCGCCGTGCACCACGCCCGCCAGCATCAGGTAGGGAACGCTGCTGGAATAGGCCGCCCGGACATTGGCCGCGGATTGCTCCAGGATGAATGCCACGCCCGCCTCGTATGCCTGGATGGCGCCGTCCAGGTTATCGCGCAACAGCCGCAGCCCGTCGCGCTCGTCCGCCGCGGCGGACGACGCCTCGGCCTCGACCGCGCGCAGCGTGTCGCGCATGGCCGCGATGGCGGCATGCGCCGTGGCACCACCGTCGCGCTGCGTCTTGCGGCCCACCAGATCGTTGGCCTGGATGGCGGTGGTGCCCTCGTAGATGGGCAGGATGCGCGCGTCGCGGTAGAACTGCGCCGCCCCGGTCTCTTCGATGAACCCCATGCCGCCGTGCACCTGGATGCCCAGCGAGGCGACCTCGACGGCGCTCTCCGTGGAAAAGCCCTTGACGATGGGCACCAGGTATTCGTAGAAGGCCCGGTTGCGCGCGCGCTGCTCCGGATCGGGATGATGCGTGCCCTTGTCGTGGGCGGCGGCGGCCACGTACGAGACGGCGCGGGCCGCCTCGGTCAGCGCCTTCATCGTCATCAGCATGCGCTGGACGTCCGGGTGGCGCACGATGGCCACGGGCCCTGCGGAGCCTTCCACCGCCCGCCCCTGCACGCGCTCGCGCGCATAGGCCAGGGCATGCTGGTAGGCGCGTTCCGATACGCCAATGCCCTGCTGCCCCACCGAATAGCGGGCGGCGTTCATCATGATGAACATGTATTCCAGGCCGCGGTTCTGTTCGCCGACCAGGTAGCCGATGGCGCCCTCGCCCACCTCGCCCTTGCCGGAACCGTACAACAGCACCGCCGTGGGGCTGCCGTGGATGCCCAGCTTGTGCTCCAGCGAGGCGCACCAGACGTCATTGCGCTTGCCCGGGCTGCCGTCGGCCTGCACCAGGAACTTGGGCACGATGAAAAGCGAAATGCCCTTCACCCCGGCAGGGGCGTCCGGGGTCCGGGCCAGCACCAGATGGATGATGTTCTCGGCCAGATCGTGCTCGCCGTAGGTAATGAAGATCTTCTGGCCCGTCAGCCGGTAGCTGCCGTCGTCCTGCTTTACCGCGCGCGTCGCGACCTGGGCCAGGTCCGAGCCGGCCTGCGGCTCGGTGAGGTTCATCGTGCCGGTCCACTTGCCGCCGATCAGGTTCGGCACGTATTGCTTGCGCTGCGCATCCGAGCCGACGGTCAGGATGGCCTCGATCACACCGTCGGTCAGCATGGGGCACAGGGAAAAGGCCAGGCTGGCCGCCTGGATGTTCTCGCCGGGCGCGGCGGCAACCACCTTGGGCAGTCCCTGCCCGCCCCAGGCAGCGGGATGCTGCAGCCCCTGCCAGCCGCCGGCCGCGTAGTCCTTGAAACCCTGCGCATACCCGGGGGTGGTCGTGACCTGGCCGTCTTTCCAGACCGGCGGATGCGTGTCGCCCGGCACGTTCAGCGGCGCGACGGCCTGCTCGACGAAGCGTCCGTTTTCCTCCAGGATGGCGTCCACCAGGTCTGGCGTCACCTCTTCGAAGCCAGGCAGTTTCAGGACTTCCTCCAGCCCGGCCAGTTCCTTCAAGGCAAAGCGGAAGTCCTGCAATGGGGTTGCGTAGGGCATGGTGTCTCCGTCAATTGGCAGTATCTAGACTCTCTTTGGCCAATCTTAAACCCTTGCCTCCCTCCTTGCGGGCGAACGCGCCGAACGCCTCCAGCGACGCGGACGGCGTCACTTCCTCGTAGCCGGCCGCCATGCCCTGCCGCACCTCTTCAAGCGCCAGCACGGCATTGCTCGCCTTGAACAGCGCCTCCAGCACGTCCGGCGGCGTGCCCTTGGGCGCGAAGACGCCCCACCAGTTGGAAAGATCGTAGCCCGGCACGGTCTGCGAAATGGGAGGATACGGCAACAGCCGCGAAGGCTGGCCGGACGTTACCGCCAGCGCCACCACCTTGCCGGTATCGATGACCGCCTTGGCCGAAGGCGCGGTCGCGAACGAGACATCGGTATCGCCCGCCGCCACGGATTGCGCCGCGGCAGCCCCGCCCTTGAATGGAATGTGCATCAGCTTCACGCCGGCGAGCGTCATGAATTCGACCGCCGCCAGATGGGTGATGACGCCGTTGCCGGACGACGCTACGTTAATGGTTCCCGGCTTGCTCTTCGCCCGGTCGATCAGGTCCTGCACGCTCTTGAGCCCCAGCTTCGCATTCGCGATCAGGACCATGGGACCGGTGGTGAGCTGCGCCACGGGCACGAAGTTGTCCGGCGTGTAGTCCACCTTGTACAGGGCGCTGTCGCTGCCCATGACGCTGGAATTGCCCAGGTACAAGGTATAGCCGTCGGCGGTGGCGCGCGCCGCGAGGCTGGCGCCGATGGTCGAACCGGCTCCGGGGCGGTTTTCGACGACGACCGGCTGCTTGAGCTGCCTGGCCAGCGCATTCGCGTAGACGCGGCCCACCTGGTCCGCGCCCCCGCCAGGCGGAAATCCGATCACCAGGGTAATGGGCTTGGACGGATACGCGGCGGCGGCTTGCGCGCCGCCTGGCAGCGCGGACAACGTGACGACGGCGGCGAGCAAGGCGCCGCAGGCGGAAATTGCGGGGTTCATGGGAGTCTCCTTTGATGGATCCGGAGCCGCTTGTGGCGCGGCCCTCCGTGGATGCGCCGGCCGCGTCAGCGGCCGGTGAAGTTCGGCGCGCGCTTCTCCTTCCAGGCCTGCGCGCCCTCGGCCAGGTCCCGGGACTGCTCTGACCGCAATACCGCCTGTTCGATGCCGGCCAGATCGATCTCTCCCCGCGCGATGCGGTTCAGCTGCGCCTTCACGCCGAACAGCGGTATCGGGGCCATCGCGGCGATCTGGGCGCTCAACGCGTCCAGCCGGCCCTGCAGGCGATCCTCCGGCACGAGCTCGGTCAGGAAGCCGATGCGCAGCATCTCGTCGGCCTGGATCCGCTCCGCGGTCAGGAACAGGCGCTTGGCCTGGGCCAGCCCCAGCCGCGTCACGTAGCGCGACATGCCGCCCGCATAAAAATGCAGGCCCAGACGCGTGGCCGGCATGAACATGTCGGCCCGCGGCGTGCCGATGCGGAAATCGCAGGCCAGGCACAGGTCGGTGCCTCCGCCGTAGGCTCCCCCCTGGACCGCCGCGATCGTGACGGGCCGCGCCGCCTCGATCAGGTCCATGGTCTGGCCGAAATAGAGCGAACTGGGCGCGCTGTCCGAGGCCAGCGAGGAAATGTCGTAGCCGCTGCAGAAGTACTTGCCCTCGGAGACGATGCGCAGCACCAGCACCGCATCGTTGGCGTTCACCGCGGCCACGTGGTCCCGGAGGACGTCCAGGTCCTGCGGGCCGAGCCGGTTCGCATGGGCAGGCCTGCGCAGGCGGATGGTAGCGATGCGCCCCTCGACGGACAGGCTGGGCGTCTCGGAGGCGGTTGTCATGCGGCGGCCTCCGCTTGATGCGCCACGCCGTCGGCCAGCAGGCGGTCGATCTCGGCTTGCGCCATGCCATAGCGCGCGAAGACCTCGCGCGTGTGCTGGCCGAATACGGGAGGAGCGCGGTGGCTTGCCGCTTCCGCGCCGCTCAGGCCCAGCGGCAAGCCCACCTGCCGCAATTCGCCCAGCACCGGATGCGTCAGCGACTTCACCAGCCCGCAGGCCTGCACCTGCGGATCGGCGAACACGTCTTCCAGGGTGTTGATCGGTCCGGCGGGAATCCCGCCTTCGATCATCAGCGCCGTCCATTCCATGCGCGTCTTGCGCTTGAGCCCGGCCTCCAGCTCCAGCTTCAACTCGTAACGGTGCTGCATGCGCTCGGCGTTAGTGAGGAAGCGCGCGTCGGACACCAGATGGGAAAGCCCGAGAATGCCGCAGAGCTTGACCCACATCGCCTGGGTCGCGGGCGCCAGGTTGAGCGGCCCATCGGCGGTTTCAAAGGTGCCATAGGGCGCGATGACGGGGTGCACGTTGCCGCAGGGCTGCGGCACCTCCTCCTTGCTGAGATAGCGCTGGCCCTGCACGCTGAGCAGCGCCATGAGCCCGGCCAGCAGGGACGTTTCCACGTGCTGCCCGCGCCCGGTCGACGCCCGCTGCGCGACGGCGGACAGGATGCCGATGGCCAGCCACATTCCCGCGGTCAGATCGCCGATGGCGACGCCGACCCGTGTTGGCCCCGATTCCGGCGTGCCCGTCAGGCTCATGAAACCGGAATAGCCTTGCGCCACCTGGTCGAAGCCCGCCCAGTCGCGGGCCGGCCCCTTGCTGCCGAAGCCTGAAATCGAGGCCAGGATCAGGCCGGGATGTTCTTGCGACAGGGAGGCGTACCCCAGGCCCATCGCGTCCATCGTGCCGACCTTGAAGTTCTCGACCACGATGTCGGATGCCAGCGCCATCCTGCGAAGCAGCGCCAGCCCTTCCGGCTTGCGGAAATCGACGCCTATGCCTTGCTTGCTGCGATTGGCGCTAAGATAATAAACACTTATATCATCATCGAAGGGCCCCCATTGCCGCGCCATCTCGCCCGCGGGCATGGGTTCCACCTTGACGATCTCGGCGCCCAGGTCTCCCAGAATCATTGTGCAGAAAGGCCCGGAGAGCGCCCGGGTCAGATCCAGCACCTTCAGCCCGGCCAATGGCAGACTCATCTCGTCACTCTCCTCTGATACGAAACCCATTCTAGGCAGCGCCTCAGAGGCAGAGAAAATACTATTTTCCGATCATTCCATAAGTTTTTCTTATTCCATGAATCTGCGCCAGCTCAAGTACTTCGTCCGTGTCGTGGAAATGCAGAACATGACCCGCGCCGCGGAAAGCCTGCACGTGGCGCAGCCCGCGCTCAGCCAGCAGATGTCCCTGCTGGAGGAAGGCCTGGGCGTCGCGCTGCTGGTGCGCGGCGCCAAAGGCGTGCAGCCCACGGCGGAAGGCCTGCTGCTGTACCGGCATGCCCAGACCATCCTGCGCCAGGTCGACAGCACCCGCAGCCTGTTGTCCAAGACGGCCGACCAGGTCACCGGCACAGTGTCGATCGGGCTGGCTTCCAGCACCGCGCGCATGCTGGCCTTGCCGCTCATGCGCCGCGCCAAGGCGGAGCTGCCTTCGGTGGTGCTGGAAATCGTCGACGTGCCCAGCGCCGATCTGACCAAGCTGGTCCTGCAGGGGCGCATCGACTTTTCGCTGTCTCCGGACCAGCAGCCCATGCAGGGGCTGCTGCGCACGCCGCTCCTGCGGGAAAGCCTCTTCCTGCTGGCCCACGCCAGCGTCGCGCTGCCGCGCCGCACCTTGACGATCGAGGATTTCGCCGCCTTGCCGCTGGTCCTGCCCAGCCTGCCCAATACGCTGCGCGCGCGGCTGGACCATGCCTTCCTGACCGCCGGCCTGACCTGCAATCTCTTCGCCGAGGCCAGCACCTCGGCCATCCTGGTTCCCGCCGTGCGCAGCGCGATGGCCGCCACCATCCTGCCCTGCTCGGCCGCTCAGCCCGAGATCGCGGAAGGATCGATCGTGGCGCACGCGCTTGACGGCAGCCTGTCGCGCGAACTGGTGCTGTGCGCCAGCGAGAGCCTTCCTCCGTCGTTGGCGCAAAGCCGGGTCATGGCGATGTGCAAGGATGAAATAAAACGCCTGATCAACGATCAGGCGTGGCAGGGCTGCGCGTTGCTGGACTAGCCCAGGTGATGCGCCAGCGACACAATGATCGGCCCCAGCACCGGCAGCAGCACGTTGGCGATGGCGTACGTCACCGTGTAGCCGAGCAGCGGCACCGAGCTGCCGCTTGCGCTCAGGATGGCGCTGATGGCGGGCGTGCTCACATGCTGGCCTGCAATCGCTCCCACCAGCAGGGGCCCTTCGATCTTCAAGACCTTGTGGCCTAGCCAGAGCGACAGGCTGGCCGGCCCGAGCGACACCAGCAGGCCGATCAGCGGCAGCACGGCGCCATGCTCGCGGATCAGCGACACGGCTTCCGGCCCTGCCGACAGGCCGACGCAGGCCACGAAGATCGCCAGGCCCAGGTCCTTGATCAATTGCACCGCATGGTCCGGAATATGGCCCAGCGCGGGCCGCTTGGCGTTGATCCAGCCACAGACCAGGCCGCTGACGAGCGCCCCGCCCCCGCTTCCCAGCGACACGGGAATGCCCCAGAGCCGCGCGCTCAGGCTGCCGATCATCAGGCCGACCAGGATGCCGAAGGCCAGGAACACCAGATCCGTGACGCCGCTGCGCCGCAACTCGTTGCCCAGGGCCGCGCCGGCTTCCGAGAGTTCGGGCTCGGCGCCCACCAGCGTGACAAGGTCGCCGTACTGCACCACCGTGGACGGGGTGATCGGCAGGGCATGGCCGGAGCGCACGATGGACTGCACGAAGACGCCGCGCGCGCGCTGCGCCCGCGGCCGCCTGGCCAGTTCCCCGATCGTATGTCCGTTGACCGCCTTCTTGCTGACGATGACGGCGAGCTCCCGCAACTGCAGGTCGTCTACGTGCGCCTCGGGCAACTGGATCTCGGGGCCGATCACGGACCCCGCGCGCAGCGCGAACCGCCGCATGCCCAGCACCACCACGACATCGCCCGTGGCCAGCAGATAGTCGGGCGTTGCGTCGACCGCTTCCCCGTTGCGCAGGATGCGGCTGATGACGGTGCGCCCGCCCAACTGCGACTCCACCTCGGCCACGCTCCTGCCATCGACGTCCTTCACCACGTGGGCGCGGCCGACCAGCCGAGGCAGCGTGGGCATGTTGGCTTCCTCGCCTTCCCCCGCCGTCACGCCCAGCTTTTCCTCCAGCGCCTTGGAAGCCTCGCGCAGGTTCATGCGCAGCAGCGCCGGCGCGATCTGGCTGGTGAAGAACACGATGCTGATCAGGCCCACCAGGTAGGTCAGCGTGTAGGCCGTGGCGATATTGGCTTCCATGCGCTGGATGTCGGCGTCGGCCAGCCCCAGGTGCTTGAGCGCTTCGGCCGCCGTGCCCACCACGGCCGACTCGGTCGCCGCTCCCGCCGCCAGCCCTGCCGCCGTGCCGGCGTCCAGGCCGAACAAGGGCACAGCGGCCAGCACGATCGCCAGCACCAGCAAGGCCTCGATGATGGGCAACAGGATGTAGCGCAGGCTGGAGCGGTTGAGGTTGGCGAAGAATTGCGGGCCGCCCGAATACCCCATCGCGAAAATGAACAGGGCGAACGCAACCTCCTTGAGCTCGCCGCGGATCTGGCATCCGGTCTGGCCGATCAGCAGGGCGACGATGAGCGTTCCGCACACCCCGCCCAGCTGGATCGGCCCGACCTTGAGCTTGCCGATCAGGTATCCCAATCCCACCGTCACGAACAGCACCGCGATGGGGACGCTATTGAAAAACCCGACGCTGCAAGTCATGTCGTCATGTCGCTCTTGGGTTGGCTATTTGCGCGCGGCGCCCTTCCTGGCCGACTTGGCGGCGGGGTCCGCCTTCTTGACCGCCTGCTTGATCGCCTTCCTGGCCACGCTGGCGCCGGCCTTCTTGCTTCCCGCCGAGCGCTTGGCCGCGGCGGCCTTGATCTTCTGGCCCTTGCCGGCCGTGGGGCCCGACCGCACCAGCTCGGAATGCTTCCACGCCTCGACGTATTCGGTCGCGGCCTCGACCATGTGCTTGCCGATCTTCGCGTAGTCGCTGTCGTCCAGGTTGGCCAGCGAAATGCGGATCGACCACGGCGGCCCGCCGAAGCCGCCGCCGTCCATCAGCACCACGCCGGACTTCTCGGCCAGGCGGAACAGGAAGTCCACGGGCTCGTAGTTGCTGACCATGTACTTGCAGAATCCGTCTCCGTACATGATCTTGGCCCAGACCATGAAGTCCAGCTCCACGTAGTACCATGCGCGCATGGGATCCTCCGGAGGCATGGGGATGCCCAGGCCGCGCCACAATGCGTCGCGCCGGTCGCGCACGATCTTCATGGTCAGGTGCTTGTAGTCGTCCTTCAGGTCGAGCAGGTGCGACAGCGCGAAAAGCCCCATCTGCACCTGCTGCGGCAGGGACAGGCCCGCGGTGTGGTTCAGCGCGACGTTGCGGCTGTCCGCGACCATCCGGTCGATGAACTTGAGCTTTTCGGGCTCCATCGTCATGGCGCCGTAGCGCTTGTTCAGGCGCTTCTTCCAGGACGCCGGCAACTCGGCGATGCGGCGGTCCATCGTGTTCGTCTCATGGGTGGCGATCACCCCCAGACGCCACCCCGTGCAGCCGAAATTCTTCGAAAACGAGTACACGCAGATCGTGTTGTGCGGCACTTCGGCCATCAGCGAGCGGAAATTCGGGACGAAGGTGCCGTACACATCGTCCGTTACCAGCACCAGGTCCGGGTTCTTGCGGATCAGGCGCACGATCTGCTTCATCTCCACCGGGCTGAACGCAACGGACGGAGGATTGCTGGGGTTCACCGTCACCGCCAGCTTGATCCTGGGGTCCTCCAGCTTGGCGATTTCGGAAGCCGGATAGTGCCAGTCGTGCGTGCCGTCGGCCCGCATGCTGTCGGCATTGATCGCCACGATCTTGAACTGGAAACGCTCCAGGTGCGCGATCTCGATGTAGGGCGTGAAGGTCGGCAGGAACAGCGCGATGGTATCGCCCTGCTTGAGCAGCCCGTTCTGCATCAGCGAATCGAAGATGTAGCACATGGCGGCCGTGCCGCCCTCGACCGGGAACAGGTCGAATTTGCCCTTGGGCGGGCGGCCGTCGCACATTTCCTTGATCAGGTAATCGTGCACGATCTGTTCCAGATGGACCAGGGCGCGCGGCGGCACGGGATAGTTGTCGCCGATGACGCTGTCGGTCAGCTCATGGATCCAGGAGTCGGGGTCGAAGCCCTTGATCTTCACGCCGTATTCCAGCACGCCAAGCAGGAAGTCGCGGCCTTCCTGGCCCTTGTGCTTGGACAGGAACTTGCGCAAGCGGTCGGCGCAGCCCTTTTTCGGCGGCATGCCGGCCAGGATGTTCTCGTCGAGGACGCGGCGCGCCTCCTTCATCGCGAACTGGCCCAGCAGGAAAAACGCGTCGCGCGGTTCCGTGGCGATCCAGTTCGGATTGCCGCGGCCCGCATTCAACATGGTCAGCGCGGCGGTGTGCTGATTGTCCTTGGCCAGCGTGATCAGGTAGTCCTTCAGCTCGAAGGGAGAAAGCTGTTCAAGATCGCGTTGGCGCGAGCGGGTCGTTTTCAGGGCCGAGGCCAGGCTGATGGAGAGAGGCGCGGTGGAAGCCATTATTCAGTACTCCTGGTTGCGTTGTGACAGGCGCTTGCCAGGACGGCGGGCATGCGCGCGCCGTCCTTCTTGTGCTGTCCGCGGACCGGCGGGCCCGCGGGCGGCCCGCTAGGTCATGAGCATGACGATGACGATCCCCCAGATGATGAGCAGGGTATTGCCGATCGCGTAAGGCACTGTGTAGCCCAGGGCGGGCACCTGGCTTTTCGCCGTTTCGGTGATCTGCCCGATGGCCGCCGTCGTGGTCCGGGCGCCTGCGCAGACGCCCAGCGAGATGGCTGGATGGAACTTGAAAACGTAGCGGGCGATGTACACGCCCAGGATCATGGGCACGCTGGTGGCGATGATGCCTGCCACGAAGAGCTTGGCGCCAAGTTGCTGGAACCCCAGCACGAAGCCCGGCCCCGACGAGATGCCGACCACCGCCACGAAGGTGGTCAGCCCGACCGACGTCAGGAACCAGTGCACCGGCTCGGGCACCCGTCCGAAGGTGGGATGCACGGAACGCAGATAGCCGAAGATCAGGCCGGCGATCAGCGAGCCGCCCGAGGTCGAGAGCGTGATGGGAATGCCGCCCACGGTGAGCACCAGGGACCCGAACAGGCCTCCCAGCAGGATGCCGAAGCCCACGAACACCATGTCGGTCTGGTCGGTGGCGCGATCCACGTAGCCCACCCTGCCGACCGCCCGTTCCACGTCGCGCTTGGCGCCCAGCAGGAACAGCCGGTCGCCGCGGTCCAGTTTCAGGCCCCAGTTGACGGGCATTTCATGGCCTCCGCGCACGACCTTGCGCAGGAAGACGCCGCGGCCCAATTCGCGCACTGCCTCGCTTTCGGCGATTTCCTTCACCGTCTTGCCGGCGATGTTCTTGTTGGTCAGCACCACTTCGACGATCTCGGCGGGCAGGTTGATCACGTCGCGGTCCTCGACCTCGCTGCCGATGATTCCGGGAGCTTGCGTGACCAGGGCGTCGTGCCTGCCGGTCACCCCGAGCACGTCACCGGCCTGGAGCACGGTCTTGGAATCGCTGTCCAGGATCTGGTCGCCCCGGCGGATACGTTCGACGAACACCCGGGCCTCGACGAAGCGGGCCTCCAGCTCACCCACTGTCTTGCCCACGAGTTCCGGGCGGTCGAGCTTGTAGGCTCGGGCCGTGAACTTGCGGTAGCCCGACAGTTCCATGGAGTCGGCGCCACCGGACATCTTGGCCTCGTACTCCTGGCATTCCTTCACGATGTCCACGCGCATCAGCTTCGGCCCCAGCGACGCCAGGATCCAGGCGCTGCCCACCGTGCCGAAGATGTAGCAGACGGCATAGGCCACCGGAATGCTGTCGATCCACTTTTTCTTGGTTGCCGCGTCGACGCCCAAGCCATTGATCGTGTCGGTAGCCACCCCCATCACCGCGGAAATGGTCTGCGCGCCCGACAGCAGGCCGGCGCCGGTGCCGGCGTCAAAGCCGAACGCGACCGCCGTGCCCCATGTGACCAGCAGGCAGATGACGCAAATGATGACCGCGAAGATGACCTGTGGAAGGCCATCGCTTTTCATGCCGCGGAAGAATTGAGGCCCGACGCCGTAGCCGAGCCCAAAAAGAAAAAGCAGGAAGAAAACCTGCTTTACGATCGGTGCGATGGTGATATTTAACTGCCCCACCAGCACTCCCACCAGCAGCGTGCCGGTGACCGCCCCCAGATTAAATCCGAATATCTTCTTGGCGCCTATCCAATACCCCAGGCCCAGGGTAAGGAATATCGCGAGTTCCGGATATTTACGCAGAGTGTCAAAGAACCATTCCATCCCGAATCTCCTTCGTTCTGTACAGGTCAAGCACTTTCGCCAATCGAGCCGCGCGCGAAATACATTATCAGAATCTTTCGATAAATCAAAAGATTTGTGGCATCGGAACCAAACCGGGCCTGACGGCAGGTTCCAGAAACGGAAAAGCCCGCCAGCGCGAACGCTGGCGGGCTTTCGGCAACGCAGGCCGCTGACGGCTTTACAGTGCGTTGGTCAGTTCCGGCACGACCTGGAACAGATCGCCGACCAGGCCGTAATCGGCCACGCCGAAGATCGGCGCTTCCGGATCCTTGTTGATCGCGACGATGACCTTGGAGTCCTTCATGCCGGCCAGGTGCTGGATGGCGCCCGAGATGCCGACCGCCACGTACAGCTGCGGCGCGACGATCTTGCCGGTCTGACCGACCTGCCAGTCGTTGGGCGCGTAGCCCGCGTCCACCGCGGCGCGCGAAGCGCCCAGCGCCGCGCCCAGCTTGTCGGCCAGCGGATCCAGGATCTTGAAGTTCTCGGCGCTGCCCAGCCCGCGGCCGCCCGAAACCACCACGCGCGCGCCCGCCAGTTCGGGACGGTCGCTCTTGGCGACTTCGCGGCCCACGAACGTCGACAGGCCCGAATCGGCCACCGCGGCAACCGCTTCCACCGCGGCCGAGCCGCCTTCGGCGGCCACCGCGTCAAAGCCGGTGGTGCGCACGGTGATGACCTTCACGGCATCGGCCGACTGCACGGTGGCGATCGCGTTGCCGGCGTAGATCGGGCGCTGGAACGTGTCGGCCGATTCCACGCCGATGATGTCCGAAATCTGGGCCACGTCGAGCTTGGCCGCCACGCGCGGGGCGATGTTCTTGCCCGAGGCCGTGGCCGGGAACAGGATGTGGCTGTAGCCCGAGGCCACGGCCAGCACCTGGGCCGCGACGTTCTCGGCCAGGCCGTCGGCCAGTTGCGCCGCGTCGGCCAGCAGGACCTTGGCCACGCCCGCGGCGGCGGCGGCCTGCTCGGCCACCGCGCGCGCGTTGGCGCCGGCGACCAGCACGTGCACGTCGCCTCCGATCTTGGCGGCGGCGGCGACGGCGTTCAGGGTTGCGCCCTTGAGCTGGGCGTTATCGTGTTCGGCAATAACCAGCGTCGTCATGTTCAGACCACCTTCGCTTCGTTCTTGAGTTTGTCCACCAGGGCCGCGACATCGGCCACCTTGATGCCGGCCTTGCGGGCGGGCGGCTCGCTGACCTTCAGCGTCTTCAGGCGCGGCGCCGGATCCACGCCCAGCTCTTCAGGGGTGACCGTGTCGAGCTGCTTCTTCTTGGCCTTCATGATGTTCGGCAGCGTGACGTAGCGCGGCTCGTTCAGGCGCAGGTCAGTGGTGACGATCGCCGGCAGCTTGAGCGTCAGCGTCTCCAGGCCGCCGTCGACCTCGCGGGTCACGGTCGCCTTGCCGTCGGCCAGCTCGACCTTGCTGGCGAACGTGGCCTGCGGCCAGTCCAGCAGCGCGGCCAGCATCTGGCCCGTCTGGTTGGCGTCGTCGTCGATGGCCTGCTTGCCCAGAATCACCAGTTGCGGCTGCTCCTTGTCGACCAGCGCCTTCAGCAGCTTGGCCACCGCCAGCGGCTGCAGCTCGGCGTCGGTCTGCACCAGCACGCCGCGGTCGGCGCCAATGGCCATCGCCGTGCGCAGCGTCTCCTGGCATTGCGCAACGCCGCAAGAAACCGCCACCACTTCGGCAACCGCGCCCTTTTCCTTCAGGCGGGTCGCTTCCTCGACGGCGATTTCGTCAAAGGGGTTCATGGACATCTTCACATTGGCGATATCCACACCAGTCTGATCAGACTTGACGCGCACCTTGACGTTGTAGTCAACGACGCGCTTGAC